>Ga0209080_1001742_pt1 | contig 10528 bp, 9 predicted proteins | sample JNZ110809AmetaG_FD_184123 | JGI IMG/M metagenome (GOLD analysis project Ga0209080, IMG submission 184123) | Hot spring microbial communities from Jinze hot spring, China to study Microbial Dark Matter (Phase II) - JNZ 110809A (SPAdes) (version 3) ...
ATACCCTTAGGACCCAAAGAACTCCTAACAGCCTCAGCAATAACCCTAGCAGCCATAATATTATTATGCTGAGCCTCCCTACCCCTACTCCTCGTCGAACCCTCCTTCAATATCAAAACAGGGATTCCGCCAGCTGCCATAGATCTTTCCCCCAATAATTTTTGTTTATTACAAATTGATTTAGTTGAACTTATATACTTTTCGTTCATAAATATGTTAACGAAATGAAACTGGTAGAAACTCGATAAATTTTTGGGAATTAGCCAAAAAGCAGAAAAACAGGTATTTGGGCGATAAATACTTATTCCTTCATCTCTGCCATAAACATCCTTTTTATACAGTCGTTGCAGAACCCTTCGTTTTCCAGCGTTCTGCTCATGAGCAATCCCTCATACATCATGTCTATGGGCTTAATGTGATGTTTTAATCCGCGACTATGGCCTAACCCGTGTGCAATGATTTTTGTTCCTACATCCTCTCCAACCCTGAAGAGAGAAACTAATCCCACGTCGCTTGAAACATAATCGTGCACTATACTCGCAAACCTGCTCAGCCTCTTATCTTCAAATCTATGATAAATCGCTATAACAGGCTCCCGTGTAACAGCCAGTAGAAGATTCTTAACCTGCAGTAGCTTCCTTATCCCCCGGACTTTTTCAATAAGATTGTTGAAGATGAACGCGTTGTACGTTTCTTCTTTAATTTTCACCTTTAAATCATGTTTCACGTTAATGTTACCGATGTAATTGACTTCTTCCCATAAACCTCTTGGGAAATATTCGACAGCTCTCCATATTACTTCTAAAATTTCTTCAATATTCTCTTCCTTCTCATTTACCGTGAGTGCTTCTATGGAGGGCATTTAACCTCCATAATATTGGAGCAGCGCTAAGCTATAAATTGTTTTCTTCTATAAGCTATGAATGAAAATTATGGGTTCACTAGCTAAGTTTGAAATAATGCTGCTCGGTTTAATCCAAGGTTTAACTGAATGGTTACCGATCTCAAGTACTGGACATTTAAGGTTATTTGAGCTTCTACTTGGGCTTAATTTTCCGCCTCTTTTTGCCCTCGCCCTCCATATAGGCACACTCACAGTAACAGTTTTCTTCTTTAGGATTGAAGTAAAGAAGATTTTAGCAGCTCTCATCAAATTCGACTTCAAGTCTAAAGAAGGATCAATTATACCAAAAATATTCTTCAGCCTGGTTTTCTCTGCAGCCATAGGCGCCCCCGTTAACTTCTTCTTTAGAGAGATTTTTTATGGAGTAATGCCGCTTGGAGCAGCCTTTATTCTCTCCGGCTTAATAATTTATGCTTCGAAGAAAGGCGAGCCTGTTAAAGAGTTCGTGGATTATAGATCGGCTGTTCTAATTGGAGTGATGCAAGGTTTATCAATAATTCCTGGTTTGTCGAGAAGCGGCTTAACAATATCCACCGCGTTGATGCTTGGTATAAAAAGGGAAGAAGCCTTCAGATTCTCCTTCCTATTATCGATTCCAGCAATATTGGGAGCATTGATAGCTCTTCTCTTCTCTGAGAGCAGCCTCATGATCGAGACAGATCTTAAATTCATAGATATATTCGCTAGCTGCCTCATAGCGGTGTTTTCAGGATACGCCTCGCTGAAATTTCTCCGCAGTTTTCTCCATAAATTTCATCTCTTTGCATTATATCTGCTGCCTCTAGGTTCTCTCCTAATTTTAACTGGCTTATTGACAACGCTATAATAAGACATTTATGAACTAAAATATACTAAAAAGATTTAAATATTACATAAAAAACACAAATATTATTTTGTCATACGGTGTCCGTTATTGGCGCCAGGGAAGAACAATAATCCAATTAAGACCCGTATATGTATAGTTGAGATCTCAAGCCTTAAGCCCCATGAGCGCACTGATAGCTCTAGGGTTAAGGCCCTCAAAGATGAGATATGGCTTGACGGGGTTCTTAAGAAGCCTATAGTAGTTGATGAAAAAACCAATGTAATAATTGATGGTCATCATAGAGCTGAAGCCTTACGCCTGCTTGGCTGCACGAAAATACCCGTCTGCTACGTAGATTACATGTGCGATAAAATAGGTTTAAAGACAACGGCTAAGAATAGTGTTGAAATAACTAAAGATAAAGTTATTGAGGCAGCCTTAAAAAATAGTCCATTCGACCCTAAATCTACGTGGCATTACCTACATTTTTCGAAATGTATTAAACATATATCCTGCATAGAGAGAAGGGTTGATATGCCGCTAGACTCACTTAAATAAGCCATATTTTTAAAACGCATCTATTTCTTGAAGTCTTAGCTTCCTCTTACCCGACTCGGAGGGGGAAGCGCATAACGGGGAAACTCAATATTTCCAACACACTCCATCTACCCAAACATGTTTCCCCTGCGCTTCCCCCTCCGTAAGAGAGATTATCGCAGTTGGATAAAAACTTTACCCTCAAAACTAGAGTTAATTAAAATGTATCGTCTCTAAAGCATTCTTCATTATTTTTTGAGATGTTAGTTGCTTGGGACTAGTTCAGTTAATCTGCGACTATTTTATCGGAATTCTGTGGCAACTAGGGAGAGTGTAAAGGGTTTGATTTAATGCTGGTTTATGTCTAATTTTTTTGATAAATAAATTTAAGTTTCTGTACGCCTTTATTCTCTTCTAGTCATCAGGTCGCATTAAATCATGATGGGAATCTCATTTCACATGATTTAAGGTTTACCTGCGTGGGGTGTTTAAAGCTTTGAAGTATGTTAGGAAGAGGGATGGTAAGCTAGAGCCGTTTGATCAGGAGCGCATAACTAACGCTATATGGAAGGCTACTAAAGCCGTTGGTGAGGAGGATAAGGATCTTGCTAAGCGTTTAAGCGATAAAGTTGTTGATGAGCTTAAAAGGCGTTTTGGCGAAGATGGTGTACCAACAGTTGAGGAGATACAAGACATTGTAGAAAAAGTTTTAATCGAGAATGGGCATGTTAAAATCGCTAAGGCATATATTTTGTATCGGAAGCAGCACCAGGATTTAAGGGAGCTAGCTGAAATACTTAGCTCCACCGATCTAGTTGAACAATATCTCAGCTTAGAAGATTGGTATGTGCGTGAAAACTCGAACATGAGTTTTTCACTGCAGGGTTTAAATAATTATTTGACGACGAAGGTCATTGAACGCTATTGGACCAATCGAATATATCCGCCAAATATTGCTGAAGCACACCGCTCAGGAGACATACATATACATGATTTAGGGGTTTTGGGACCATACTGTGTTGGGTGGGATTTAAGGGACCTCCTATTATCAGGGTTCGGCGGCGTCTATGGGAAGGTTGAAAGTAGACCTGCAAGGCACTTTAGGACCGCTCTCGGTCAAGTCGTAAATTTCTTCTACACGTTGCAGGGTGAGGCTGCGGGGGCGCAGGCATTTAGCAACTTTGATACGCTTTTAGCACCATTTATTCGCTATGATGGATTAGATTATAGGGAAGTTAAGCAGGCGCTTCAAGAATTCGTGTTCAATATTAATGTTCCAACAAGGGTTGGTTTTCAAACCCCATTCACTAATATAACGCTGGATCTTAAGGTTCCCGAATTTATGAGAGATGAGCCAGTCATATATGGCGGTAAAATCACCGATGATACCTATGGCGACATGCAGGATGAGGTGGATGTGCTCAATATGGCTTTTGCCGAGGTTATGACTGAGGGTGATGCTAAAGGTAGAGTGTTCACTTTCCCGATTCCAACATATAATATAACGAAAGATTTTGATTGGGATTCCCCAGTCTCACAAAAAATATTTGAGTTGACAGCTAAATATGGTGTGCCATACTTCTCAAACTTTGTAAACAGCGACATGAAGCCGGAAGATGTCCGCTCTATGTGCTGCCGCTTAAGAATAGATAATAGGGAGCTGCGGAAGCGCGGCGGGGGCTTTTTTGGCGCCAATCCGCTTACGGGTTCTATTGGAGTTGTCACGATAAACCTTCCCAGAATAGGATATTTGGCTAAGGATGAGGGCAGGTTCTTTGAGAGACTTGGCGAAATAATGGATCTCGCCAAAGATAGCTTAGAGATAAAGCGTAAGGTTCTGGAGAGGTTCACTGAGAAGGGGTTATACCCATACTCTAGGCATTACTTGAGGTTCGTTAAAGAGACTTATGGCAAGTATTGGAAGAACCACTTCTCAACGATAGGCATTATAGGCATGAATGAGGCTTTATTAAACATGTTTGGTTTTGGTATTGAAACCAAAGAGGGATTAGAGTTCGCAATTAAAACATTAATGTTCCTTCGGGAAAGGCTCTTAGAATACCAGGAGGAAACGGGCAACCTATATAATCTGGAGGCAACTCCCGCTGAGGGGGCATCGTATAGACTCGCTAAAATAGATAAGAAGAAGTATCCAGACATAATAGTTGCTAACGAAAAGTATCTTTCGAAAGGCGCTGAACCATTCTATACAAACTCAACGCACCTGCCAGTAGATTATACTGGCGATCTATTTGAGGCGCTCGATCATCAGGATAAGCTCCAACCGCTGTACACTGGCGGCACAGTTTTCCATGTTTTCCTCGGTGAGAGAATTTATTCATGGACCGCTGCTGCAGCCCTTGTTAAGAAAATATCCTACAGCTATCGTATACCGTACTTCACTTTAACACCGACATTTAGCATATGTCACACACATGGGTATATAAGCGGTGAGCACAAGATCTGTCCAAAATGTGGTGCTAAATGCGAAGTGTATTCGAGGGTTGTTGGCTATCTTCGACCTGTAGATCAATGGAATGATGGGAAGCAGTCAGAGTTTAGGATTAGGCAGAAATTTGATAGGGCTGTTTTAATGGCGGCTCCCAGCATCTCAGCGTAATAAAAATGCTCTAGTGATTTCCCGCTTAAACATAGGAAACTGGGGTTAAACATGAAGTTCAGTGGGTTACAGAAGACGAGTTTAATTGACTTCCCAGGTAAAATATCCAGCATACTTTTTACGCCGGGTTGTAATCTTCGCTGCCCATACTGCCAAAACTGGAGGATTGTTGTGGATCCTCGTGGTCCGTTTCTCTCCGAGGATGATGCTTTAAATATATTGGAGTCGAGGAAGAAATATGTAGACGCAGTCGTTATAACTGGGGGTGAACCTTTAATTCACGGTGACGCCCCGCTTTTCCTTAAGAAGCTTAAGGATAGGGGGTTCTCAGTTAAACTTGACACAAACGGCTTCTTTCCAGACTTACTTGAGCAATGTTTAAACTATGCGGATTATATTGCTGTGGATGTTAAGACTTCGCCAGAGAAATATTATTTACTGGGCGCAAAAGACGTAAGTAACCTTTTGAGGACAATAGACTTACTTAAAAAATGCAACGTAGACTACGAATTTAGGAATACTGTTGTGCCCGGCATAGTTGAAAAGGAAGACATATTTAAGATTGGTGAGATTGTGAAGGGTGCTAAACGATTTGTATTCCAGCAATTTATTCCAGAAGATACGTTAGACAAGAGATTTAAGGAGGTTCAACCCTATCCACCTACAACCATAAAGCGTTTCTCTGAAATAATGAAGAAATATGTCGATGAAGTGGTTTTAAGAATTTAGGCTTAAAGAGCACCCTAACTACTTATTTATCAAATATTTATGGATTGATCTTGCCGCCTTCTTCCCGGCCCCCATGGCGCTTATGACTGTTGCCTCACCTGTAACTATATCGCCTCCAGCATACACGCCCTCGATGCTGGTCCTCATATTTTCATCGACAACTATTGTTCCATCTCTAGCAACTTTTAGTCCGGGGGTGGTTTGTTGGATAAGTGGATTTGGTCTCCTGCCAATAGCAACTATAACCGTGTCAATATCCATCAAGAAGTTTGAGCCCTCTATCGGGATAGGTCTACGTCTGCCGGATTCATCCGGCTCAGAAAGCTTCATTTTCACGCATTCCATCCTCCTAACCCACCCTTTTTCATCCCCGTAATAAGCCACTGGCAGCGTTAAGAAGTCGAATTTTACGCCCTCCTCTTCAGCGTTTTCAACTTCCTCTCTCCTAGCTGGCATCTCAGCCCTGGATCGCCTATAAACTACATGGACCTCTTTTGCTCCAAGTCTTAAAGCGCATCTTGAAGCATCCATAGCTACGTTTCCAGCCCCAATAACCGCCACCTTCTCCCCAACTTTTATAGGAGTATCCCACTCAGGGAATAGGTACGCTTTCATCAGGTTCACTCGTATAAGAAATTCGTTCGCGCTATATATGCCGCAGAGGTTCTCTCCCGGTATACCCATAAACATAGGCGGACCCGCGCCAGTTCCAATAAACACTACGTTAAAACCATGATCATTGAGAAGCTCTTGAATTGTGTAGAGCCTACCGATCAAAGTATCCGTTCTTATTACGACGCCGAGCTTCTTCACATAGTCAACTTCCGCCTGAACAATGCGTTTAGGAAGCCTAAACTCTGGTATACCATACATTAAAACGCCTCCCGGCTCATGGAGGGCTTCAAAGATCACGACTTCATGCCCCATTTTAGCGAGGTCTGCCGCTGCAGTTAATCCAGCTGGTCCAGCGCCTATAACGGCTACACGCTTACCAGTGGACGGCGGCTTCTCCGGTATTTCAACGCCGTGGCTCAGCTCCCAATCCGCTAGAAATCTCTCTAGCCTACCGATCTGGACAGGGTCACCTCTTCTCCCGAGGACGCAGTTCTTTTGGCATTGATCTTCCTGTGGACAAACCCTCCCGCATATTGCTGGCAGATTATTTTTCTCCTTAATTTTACGTATAGCCTCCCTGAACTCTCCCTCTCTAAGAAGCCTAATAAATGCGGGTATATCTATTTCGACAGGGCATCCTGGAACGCATTGAGGGTTTTTACACTGTAGGCACCTCTCGGCTTCAAGGATCGCTTGCTCCTCACTGTAACCTAAAGCCACCTCGTTAAAGTTACGTATTCTTTCCTCCGGAGGCTGCTTAGGCATTGGAACAGCTTTAAAGCGGTTCCATTCACCCATTAAGCCCTACACACCCCTAAGATTTTTCGGTTCATCTCCCAGTACTCTAACGCAGCTTTTTCTTCTCTAAGGAATGTTGTCTGCCTCTTTATTAGTTCTCCAAAGTCTACCTCATGGGCGTCAAATTCTGGGCCGTCTACACAAGCGAACCTCGTTTTGCCGCCGACTGTAACTCTGCACGCACCACACATACCCATCCCATCAACCATAATGGGGTTTAAGCTCACAATCGTCTTAATGCCATAAGGTCTTGTGGTCTCGGCTACGGCTTTCATCATCATAGCTGGACCTACAGCGTAAACCATGTCAAATTTATACCCTCTCTGGATAAGCATTTTTAAAACATCGCTCACAAAACCCTTATATCCTTTTGTCCCATCGTCTGTGGAAACATAGAGTTCATCTGAAAAGTCCACCATCTCCCTCTCGAAAATCAATAGGTTGGCGCTTCTCGCACCTATTATAGAAACTACCTTATTGCCGAATCTTTTGAATGCGCGCGCTATAGGGTAAGCCGCAGCTATTCCTATGCCTCCGCCTACAACACATACAGTGCCATAATTCTTCATTTCAGTGGGGTTCCCGAGCGGTCCAAGAACATCTAATATTATGTCGCCCTCATTAAGCTCCCCTAGCTTCCTTGTTGAGACGCCGACCTCGAGAAATACTAGGGTTATCGTTCCATCCTCAGGGTTCCAGTCAGCGATCGTTAGCGGAAATCGCTCCCCTTTCTCATCAACTCTTAAAATGACGAACTGTCCCGGCTGGGCTTTCCTAGACACTTCCGGGGCTAAAACTTTCACCAACTTAATTTTTGGCGCAATCTCCTCCTTTTCAACTATCTTATACATTCTCTCTGCTCCTGAACGCTGTTTTCTGAACCCGTAATTATGAGATAGATTAAGTAAGTAGGCTGCGGATCAATATAATTTTTCTGATTTCGGCGCGTTTCCCTAAGTAGCCTTATAAATCAATTTAACCATGGTTTTTCGTTCTTGATCTTCGCGCCTACCGTTAGCTGATCTTCTTCCCAGATATTTTTTCCATGGCGACTATTGCCGCCTGCGTTCCCTCCTCCCCTAAACCTTCGGCTTCAGCTATTCTCAAGATCTGATGAACTAGGGCTGTTCCCGGCAGCGGCAGATTTAATTCTGCTGCTAGCTCTAATGCTAGACGCAGATCTTTCTGCTGATGCCTTATCTTGAACCCTGGCTTAAAGTCCCGCTCTATCATTTTAGGTCCAAGGTTAGTTAGCATCCATGAGCTTGCTGCGCCAGCTGAAATAGCCTCCAAAAGCTTTTTTAAGTCTAATCCGGCTTTCGCGCCGAGCATAAGTCCTTCGCAGACCGCCTGAATATTTAGCGCGCATATAACTTGATTACAGAGTTTGGCTGTTTGACCCATGCCGCTTGGACCCATATATGTGACCTTTTTGCCAAGCACCTCGAATATTGGCAAACACTCTTCGAAAGCGTCCCTTGGTCCACCGACCATTATTGATAACGTAGCCTCCCTAGCGCCCTTCTCGCCACCGCTCACCGGCGCATCAAGCATTTTCACACCTTTCTTAGCGAGCTCCTCCGCTATTCTACGCGTTACGGCTGGCGATATTGTGCTCATATCTATAACTATCAGACCCGGTCTAGCGCCGTAAATCACACCATTAGGTCCAAGTATAACTTCCTCAACATCAGGCGAGTCGGTAACCATCGTGATGACAACATCCGATCTCTCGGCAACTTCCTTGGGTGAGCTAGCGCCATAAGCCCCCATAGCGATAAGATCATCCATTTTAGACCTAGTCCTATTCCAAACAGTTAAAGGGAAACCAGCCTTCAAAAGATTCATGGCCATAGGCTTACCCATTATCCCCAGACCGATAAAACCAACCCTCTTCTTCATACATTTAATCCTCCAAAAATAATAAGCAGCAAAACCCTTAAAAGTATCTCCCAAAAATAAATTCATAGTGAATTATATAGGGATGTAGAAATTAGGTGGGCGGGTAGATCAGCCTGGTATGATCGCGGCGTTGGCATCGCCGAGGTCGAGGGTTCAAATCCCTCCCCGTCCACCAGTCTCTTGAATTCACATTCCTCCTCTTTTTGATTTCCGCGGTCTCTTCTTTTTTGTTTTTAGCTAGCCTTTGGCTTAGCGAAGCTGCGCTCAGCAATTAAGCAGCATACTTACGCCGTGCGTTTAATAGGCTCTCATAGGAGGGAGTGAAGCCGAAGGCGCTGCTCACAGCAGATTATTTTCATTGGATGTAATTAACAGAAAACTTAGGCTAGATTTCAAGTTTAGTTTTATTGTAAAAATTTAAATTGATATCTTGGCTAACGTATAGCGCTTTTGTGTTTAAATGAGAAGGATCCCCTTTGCGTACATGCTGTTGCTAGGGTTGGCATTTGGTTTCTCGGGGTTTATGTTTAGGATTTCTGTGGTTCGCGCATGGGTTGGCACCGTTTACATAAGGGCTGATGGAACTGTTGAGCCGGTTGGCGCACCGATTAACATAACCGATAAAGTCATGTATGAGCTATGGGATAACATTAACGTGAACGGTCTTATGGCAAGCAGCGTCGTAATAGAACGTGACAACATTATTCTTGACGGTAATGGTTTCACTGTGCATGGATTAAAATCTCAATTGACAATAGGGGTAGATTTGAGGCAGCGAAACAATGTGACCGTAAAGAACTTGAATATTAAAGGGCATGCCTTCGGCATTAACTTGTATCAGAGCGCGAATATTAAGGTTCAAGCATGCAATATAACCGATAATAATTGGGGAATCGACTTAAAATATTCTGGTAACAGCACTATATTAGGAAACAATTTAGTGGACAATGGTTTAGCAATCCGCTATGGGAGTTCCTCAACCCACAACACAATATTGCGCAATAATATAACTGGTGCCGGAAGCGGCATCGTGATTCAAGAAAACGTAATTTCAACATAATATCGGACCTTTTAAAACAATACTGGCCGGAACATGGAATGGTCAAACATTCAACTTTAAAATTATCTCTGACTTTAAGCCTAAGGCTTTCTAGTTGGGGTAGTATACTCGGAGGATTTAACTCTAAATATTGGCTGTTAATGGTGTTAGTCCAGTAAGGTTTCCAAGAACCCTTGCTAGGAGGGCTAGCGCCATTAAAATTTTCATTTTCTTGTCTTTTATCATTCCTAGAAATTTTGATGCTTGTATTTGAAGTGGCAGGTTTAATATGATTCTGCACGTCATTTCTGCATTTAAAATTAATGTTGGTAGCGCAGCCACCCCCATAAACGATGCTAATATGGGGTCAAGTGGTAATATCGCTGTTGAGAGATAAATTGGGTTTGATAGGGCATTCCATATCCAAAGCTTTATAGCGTCAAACCAGTTCCTTGGAATATGAAAACCAGCATATTGCGCCAGTGGTATTAATGGGCTTTCAGCCCTATATTCTCCTGCAGTAAGCGTTGAATCAACGGCGTAAACTAGGCAGTAGCTTAATATGAACGCTGTTATTGA
>Ga0209080_1001744_pt1 | contig 10526 bp, 10 predicted proteins | sample JNZ110809AmetaG_FD_184123 | JGI IMG/M metagenome (GOLD analysis project Ga0209080, IMG submission 184123) | Hot spring microbial communities from Jinze hot spring, China to study Microbial Dark Matter (Phase II) - JNZ 110809A (SPAdes) (version 3) ...
GCGTGAAAGGGTAACCATCGTGGTTGAAGACGATAGAGTCACAAAATTGCGAGGGATAGCAATGGACATCACCGAAGCGAAGGAAGCAGAAGAACGATTTTTTAAAGCCTTCCACGGCAGCCTGACGGCGATGGCAATCATGACCCAAGAGGACAAGAAGTTTTTTGAAGTCAACGACCAGTTTACTGCGTTAACGGGATACGACCGAAATGAGTTGCTTGGGCAAACAGCGGAGAAACTTGACCTATGGTTGCCAACCCCTGATAGGGCGGAGAAGTTAGAGCAATTGGAAAGTCAAGGCGAAGTGCGCGAGTGGGAGAAAAAGTTGCGGTGCAAAGACGGCAGCATCCGCGATGTCTTGACATCAATCGTCGTCATTGAACTCGGGTGAAAACCTTGTTTGCTTTTCAACCTCTTGGACATCACTGAACGCAAGCGAGCGGAAGCGATTTTGCGAAATTCAAGGGACGCCCTTGAATTGCAGGTGCGGGAACGAACTGCTGATATGGAATCGTTCATCTACGCTGTTTCCCACGACTTGCGAGCACCCTTGATGGCGCTTGAAGGGTTTGCTCAAGCGCTGCTGGAAGATTATGCCGAACGATTGAACGACACGGGTCAAGATTATTGCCGACGAATTGTCAATGCCGCTCGCAAGATGGACCAACTCATCAGCGCATTGCTTGACTACGGTCGGCTCAGTTACCGAGAATTGATGCTTGGAGAAGTATCGTTGGAGAAAGTGGTTGATGATGCCCTTCAACTGCTGGAGGATTACTTGACCGAAAGGGGCGCAGAAGTTACAGTTTCCCCGCCTTTGCCTAAAGTCGTCGGTCACCATGCGCTTTTGGTTCAGATTCTCGTCAACCTTATAACGAATGCGGTCAAGTTCACACCTTCAGACCGAAAACCGAAAGTCCAAATTTGGGTTGAGAAGCGAAACGGGAAAGTCCGACTTTGGGTTGAAGACAACGGGATTGGAATCCCTAAGGAACATCAGGAACGAATTTTCAGACCGTTCACTCGCCTACATCCTGAAACCGAATACCCGGGCGTTGGGATCGGTTTGGCTATAGTGAAACGCGGAATTGAACGAATGGGTGGGAAAGTCGGTGTCATTTCGGAACTTGGGAAAGGTAGCAAATTCTGGATTGAACTGAGAGCAGCATCAAACCCCTCACCATTGCAATTGCAAAACTAATTTGTAGCAGTCAACGAGCAACCGAGTTACACTTGGTGATGCGGCGATAGGACGGTGTGAGTTGCTCGTTAAGTTCAGGACGGGTCGGCGAAAGGGGCGATCAAAATTGATGCGCCCTTTGCATGTGGTGCTCGTTGACGATAACCCTGACGACCGAGAAATAGTTGCCCGCTACCTTCAGCGGGAGTTCCCTGAACTACGAATAACCCATGTCGCTCTTCCTGAAGACTTTGAGGCTGTCCTTAGGGAGTGCAATTTTGACATCCTCATCACCGACTACCAACTTCACTGGACTGACGGTCTCAGTGTCCTGAAAAGGGTTAAATCTTGTTGCCCCGATTGTCCAGTTATCATGTTCACTGGGACGGGAAGCGAAGAGATTGCTGTTGAAGCGATAAAAGCGGGACTTGACGATTATGTAGTCAAGACCACAAGGCACTTGCCCAGACTGGTTGCCTCAGTCCGGACAGCAATTGAACGAGCGGAAGAGAGAATCAAAGCAAGGGAAATAGAACAACGCTATCGGCAACTTTTCACAAGTTTGCCTGTAGGAGTTTTCCGAGCGTCGGTTGATGGGCGATGGATGGATGCCAACCCCATGATGCTGAAGATTTTGAAGGCAGCATCCTTTGATGCCTTGTCCCATCATTCCTTTTGGCACCTTTTCGCCAACGCCCCAGACCGAGAGGAGGCATTTCGCCAGTTATTTGACAGCGGGCAAATCAGTTTACCCCAGATTTTGCTTCGTAGCCTTGAAGGTTCAACTTTTTGGGCACGAATGGACGCAGCATTGACTCGTGATACGAGCGGAAATCTCCGATGGATTGACGGTGTTTTGATGGACATAACCCCTTTGGTCATTGCCGAGAGGGAACAGGCTCAAATTACATCCATCCTGCAAACTTTGGTTGACAATCTGCCTGAAGGTATTGCCCTCCTTGACGAAAACTGGTATGTCGTGATGTGTAACCCCAAAGCCGAAAGCATGCTTGCAAGGTTAGGGCATCAAAGGCATTTGCCATTAGCGATTATCGCTGGTCGCCCAATTGGTGAGTTCCTTCGTGCTTCACCGCGAGGTTTGTGGCACGAACTTGTCGTGAATGACCGAATTTACGAAATCGCCCTCTACCCAGCATCCAACCAACACCGAATCTTGGTTCTGAGAGATGTCACGAGCGAGAGGGACATAAGGCGGAGATTGGAAATCCAAGAGAGGCTTGCCGCTGTCGGTGAATTGGCTGCAGGGCTTGCCCACGACTTTAACAACATACTGTCAAGCATAGTCGGTGAGGCTGAACTTTTGTCAATGAGAACGGATTTGCAGCCAGAAGTTAAGGAGTTTGTGAACACGGTCATCGTTCAAGGTGAGCGTTCGGCAACCCTTATCCGCAAAATCCTTGACTTCAGCAAAAGAACCACATCTGAATTGCGTCCAACAGATATGGCTTCTTTCCTTCAAGACTGCCTGAACTTTCTCCGCCGCATCCTTCCAGAAAATATCAGTGTGGTTGTGGACATTCCACCTGACACCTGTGTCGCAAAAATTGACATAGTGCAAATGCAACAGGTCATCACCAACTTGGTTGTCAACGCCCGAGACGCTATGCCTGACGGAGGAGAGTTGAGGCTCGGTTTGAGGAAATTGACTGTCAGTGAAAATGACCGCCCACCTGTGCCGACAATGGAGCCCGGTGAGTGGATTGCAATTAGCGTATCTGATACAGGCATTGGGATCAAACCGGAGCACCTGCCACACATTTTTGAACCGTTCTTCACGACGAAAGAAACTGGGACGGGGTTAGGACTGGCTCAGGTCTACGGGATCGTTTCTCAGCATGGTGGCTGCATTGATGTTCAAAGCGAGGTTGGGAAAGGTTCAACATTCACGGTCTACTTGCCTTCCATCGCTGCGAAAGTGGAAACCCCAAGTTCCGATGAAGCACTGAATGTCCCGATGGGGAACAACGAACTGATTTTGGTTGCCGAAGACGATGACGGGGTTCGGCTCGTCATCCACAGGATGCTTGAGCGGCTCAACTATCGCGCGCTCGTCGCTCGCGACGGAATAGAGGCACTCAAACTTTACGAACTACACGGCGATGACATTGCACTCGTCTTGACTGATTTGGTGATGCCTGCGATGGGAGGGGACCGATTGATCGGTGAATTGAGGCGTCGTAACCCAGATGTAAGAATCGTGGTCATGTCTGGATACCTGTTGGGGGAGGAGCAAAAGTTCATCCAAGCGCCCAACATTTACGGTTGGCTTCAAAAACCGCCACGATTTCAAAACTTGGCTAAAGTGATTCACGAGGCATTGAAATCGCCGTTGAGGCAGACATGACAAGCAAGGGAAACAAAACCCGTCTCGTGCATTAACCGAACAATTCGCCCACACGAATTTGAAAGTTAGGCAAGACATCCCCGCCATCTAAGGTTTCGTCCTCACGCAAAATTTGGATGTGGTTTGGGGGTGTGTAAACCGCGACAGTTTTGCTTTCCGGGTCAACGACCCAAACCATTTTTGTCCCCGCCTGAAGATACTCAAGGGCTTTCCTTGCTAAGTCATGGGCAGTTTGCGTGCGAGAAACTATTTCAACGGCAAGGTCAGGTGCTCCCTCCCACCAGTCATCAGGCAAACCCTCTGAAGGGATGCGCTCCTTCAGGATAACTCCCACATCTGGACCTCTAAGCGTGTCTGGTTTCTGCTCCAAGATAAAGCCTGCATCATTGCAGACGACTTGACCGATAGGGTTTCTTTCCAGATAACGCATAAGGACGAAAACGACTTTTGCGGTTACGAATCCGTGCCTTATAGTTGGTCTACTCATTGGGACAAACACCCCCCTCACCAACTCCCCCGGCTGCTCGTCTGGGTTAAGTCGTTTGACTTCCTCAAGCGTCATTTTTTTCGTCTCAACTTGAACCTGCGCCATCAGTCATCACCCCTGCGCAGGCTGTTTTTGTTCGCGCATCTTTTCCGCAGCAGCCATAACTGCCTTGATGATTTTTTGGTAGCCAGTGCACCTACACAAATTCCCCGCAAGCCAATACCGGATTGTTTCAACATCAGGGTTTGGGTTCTCGTTCAACAGAGCAACGGAGTTCACGATAAAGCCGGGAGTGCAGAAACCACATTGAACAGCGCCGTATTCAGCGAACGCTTGTTGGACGGGATGAAGTTTACCCCCCTGAGCGATGCCCTCAACGGTTGTGATGGATTTTCCATTTGCGGAAACAGCCAAAATCAAGCAGGAGTTAACAGGTTTCCCGTCCAGCAAAATCGTGCAAGCGCCACAATCTCCTGTCCCGCAACCTTCCTTGACGCCTGTGTAACCGAGTTTGTATCGCAAAACATCAATCAGCCGTTCGCGAGGCTCAACTTCCACCTCGTGGACTCGTCCGTTGACCGTCAGCGTAATTCGGTATCGCTTTCGCTGCATCGTCTTTCCTCCTTCCGCTCCAAATTCACACACAAAATTTTGATTGCCAGAGCACCAAAAGTTAAGAAGCGTGACAAAATGCCTTTACACACTTGCGCCAATGCTTTTGGGAACGAGGTGAAAGGTGGTGCCGAAGACGCTGCTTTTGGAAATAGGAACGGAGGAAATGCCAGCAAGGTTCATGATGCCCGCTTTAGAGCAGTTGAAAGAACTGCTAAGCAGAACCTTGACACAATTGAGGTTAGAGCACGGTCAAATCCGCACAATGGGAACACCGCGCCGCTTGACAGCGATCGTTTCAGATGTGGCGGATGCTCAAACCCCTGTCGTCCGAGAAATAAGGGGTCCGGCAAAGCATATCGCCTTTGACGCTGAAGGTAATCCCACAAAGGCTGCTGAAGGGTTTGCGCGTGCGCAAGGAGTTTCGGTCAGCGACTTAGTGGTTAAAGCGACTGACAAAGGCGAATTCGTGTTCGCTGTAAAGCGAGAGGAGGGGAAACCTGCAGTTGAAGTCCTCGCTGAAGCGCTTCCACAAATTGTCCGTTCCCTCTCGTTCCCCAAAACGATGCGGTGGGAAGAAAGCGGTTTGAGATTCGGGCGTCCCATTCGTTGGATTGTTGCATTGTTTGGCGATGAAGTGATTCCTTTTGAAATCGCTGGAGTGAAAAGCGACAGGGTAACTTACGGTCGCAGGTTCACCGATGGACAAAGTATTGGCAAAAAGATTGTGCTGAACTGCGCTGATGAATATGAGCGCGTTTTGGAAAGCGCAAGTGTGATTGTTGACCATGAAAAGCGACGAGAACTGATCAAATCGCAAATTCAAGCGGCTGTCCAGTCGCTTGGTGGAGTTGCGCTGATTCCTGACGAACTTTTGGACGAAGTCACTTTCCTTGTTGAAGAACCAGTTGCGCTCGTTGGTCACTTTGACGAACGATACCTTGAGTTGCCCGCCGAGGTCCTCGTAACCGTCATGGAGCACCATCAACGCTACTTCCCCGTGACCAAAAGCGCCGAACACGGAACGGCGAGCGAATTGATGCCTCACTTCATTTTCGTCTCCAACGGGATGCCGAAAAATCCCGATTTGGTCAGGCAAGGTAACGAGAAAGTTGTCACAGCGAGATTTGAGGATGCTCGCTTTTACTTCGCCGAAGACCGCAAGCACAAACTTGAGGAGTTCGTCCCGAAGTTGAGCGAAATCGTCTTCATAGAAGGTTTGGGCACTATGGCTGACAAAACGGAGCGATTGAAAAGATTGTCAACAGCACTCTATGGTGGGCTCTCGCCCACCCTCATTCGCGCCGCTGAACTTTGCAAGGCTGACTTGGCTACAAGGCTTGTCAACGAGTTCACAGAGTTGCAGGGCGTAATAGGTCGCGTCTACGCTTTGCTGGACGGCGAACCCGTTGAGGTCGCCGAAGCCATTGAAGACCACTACAAACCCTTGCCGCCAGATTTTGAACTGCCGCGAAACGAAATCGGTTTTTGGCTCGCCGTTGCAGATAGACTTGACACTTTGTGCGCTTGTTTTGACAGGGATTTGATCCCGACGGGTTCGCATGACCCGTTCGGGTTGCGCCGAGCCGCAACGACTTTGCTCATTTTGCTGAGAAATGCCCCGAAGGCGATCAGCATAAGTGAATGCATTGACGCCGCTTTGAAAACGCTGTCCGATGTTGGGATGGTTCAGGGCGAAGGAAACGAAACGAAGGAGCAACTGCTCGGCTTTTTGCGAGAGCGGCTGGACGGCTTGCTTGAATCGGAAGGAATTGACCACGACATTCGTCAGGCTGTTTTGGCAGTCGGCTTTGACGATGTGGCTGCAACCTTTGAGCGGGCGAAAACACTTCAACAATTGCGCAACGAACGGGGCAACTGGTTCAACGAGACTGTCATTGCGTTCACTCGCATCACGAACATCCTCGCTCAAGCGAGGCAAAAGGGCGAGACCATTGACGATAAAGTTGAGCCTGATTTGCTCCAAATTGAAGCAGAGTGCCAACTTTGTGAACTGGTCACCCAAGTTGCTCCCAAATTCGCTGAACACATTCAACAACGCAATTTCACGGCAGCCTTTGAAGCGCTGTCAACCTTAGTGCCGACGATAAACCGATTCTTTGACGATGTCCTCGTCATGCACGAAGACCCACAAATTCGTAAGAACCGATTGGCACTGCTTCGCCAAATTGAAACCCTTTTGCTCACCATTGCCGATTTCAGGTTGGTGCAGACTTAAGTGACTTACGCGGTCATTTGAGCACAAGCAATGCCTGTCAATCTCGCCAAATTTCCCTATTCGCCCAAAGCCATCCTAACACAGCACCGACCAATCCACCGAAAAGAACGGTGGTGAAAGCGTTATTGAAACTCCAAGCAGAGATGGGTAGGACAAGCCAACCGGGGAATGTTCCGACGATAGCCCCGCCGAGGACGAAAAGAATTTTGACGACGATGAGTTCAGGCTCTGACTTTTTCTGTCGCTTGCGAGCCATAAGCCTCACTCCCAAACTTTTCATGCCCATTTCTATTGTGCCACCTACGATTGGTCAAGTTTCCGAACTACCGAATTGCCGAATTTGAGCGCTGTCAATCCGCTTTGTCGCCAATTTTGTCAAAGTTTGGGAGACGAAAAACTTCGCTGCGGAAGGAGTGGATGGTTTGATGGAATACCGACGGTTAGGGCGAACTGGTGTTTGGGTCAGTGAAATTGCCCTCGGTTGCGCTCACTTGGGCAGCAAGCCCGCAGACGAAAGGGAAGCCATAAAGTTGGTTCACCGAGCAATTGACTTGGGTATTAACCTCATTGACACTGCCAACATTTATGTCGGCGGACGAAGCGAAGAGATAGTCGGCAAAGCATTGAAGGGAATCCGCCACCAAGTCGTGTTGGCGACCAAAGTTCGTGGGCGGATGGGTGGAGGCAAAAACGACGAAGGTTTGAGCCGCTATCACATTGTCAGGCAAGTTGAAGCGAGTTTGCGACGATTGCAAACCGACTACATTGACCTCTACCAAGTCCACTGGTGGGATGAAAACACTCCACTTGACGAAACATTGAGAGCCCTTGACGACTTGGTCAGGCAAGGCAAAGTGCTTTACATCGGTTGTTCAAACTTCGCTGCTTGGCAACTTTGCAAGTCGCTTTGGCTTTCGGACAAAAACAATTGGGCTCGCTTTGAAACCAACCAAGTCCGATACAGTTTGCTTGACAGAAGCATTGAGAGCGAACTTGTGCCCCTTTGCGAAAGCGAAAGTGTTGGAATTTTGGCATACAGCCCGATGGGTGGTGGCTTTTTGGCTAAAGACCCGATGCCAGAAAATCCACCTGTCGTTTGGGCTCGTTCCCACCGAGACAGGCAAAGCGAAAGCGTAACAGAAAGGGAGCGAAGAATTTGGCAAACTGTCAAGCAACTGGCTCAAAAGTATGGGCGACCGATGAGCCATATCGCTTTGGCTTGGGTTTTGCGCTTGCCTGTAGTCAGCGCTGCAATCGTCGGGGCATCTGACATTGCTCAACTTGAGGAGAACGCAAGTGCATCGGGTTTAAGGTTGGAAGACGAAGACATTGCGCTTTTGAACCAGCAAAGCAAAGATTGAGATGATTGGGGCGGGATTTTACACCCCGCCAATCTATTACTCAGCAATCACACCTTGCACTCGTTGCGGTTAACTATGAACTTGGAAGCGATCGGAAGACCAAAGCGGCGGCGCCCAGAATGCCAGCGTTCGTTCCCAAAGCGGCTGGGACAACTTGCAAAACTTTTGTGGCATCTGGCAGTGCCCTTCGTCTGATTTCCCAACGGACGGGTTCCAAAATCCAGTCGCCCGCTTGAGCCACACCGCCACCGATAACGATGCGGTCAGGGTTGAGAAGGTTGACAATTCCAGCCAAAGCAACTCCCAACAATTTGCCCGCTTCAGCCAAAATTGACTGAGCCAGAAAATCTCCCTCTTGCGCTGCACGGGCAACATGCTCGGCAGTTAGTTCCTCTGGCGACGCCATCGTTGACAGTTTCGTATTGACGCCTCGCAAAACATATTCGCGGGCTCGTTGAGCAATTGCGGGACCCGATGCGTAAAGTTCAATGCAGCCGTAATTTCCGCAACCGCACATTTGACCGTTGGGGTCAACGGAGATGTGACCGAGTTCTCCCGCAGCGAAGGAAACGCCACGAATTAGTTCGCCATTTATGATGACAGCACCGCCTATTCCCGTTCCCAAAGTGACTAGAATCAGGCTTTTAGCACCTCTCCCCGAACCGAAAACGAATTCTCCCAATCCAGCAGCGTTTGCATCGTTTTCAATGAAAGCGGGAACGCCCAAAACCCGTTCCAATTCAAACCTCAAATTTCGCCCCTTCCACTCAGGTATGTTCACCGCATCTGAAAGCATGATACCTTGCTCTGAGTCAACAACGCCCGGGGTGCCCATTCCAATGCCTATTAACTGAGACGGTTGGATTTTGCTGTTTTCCAAGGCTTCCAACGCAGCCTCTTTAATGCGACTTAGCACCCACTCACCGCCCTTGTGTGCTTCAGTCGGTCGGGTAGCATGCGAAACAATTGTCCCGTCCTCTCGCACAACTGCAGCGGCTACCTTTGTCCCGCCAAGGTCAATCGCCAAAGCGAACCTCATCTTTCATTCACCTCACACAAGCGAAAATTTTGTCAACTGACTCTTAGAGCGCCAACTGCGCCCATTCACCATCTGCAACCCCTCACTCAGGACATTGCAAAGCGATTTGCCTGACCGTTGACAAAACCTCATCCGGGGTTGGGAAACCTTTACTTGAAGTTGCAAACCACTGTTTCACTACGATGCCGTTACGGTCAATGACCAAAATTCCAGCGGAATCGCCGTCAAGCCAGCATCGTCTCGCCTTTCCGCTCTCCAAGACCCCTTGACAATCTTCAGGGATAAGGTCTCCTCTCCAAACTATCCAAACTTTTGCGTCCCACTCAGCAAATTGATTTTGCCACTCGGAAAATTGTCGGCAAACCCGTTTGCAGGCAAAGCAATGACCCTCGTGCAGAAAAACGAAAACGGTCGCAACTGCGACTTGCCAGTTAGGCTTGACAATTTTCCCGTTCGCTGTTTTGAAAGGCAAAGGTTCAAGTCGTTTCACATTCATCCGCCCCTTTGCGGTGTCGGCTCTTTGTCTTCCTTGAGCAATTTGCCCACAGGGACGACGCGAGTCCAAATGTTGGCGATGAAGAGCAATATGGCGATGCCTTGGGCGAAACCACCAATCGCTGAAAGCCAAAGCCAAAACTTGAGCGTGGAGTAACTCGCAGCAATTTCGCCAACTGCTCTAACTGCCGTGCCAAAGGTAATGAGCCAGTAGCAAATTTCCGAAATTAGTGGCGAATAGCGAGCACTTTTGGGGCGCGGGAACATCCAGATGGCAACCCCCATGATCATCATCGTAACGAACCCGACGAGGAAAATGTGACCGTGAGCGGTTGGAAGCCAGCGAAGCGGTTTAGGTTCATTGCTGAACCTTTGTGCGATCATGTGCATTCCCAAGAGCACGCTTATCGCGGCGAAGACCAAACTCGTCCTGACATATCGGCGAGCAAGTCCAAACATATCAGTTCACCTTGCCTTCGCGGGCAAATCTCTCTTTGAGCGTTCAAACCTTTCCTTTTGTGGCAACACCATCCCCTCGGGCAAAATTTTCGGCTTAAGTTTCCAGTTGAACTTCGCTTTTTGCCCTTGAGAAAGTTTTGCGACCTCGTTTTTGAAAACATTAACTTGTTCCCGCAATTTAGTCAAGTCCACGCCCCAAAGTTTTTCTGGGCATTGATTCAAATACCCTTGCGCTCTTTTGAGCAAATTCAAAGCGCCGTTCCACTTGCCTTTATCGCTCTGAATGAGC
>Ga0209080_1001746_pt1 | contig 10515 bp, 8 predicted proteins | sample JNZ110809AmetaG_FD_184123 | JGI IMG/M metagenome (GOLD analysis project Ga0209080, IMG submission 184123) | Hot spring microbial communities from Jinze hot spring, China to study Microbial Dark Matter (Phase II) - JNZ 110809A (SPAdes) (version 3) ...
GTCGAAAACCCTCATGAAGCTTACGGGACCGGATGCTACGCCCTTAGTGGACATGACTATGTCGCCTTTAGGTCTAAGCCTTGAAAAGTCGAAGCCAACCCCGCCGCCGCTTTTCTCAATTAAAGCCATGTTCTTCACAGCGGTGAAAATGCTTTCCAGCGAGTCTTCAACTGGCAGCACAAAACACGCGGACAACTGTCCAAGCCTTGTTCCAGCATTAAAAAGTGTCGGCGAATTCGGCAGAAACTCAAGCCTCGCCATCATCCTATAAAAGACTTCCTCGCTCTCCTTAGGGTCTTCGCCGTATTTCCGGTCAACCCTCGCGATGGCTCTGGCGACTCTGCGGAACATTTGCGCCGGAGTTTCAATGATGCGTTCATTCTCATCCTTCAACAAGTAGCGTCTCTTCAAAACCTCAAGCGCATTCACGGTCAACTTCGGCTCTTCAATGCCAAGCTGGACCCTAAGCCGCCTAATCTCCTCCTTCCTTCTCCTATAAGCCTCGTATTCGGCGGCTACCTCTTCAAAGCCATTTAGCCGCAAAACCTCTATAACCGCGTCCTGCGCGTCCTCAACCGACGGAATCTTCTCCCTAAACCTTTCCTCCAAAAGGCTTACAACTTGCTGCGTCAGTTTTTCGGCTTTCTCTCCATTCTCAAGTTTTACGGCAACAAAAGCCCTATGGATGGCGTTTCTAATTCTTTCAGGGTTAAAGTCCACCAAACGGCCGTCTCTTTTCCTAATTTTGGTTATCGGCATGGCCTTTCAATAGAAAAGGGAATAATTTAGGATATAAAGCATGTTCTAATGTGTAGTCTTAAATAATCGCAACCAGGTAATTTTACATTAAGCCTACAAGAGGCTGTTAAATGATTTCATATGCGGTAAAGCGGGTGCTTCGCTCCTTTGGGCTTTTCGCCGCCCTGTTTTTAGGAGTTGTGCTTGCCACAGCGTTCTTTGCTGGTATAAATGTAGGCGCAGACACAACAGCAAAGGCTGCGCTTCTGCAACAGTTAAGTCGTATCCCCGTTGACATAACAGTGTATAGTAGCTCAAACTTGAAATCTGATAGATGGAAAGAAGCGGTCCAAACCATCGAACGAATCGAGGAAATAATAGGTGTTGAAGTTGTCTCAAGAGCCATTTTGCGAGAAACTGTTCACGAAGACACTATGGTAACGATTGCCGCCATATCTAACACTTCAATGGTTTATAATGGGCTGAACGTGGTGAGAGGCAAAGGAACTCTTGAAGTGAATGAAACCTACGTTTGGGTTGGCTCTAAAGCAGCTGACAAGGTGGCGTTAAACGACACACTCACATTGAACTTCACGTATTATTCATACCAGTACCCGCGGGAACCAGTTGAAAAGATTCTTTGCGTTTTGTCCTTGAAGGTTGTTGGTTTTGTTGAGCTTGAAGACAAGGCCTACTCGATTGCAACTGGAATGTGGGACACGTCGCCAATAATGATTATGCGGGACGGAGAGAAACCAGGCGATTTCTATGGAGATCTGCTTCTAATAGTCAGTTGGGAGAAAACTTTCGCAAAGATTTTGGACAGCGTTCCTACGGATATGCCTTCCTACATATTTACAACGCAGATTCTAGCCTACATAGATAGAGACAAACTCATCAATCCATGGGATATACCGGGCTCTATAGAAAATATTGCAAGGATTACCAGCCGAGTGAACAACGAGGTCGCCAGATACGGCATGTATGCAAACAACAACTTGGGAACTGCTCTCATGTGGTTTCAATTTACCAGCATAGCCATGCGCTTTGTCTTTATCGTTTCCGCTCTTCCAGTCTTTTTCGTAGCGTGGTATGTTGGAACAACAGTCTCAGATGTGTCCTATAATCTGCGAAGGCGTGAAATCGGATTACTCCTAACCAAGGGTTTCTCAAACTCCCAAGTATTTAGATTGTTCCTAACAGAGTCCATCATTATTGGAATGGTTGGCGGGTTTACCGGTATTGGACTTGGCTATATGCTCGGGCCACTTTTTGTCAGTTCAACCGAGAAATTGGGACAAATAACACCCGTCTTGAGCACAGAGGTCATCATCACAACCATGATCTTTGGTCTGGTTTTAACGCTTCTCTCCACTTTCCGTCCTTCACGGAGGGCGGCAAAGCTTCCAGTTGTAGAAGCTTTGAGAGAATACACTTACATAGAGGAGGTTAAACCATACAAGCAACGTTGGCCATGGGTCGCTTTCATCCTTGGACTCTACAAGATCATCATGTTTCTTTTCGGCATAGGCTCAATTCAGCAAGTTTTCAGACCGCCTTTCATGAACATATTTCTAATACTACTTTACGGCATATGGGTGCTCATAGACGCAGCTTTGACATATGTTGGGCCGCTGTTGTTTTTCTGGGGTTTCACTAAAATCTTTATCCGTGGCTCTCTGGAATTTCAAGAGCTGGTGACTCGTGCGGCGAAGTTTCTAGGTGACTTGGGAACTTTAGCCACGAGGAATGTTCAGAGAAACCCGGCTAGAGCCGCTTCAGTGGCTTTTCTCGTCGCGTTGATCGTAGGCTACAGTTTTCAAACCATTGGAGGATTAGCCAGCGGTCAAGACTACAACATTCGTCGTATTAAAGCTGACGTAGGTGCGGATATAAATGTCCAGCTAAACTTGGAAGCCAACTTGACAGAAGTTTTAAGGACGATAGAGGGCATGTCAGAAGTTGCATCCACAACCGTTCAATACACCCTCAACGGGCTATTTCCGGGAGATGCTTCTTCAAGACGCATCATTGCCATAGACCCTGAAACTTGGCCTTCCACAGCCTATTACGAGGAAGATTGGTTCAGCGGCAACAGCATGACAGAAACCTTCCAACTTATGAAGATGAAAGATCAGACAATAATCCTTGAGCGGAATGTAGCATCATACTTAAACAAAAAGTTGGGGGACACCATAGCAGTTTCTATTGGAGATTCAGAGTTGATGCCGGAGATTGTTGGGTTCTTTGGGTACGAAATTTCACAAGAATACTCGCTGAAGCTTTTCCATTCATACATACCATTAAGGCTTTATGAATCCCTAAACCTAAGCTCGCAAGTTCCCACCACAATCCTAGTCAAGTTAAAAACTGAAGCCAACGGAAAGGATGTGGCTTCTGAAATCCGGAAAATTGACGGTGTCAGCTCGGTGCGCTCAGTTGCAGAAGAGTTGGAGGCTCTTCAAAGTAATCTTTTGGTGTCTGGACCATTAAACATTCAACGTTTAGGCGTGATCTTCTCAATACTAGCTGCATCGGTAGCCGTGGGCCTAGCAACCCTTGTAAGCCTCCAAGAGCGAAAAAGGGAAGTATCCATAATGTGGACGCGTGGCTTATCCTTCAAACAATTGTTGATAATGCTGCTTACAGAGAACATGGCTGTCGTCACGTTTGCCGTGATTTTAGGCACAGTGGTAGGGCTTATTGTGGTGAATGGTAACGTGGCAGCCTCCAATGCCACGCTCATTTATTCGCTTGTAAGGTTTAGAATGGTTTTTCCGCTAGACGCTGTAACGCTTTTGGCTTCATGCATGCTTTTAATATTTGCCTCAACAATAGTGCCTACAATTCTGCTCACGAAAAGGTACATTTCAAAAGTTGAAAGGATCGTGAGATTATGAAGGGAATGAAAGTAATAGTCAAAGATTTGATCAAAATTTATAGGCTGGGAAACGTGGAGGTCCAAGCCCTCCGCGGATTAAGCATGGAGGTCAAAGAGGGCGAAATGATCTCTATCATAGGGCCTAGCGGAAGCGGCAAGACAACACTGTTAAACATTATCGGCGGACTGGACCAAGCAACTGGAGGTTATGTGCAAGTCGGTGACACCGTAGTGACTGCGCTTCATCCATCCCAACTTGTGGAGTATAGACGAAAAACAGTGGGCCACATATTCCAAGCATTAAACTTGATACCGACCTTGACGGCGGCGGAAAACGTTGAGCTTCCCATGATAGCCTTGGGCGTTCCAAGAATCAAAAGAGTCCAACGTGTGAAAGAGCTTCTAGAAATAGTTGGATTAACCCAAAGAGCCCACCACAAGCCAGACGAACTAAGTGGAGGAGAGCAACAGCGAGTAGCCATAGCCGCCGCCTTGGCAAACGATCCACCGCTCATATTAGCCGACGAGCCTACAGGCGAGTTAGACACCGCAAACGCAAGAATAGTCGTCAACTATTTGTCCAAAGTTAACAAGGAGTTGGGCAAAACAATAATAATGGTTACCCACGATCCAAGCGTTGCAAGAGCGGCGGACCGCATACTGCGCATCGAAGACGGCGTAATAAAAATGGCTTTAACACCATCCGAGGTCATAGCCGAGGAAAAAGCGATCTCCTACATAGACCAGATAAGAGCCCGCATAGCGGAAATAGACCGCCAGCTAGCCCAACTGGATGAAAATTTCAAAGCTGGCAAAATAAGCGGAGACGAATACGTGGAGAAAAGACAAAGCCTAAAACAAGTAAAGGAGAGCCTCCGCGAAGAGCTTCACAGAATGGGCATAGTCTCATAAAGGCTACTCCGCAAAAGTTTCCTCCACAATTTTTATTCCTCTACTATTTAGTTCGGCCATGATTTGCTGATAAATAGTCCTGTCCATGCCAAGCCTTTCGGGAGGCACAACTCCCTTAAGGCGGACAACACCCTCTACGATGAGTTTTGCAACAATTGATGCAGTGTACCCCGTTGTTCTAGCCATGGCTGTCACTCCACTTTTCTCATCATAGAAATCGGTTAAGGTGTAGGTGAGTCTTACCATCCCATTTTTTCTATAGCCGTGAACATCAACTTTTAAGACTACAATGTCCTTAACGTCGGGCTTGTAAAGGTTTTTTTCGAAAAGTTTAGCCGTAAGTTTTCTAGGCTGCAAATTAACGCCATTTACCGCTATTTCTTTATCATCAAAAAAGCCCAAGTCCCTTAACAGCCTTATTTTTTCGGCGTGTCCAAGGTAGCGTAATGTTTTCTCCCACATTTCTCTGACCCCCTGCACCGTGTAAAGCAGTGTTCTCAAACCGTCTGTGTAGAATGCTTCCAGCATGCCAATTTTGGGAAATTCTACCTTTTCGAGTCCGCTTAAAGCCTCTACCTCGACTATTTTGCCATCTTCAACTATCCTAGCCTTTGACGTGTACTCTTCTATGAGGCTTTCAGGTGACCATGTAATAACATAGCCTAAAGGCGGTATAGGCTTCTCTGGAAGTCCACCGACATAAACGTGAACTTTTTCAACTTTTTCAAGTTCAACAAAAGCGTGTCCAACTAGAATGTTGCTTATGCCGGGCGCCAAACCACAGTGTGGAACGACTGTTATGCCAGCTTTTAGGGCTTTTTCATGCAAATGTAATGGATTCTCCGGCATATATGAGACATCCACAAGGTTTGTTTCTGATTGGATACACGCTTCCATTAGGCGGAAACCAAGCCTAGGCGGGAGGAACCCCAAAGCAAGATCAAAATCCCTCAATGTATCTATAAGTTCCCTCTGGTCTGTCGCATCCACCGATATCCATGAAACATTTTGTCTTCCAATTTTTTCTGCTAGGTTTTTCGCTGTATGTTGATCTTTATCAGCCACAACAACTTTGGCGTGGCTTAATGTTCGAGATAAGTCTTCTGCCGCAGCCGAACCCATTCTGCCGCAGCCAACAACGAGCACTCGCATAAGGTAGGGGAAGTTTTGAGAACCATTAAAGCTTTTTCGAAATCACCGCTTATAGATTCAGAATTTGAAAATTTTATATATGGCTGTTGTCATTGTAGTGTTGAGCGTCATGGCTGATATCTGTCCAATATGTGGGCTTCCCAAAGACTTGTGTGTCTGCGGCGAGATTGGAAAAGAGCAGCAAAGGATTCGCATAAGGTTTGAAACAAGAAAATTTGGCAGACCAACAACAATAGTGGAAGGCTTAAACGATAAAGACACTGATCTTGGAAGCATAGCTCAAAAACTCAAAAGCTTCTGCGCTTGTGGCGGGACAGCCAAAAACGGGCAAATAATCCTTCAGGGAGACCACCGCGAGAAGGTCCGCCAATACCTAATAAAGCTTGGATATCCAGAGGAAAATATAGAAGTTCAATAAGACTGCTCAAACACCATTGAAGGAACAACTCATGAAAATCCTACAAAGTATGCGTGAGATACTTAAAACCCTAAAGCATCGTGGCCCATCGAAAATTTACTGTCCAAGATGTGGAAGTTCTAGAATCCACCTGTCAAGCAGCTTAGACTACTGGTTAACACCGAAAAAATATGTCTGTGAAGACTGCGGCTATTTAGGGCCAATAGTCATGGAACTAGAAGAAGGCAACGAGAAAGTTGAAGATTCGGGGAATGCCTAATCTGGCAGTTCTAGGTTTAACTGTTTCTTCAAAGTCTTGTATCTGTTCCGCACCGTGACCTCCGTGACACCAGCGGCCTCCGCAATATCCTTCTGAGTTTTCTTCTCATTATTCATCAAACAAGCAATGTAAAGTGCTGCTGCAGCTAACCCCATAGGGTCTTTTCCGGCTGCAGCTCTGCGCTGTTTAGCTTCTCTTAGTATTTGGATGGCGAGCCCTTGGGTCTTGCCGGAAATCCCCGTTTTCTCGGCAATTTTAGAAACGTAGGTTAGCGGGTCTGCTATTGGCATCTGCACGTCCAACTCGCGGAGCAAAAGCCTGTAACATCGAGCTACATCCTTTTTGTCGACGAGGCTGGCTTCCGCGATTTCGCGAAGTGTTCTGGGCGTTCCACTTCCACGGCAAGCCGCGTACAGGGCGGCAGCCGCTATGGCGGCTATTGAGCGGCCTCTCACAAGACCTTTGTCGAGGGCTTTGCGGTATATGACTGCAGCCTTCTCTTTTATTGGCGGTGGAATGTAAACCTTATCGGACAAGCGGTCAAGCTCAGCCATAGCCTGCGCCAAGTTTCGGTCTATCGAGGAGTGTACCCTTGAGCGTATCTGCCATTTCCTCAGACGCCACATTTGCAGACGCGTTGAAAGAGGAAGTTTCCTACCAAAAGCGTCCCGGTCCACCTGGCTAATTGCTGTTGAAAGTCCCTTATCGTGAACAGAGTATGATGTTGGAACACCCACGCGGCTCCTAGCCGCTTTTTCTTCTTGGGTGAAAGCTCGCCACTCTGGCCCTTTATCCATCATTTGCTCATGAAGGACGAGTCCACATTCCCCGCAGACAGTTTCGCCAGTATCATAGTCGTGAATTAGGTTTCCGCTGCCGCATTCTGGACACTTGTCAATTGGACGTTGACGGGTTTTAATTTCTTGTTGTTCGCTCATTGTTCCCACCATACAGCCGCGGCAGAACCGTTGCCCTTTTCCTCATCAAATCGGAATAGAAGACAGCCATCCGGCCCGCGTGCAAACTCAGATGAAATGTTTTAATATATAAATTTTATGGTCCAAACCAGAATATCCCATTCACAAATTTTGAATACTAACACAAACTATTGATTACTAGGAAAAGTGCGTCTGCATGATGAGACTTCCAGAAAAAATCAGAAGAGTCCTCGAAAAAATAGTCAAAGAGTTGGCCTCAAAAGAAGATGTTCACGGCATAGGCTTGTTTGGAAGCTGGGGCAGAGGAGACGCAACCACTGCAAGCGACGTTGACTTGCTGATCTTAACTAAAAGCGACACTACAGACGAATACGTTGAAAGAACGTTGGCCGACGGCATAATGGTAGATTTTAACTTCATCCCCATAAAATGGGTTTTTGGACCCTTGCCGCCAGAACTTGACCAAAAACTATTCGAGGCTCAAATTCTTTACGATAGGGACTGGAAGCTTACAAACGTTAAGATGCTGATAGCGAGAGCTTACAGTTCACCAGAAAGAGTAGAAATCCGAACAAACGCACACGCAATAGAAGCCGACATCCACTTGAGCAGGGCAACCTCCGCCCTATCCAAAGGAGACTTTCTAAGCGCTCATCTTTTCGCCCGCACAGCCATGGAAAACGCCCTAAAAATACCACTGGAAATAGCGCTACAGCCCATTTCAAATAGCCGCTTCATAGAGAAGGCTGGAATAGCTGCTGAAAAACTCGGCTTGAAAGAAATGTTCACAGACTACGTAGAAATCGCCGGACTAGACGCATTGAACAAAACACAAATCGAAGAGAAACTGAAACGTTTCAAGGCATTATGGGACGAAATGCACTTCACAGTCAAACAACACGCCCAAACAGTCGAAAAAGTTCACTTCAAGCTAAAAACCAGCCTAAAATACTACTTTAACCCATTCTTTATGCAAGGCGCGGTTTTGCGAACAACATCCATAATCAATGCTGGAAACTTCGCTGAAGCGGCTCACTACCTCGATAGCATATTCATTAGCATGCTCGAAAACTATGCATGGCTAAAATCCACGATAGAAAAACAACACATAAACCACACAACACTCATTCGCTCCATAGAAAACCTCGAAAAAACAAACCCAAAAATGTACCACAACACAATAAGCCTTCTAGGAATAGCAGACGCCCACAAAACATTGGCAAACAAAACCGTTGAAAAAGCCAGAAAAAACATAACCAGACTTCACAAAGAAAAGAAACATTTAATCAAAACCCACATATCTAAGAATTAACGCAAACCACATATTGAAGCCCGGTGGTGTAGCGGACAAGCATAGCGGGCTTTGGACCCGCTGACGGGAGTTCGAATCTCCCCCGGGCTACCAAAACACAAGTTTTCCACAACTTTAAAATAGACGTTAAAGCGGGCCCGCTGGGATTTGAACCCAGGATCTCCGGCTCCGCAGGCCAGCGTCCTAATCCATGCTAGACTACGGGCCCGATTTTTCCTATCCGAACATTTATATATCTCTTCCTCTCCTGTTTTCTTGATGGATCTTGGAGAGGTTTAGTTATAGATATACACTTTCAAAGAGGGCTCTTAAATTATATGAGGGTTGCGGAGAGGTTAAGGACTGGTTTGATGAGCTGGTAGCCGTGAGGAGTGGAAGGACGGCTTGCGATTATGTCGACATGTTGGCGGATTTTGTTGAGAGCTGTGGCAGATCTCCAGAGGAGCTGGTAAAGTTAACTCCTAATGAAGCGTTAAGCGTTTTGAAGAATTGGGCTCTGAGGGAAGTCCGTAAGGGTTCTAGAAGTACTGGAAGGCTTTACACCATTTGGAATGCGGTTAAAAGCTTCCTAAAATTCCACGGAGTCGAAGTTCAGGGAAAACCTCCATTCAAAAAGGGCATTAAATATTTGGATAAAATTCCAACAAAGGAGGAATTGAGGCAAATACTGAACGCAGCCACAAGTATTCCAACTAGAATTGCCATCGAGCTAATGTGCTATGGAGGTTTGCGCCCTGAAGATATTTGCGATCTAACATATTCCAGCATCAAGAACGATTTTGAAAAAGGAGCAAGTCCATGTGCAGTATTTGTTCCGCAGGCAAAAAGTGACAGCGTTTACGTCACATTCATTCCAGAAACAACTGTTGAGCTAATTCGCCAATATTTTAAGTTTAGGGAAAGCAAGGGAGAAAAAATAGTTGATAAAAGCCCTATAATAGCTAACCCAAGGTATCAAGGAAAAGGAATTAGGAGGAAAACGTTAACAGCTAAAATAGAAAACGTTATTGTTAAAAGCGGAATTCAATCACAGTTAACTTTTGGAAATAAAGTTCAGAGAATAAGACCATACAGCCTGAGAAAGTATTTCAGAAGCAATTTAACAGGACACGCTCCAAACGAGTATATTGAGGCTTGGCTTGGCCACACCTCCGGATTAGAGCATGTATACAGCGGGACAAGGGATCTGGACCCTTCCACAATTGAAAGGATGCGTGAGGTTTACAAGAGATGTGAACCTTTCCTTTTAGCCACAGCCCAACCATTAGACCAAAATTCTTTAGTCACTGAAGCAAAAATAGAAGCCTTGAAAAGCATAGCAAAAAGCTTACTCGGCATAGATTTACTGGAAGTTAAAATTGCCAAAGAAAAGGAGGTTGGAAGAGAATTAAACAAGGATGAAGAGTTGGAGCTTTATGAGAGGGAACTAAAAAAACTTAGAGAAGGAAAACATAACCCCCAAAGGATAATACATGAAAAAGAGCTTGAAAAATACTTGGCGCAAGGATGGCAATTCGTAAGCGTTCTACCATCACGAAAAATCCTAGTCAAAAAATACTAATCGCTTAGGAGGTTTTCAGTCTTTTCTTCATAAGAGCATCACAAGATTTGCATAAATAATAATCTAGAACACGCTTCAACTCACCCGTCTCACGATCCAAAACACTCTTATAAACAGGGACAGCCTCACCCTCAGAAAGCTCCCCATCACACATACGACAAACCAACTTCCTCCCAGACACACAACCACAACTCCAAACGCATTTTATAAATCAACATCTATAAAATTCTTCTATTTACTGCAACTAACGGAAAAATGGTCAAAACTCTGCTTTTCTTTCTTCATTGAATAAACGAGTAGTTATGTTGAATAAATTTTGTTAATTAGTAATCACCTGTTATTGG
>Ga0209080_1001748_pt1 | contig 10513 bp, 5 predicted proteins | sample JNZ110809AmetaG_FD_184123 | JGI IMG/M metagenome (GOLD analysis project Ga0209080, IMG submission 184123) | Hot spring microbial communities from Jinze hot spring, China to study Microbial Dark Matter (Phase II) - JNZ 110809A (SPAdes) (version 3) ...
AAAACAGCTCACTACGCGCCAACCCTGAACAAGGCTAAAGTGATATTAGCGTCGCTTAAGGAATGTTTAAAAACAGCTATAACAGCATAAAGGTTTATTGGAAACACCCTTGCTCAAAACTTTAAAGCGCTCCGGTAGTATAGCCCGGCCAAGTATTCCGGCCTTTCGAGCCGGAGACGCGGGTTCAAATCCCGCCCGGAGCACTCCAAAACTGCCTGCTTCAACACCCTTCTCTTCATTTTGAGGTTAAGTCCATGTCTGAGGGATAACTCTGTTATGTGGCAGCTACATCAATTGTTACTTTGTCATCTGTTTTTGGACGTGATCCTAAATTTCCTAAAGAATGTGACAGTTTTACCTAAAGTTGCATTTCAGTTAAACTGGTTGATTTTTGGCAGAAGAGCCATGGACATGAAGTTATTAATGTTCAGCTTGATATGTAAGCTTATATCTGCTAATTATGGTAGGCAATCTTTCACAGTTATAGAGTATATCGAAGCGGCATCCATACTCATCGACCAGGTTACATATATCACGCCATACTTTAATTCCCAATTGATCATGCCAAATACCCCAGATGGTATCCTTCTCATTTCGTAATCCAAAACCAAAACCTTTTGGGAGCACGTATGCAGCTTCAGCCTTATAACATCCATGCCTCCATGGATAACGTTGAGTATACTGCCAGAACCGCTTAAGTGCTTCGATATGAGAAGACGTCATAATGTCGTATTCGAAGATGATTATGTATTTCGCGCCACAGTGATACGCAAGCATCAAATCTCTATAGATGGTCTCTGCTGATGCAAGATATGGCGGATTGCGATACGTCCAAGTTATTATAACACCCCAATCTTTTCCATGAGCTTGAGCTGCGCCTCTACATTGGGCTATTTGAACCTCTCGAGTGTGGTTCCACCCAAATTCAGCAAGTACAACATCATATCCGGCTTCATAATCAAACCAGTAAAGTGCATAATCTGCCGTGAAGAGTTTAACATTAAGATCTAGGTAAGGTTTTATATGAGCGTAGAGGTAGAATACATATTCCCGTGCAGCTGCTTCCCATCCTTCTGCATGGAAAACAAATTTTGAATCTACATCATCAAGTTGCCTGCCACCTGGCTCATCAAAGTAGTAAACGCCTAAAAAGCGCCCCTCATACTTTCTCATAGCAGAGGAAACCCACTCAGTAATGTTGTATGAGAATTTTATCGGCGCTGTTAATTGTACAATGAAGTAAAAGCCATTATCATATATGTAATCGCAAACCTGGTCGAGAAGCTCCCGTTTTTTAAGCACTTCCATATCCTTTGAAAGCCCAACAACTATAAGGTTGGCATGGTTCCTAATTTTGCTAACTAAATCTACACATTTAGACACATCGCCATCATACAGGAATTCAACGCCAACGAATACATTTAATGGATCACCGACATGAAAAAATGAAAATGCAACAATTGCGGATAAAAGGATTATACAAAAAATTAGGGCAGCCTTACTTCCTCCATCCAAAGGTGAAACACCACTATTGGTATTTTTATAAACTCCTAATAAAGGTAGTTTAAAAAATCGATTACGCTTTTATGCTCAAGACAATTGTACAAGTTTCATCAAAGACAACACCACTATAAAACAAAAAATAAATTGGATAAGAGGATGTTTTCAGTCTATATTTTTAGACAATTTTCGTTTTCAGTAGTTTCCTGTTGATATATATGTCGTAGAGCACTAGACACACGCATATAATGACGATGGCCATCAATGCGATTATTAGTGGCTGTAGAGCTTCGATCGCGGAGCGTGTAGCCTCAGCTTGTTCAGCCGTGGCGGGGGTGGGAACTTCTGTTGGCGCCGCTATAACGCCTACCGCTGTTGTAGCATAACTCTCCCAGTAGGATTTGCTTCCGCTGAAAACGGCGATTATTATATATCGGCCCTCTTCTGGCGGCATCCATATAGCGCTAAAGATTCCTCCTTTGAGGGGTTCTGTTGTTGCAGAACCTATGCTTATAGTTTTTCCATCTTCGGCTATTGCATACAATTCAACAGTAACACCATGTATGCTTTGAGGTAGAGGATATTGCATATACACATATTTCATCCATTCGCCCATACATTCATCTGCCACTGCGGGAACTCCTCTCGCGCCAGGAGACATATCTAGAACTTTGCCCTCAATTAGCAAGGCGTCTCCCTTTTTGATAATTTTGGGCGATACCGAGATTTCTATGGCTGTTTTTCCTTTTCCGAAGCAGTAGATGCGATTATCATATCCGTTGTATGTCACTAAGTATCCGTCAGCGATGGCAACGGATTCACCGTTATAAAATCCAGGTATCTCCCATAGTTTGTCGCCTGTTTCAGCATCTATACAATACATCCTGTAGCCTCTAAATATTGGAGAGGTAGGTGTGTGCTCGGTTACTGCGAAATAAACTTTACCATCTGCATAATTTAGTCTACCAAAGTGCGGCCAAGTTCCATAGGGCGTCATTAGGCCGCTACTCTCTTGACGGAAGGTCCATAAGTGTTTACCAGTCTTTAGGTCAAAGGCAACAACACATCCTGACTGCCCGGAAATGAAAAGTTTTCCATCCGCTACAAGCACAGTCCAATCGTAAACCGACCAATCGCTTTTAGTGTACTCATTTAAGGGGTTGGTTACCCAGAGTTGCTGTCCAGTAGTTATATCTATTATATGCCACCGCATTTTTTCTTTTTCAAAGAACATGTAGACTCCTTCTCCGGAGCCTTTACCCCAATATCCAATTAATCCCGGGGCAGAGGTCCCACCTGCACCCCATCCTACGTTAGTCCAGTTTTTAATCCAGATTTGTTGTCCTGTTTTAAGGTCGTACCCGACGTGCACAAATGTTGGGGATGCACCAGGAACTGTGATAACTGATTCAGCAACAAGGATCATCCGCTTAACGTCGATTATGCCAACAGATTGAACACCGGGCACGTCAGGTATAGAAACATTATACTGAATCCCATTCTTCCAATCGAAGGACGTACGTGAGTAAGGTCGATAGGTTTGAGCCATAAACCCAAAGGCTCCTCTCGTGAAGCATAAAGTCGAATTCCATAGGATAAGCCTATTATTTGCACCATCAAGGATGGGTACCAAAATTTCACCATTAGGTCCAAATCTCGGTGCAAGGTTACCTGAAGCCCCTGTAATAGTCGTGAACAGCCTCCCAGTGTAGGCATCATACACTTGCCAGTTGGATCCTTGCGCACTCCAGAGATAAGCTGTGGCACCACTTTGTGTACCGCTATTAAATATGACAACTTGGGCCGCGGAGATCTGCGGCATATCCTCTTTCCGCCAAATTTCCTCTCCACTTCGTAGATCCACGCATATTACGCCTTTAAGTTGCTCAGCTGCTCCAAAAGTTGCCCAGAACATGTTGTAGTATAGCCTACCTGCTATTATATACGGCGTGAATTTATTTTCGTAAAGCAGGCCAGTGTAAAAGTTTATTCCGTATCCTGCTTCTCCACCCACTATGCCACCGAAAGTTAATTCTTTAGTCCAAACTATGTGTGGGCTCTCGGGCGCTTTTGTATATTTGTTAATGAAACTCTCAGCAAAGGGTACGCCGAGCCAGTTCCCGGCTATCTTGTACCATTCCCTGAATTCGGCGTTTATCGGGCGCTCCCAGTAGCCAGATGGTAATGGAACCTCAGGCCAAGGTTCAACTACTTCCTCTTGCACGTTTAGTTCAACAATTCGGCTTAATGATGGTTTAAAAATGTGTGTGCCACGTGGCAATAACATCAAACCGACGGGTGCTGTAACATTTACGGTCGACCCTTCAAATCTGCATTGAATTTTGTAGGTGCCGATAATCTCGGGGGTAAAAACATAATATGCTGTACCTACGGGGTCGGACTCTATGGGACCTACTTTTATAGTTTTGCCCGTTGGATCTATAATGCTTATAGTATAGTTCCAACCTACATACTTAAAGAAGCTCGTCTGCGGCGGAGCGTGATCAAGCCATACTAGAATGTTAACTGACTGGCCTTTACCAACCGGATTTGGTGTAACTTCTATATAGGTATTTGTTTCCCATGTCCATTGCCCCTGAGCATAAACACTTGACAAGCTGAGTGCTGTAACGACGATGGGTAAAATGACAAAGTAACGAATTTTCGTATCCTTCAAAATCTCCCCCACTTTACATTATTTCGGTTAACGTATAAAGCTTTTTTGATCACGATAAAGAGGACGTTGTTACGTTTTTGCTATTGATTTCTTTCATCTGTTGATACGTCGGTTAAGTGGTGATTCATTATAACTTAATTTACGCTTTGAAATAATCCCAGACGATTAATTAGGATGGTTAAAATGGGGATGCAACATCAGGAATAGTTTAAAAGGTTTGCATTTATGGCAAAAGGCAATTAAAGAAAAATGTTGAGGAGAAGCTATCGCTTTTTAAATAGAGCGTATAAGTTCACTAAGCCTATCGCTATTGCTATTATAACCAGCACTGCTAGGGCTGTGATTATTGGCTGTATGCTTTCTATTGATGTTTTTAGGTTTTCAGCCTGTTCAGCTGTTGCTAACGGCACTTCTTTAGCTACTACTAGCAGGCTTGTCCCGGATTGACTACTCCCATAGGATTCGTCCCCTTTAAAAACGGCGATTATAGTGTATATGCCTTCTTCCGGCGGCGTCCAAGCAAATGAAAACGTGCCTCCAGCCATCGGCTCCGTTGTCGCGGTTCCTATATAATTGTAAGAGCCGTCTGGGTATATCGCATATAAGTCCACCGGAACCCCTTTAACTTCTGGGGGGCATGGCTTTTGCATATGTAGGTACTCCATCCAAGCAGACATGCTCTCTTTTGCAACGCATGGTGTGCCCTTCTGGGCTGGAGACATGTCCAGAACTCTGCCCCTTATTAAAACGCTAGAGCCCTTAGTAATAGCTGTCTGTGGAGCAGTAACTTCTGTAGCGCTTGGACCTTTACCAAAGACGTAGATCTGCCCATCGTAGGAATTAACCGATGTTAAATAGCCATCTGATATGGCAGGTATTCTGAACATTCCTGATATACACCATAATAATTTACCGGTTTCAGCATCTAAGCACCATAATTTAGAGCCACGCCACATTACCGAGTCTGGTGAATGTTCATCATTGGTGACGTAGATTTTCCCATCAGCTATGGTGAAGCCGCCATAGACAGGCCAGCTTCCATAGGCTGTTTCGAACCCGCTACTTCCGAAGTAGAAGTCCCATACAAGTTTACCTGTTTTTGCATCAAAAGCCCTAACGTGCCCGTCATAACCTGCAGTATACACCTTACCATAAGCTATGTGATAGTTCCTAGTGAAGGTTGCAAAGTCGTTGGGATATTCACCGAGAGTGTTTAGCGGCTCGCTCACCCACACTTTTTTGCCTGTTTTAATATCGTAGGCGTGAAGTCTCGTTGTTGCTTCATCGAATAACACGAATATGCCGTCTCCAGCATTTTTGCTGGGTCTCCACCACATGCAGTAAATATCTTTAATATCGGTTCTCCATAATAATTGGCCTGTATTTGCGTCAAATCCGACTACTACGAAAGTGTTGGGGTATGTAGTACTATTCTGATAGTAGGCTATTATAACGCCTTCTCCCCCAAGCAGGGGGTAACCAGTACTAAGAGGAGGCAGATTTGCAGGTATTGAAACGTTTAATTGCACGCCGGGCCTACCGTCTATTGTTCTGCCAGCTAATGGGTCATAAATAGCTCCTTCAACACCAATCCATGGAAAAGCCTTGAATATGGCTCTACTTGAGTTCCATACGATGAAGCGTTTTCGCGTATTATCAATATAATAGTTTATTAGTTCACCTTTAGGTCCAAAGACCGTGGTTCCGCCCACTAACTGGCTTCCTCCCCATATGACGTTGATAATTGTGATTATTTTTTTGCCAGTGAAAGCGTCATACATGACCCATGTGCCGTTTGTAGCTGGACCTGACATGCTCCATAAATGTGCTATTAAGCCATGTTCGTTGGGATTTTCAATGTCGAAAATCTGAGCACATGTTATTGATACACCTTCAAGGAACCATATTTGCTCTCCAGTGTACAGGTCTAGGCATCGAGTTCCAATCACGTTTGAGGTATCGGCGGGATCGTGTTCAACGTATATTATCCTTCCATTTATGATTATTGGTTCATATGGTTGTTCGTAAGATAGCCCTGTATAATACTGTTTGTCGCCAAATGGTCCACCACCTACCCCGCCAAACCAGAGAGGCCTTTTCCATAAAACATGTGGACTTTCAGGCGCTGAAGTATATGGTGAGAATGCTGTTGCTCCAGGGAAGCCTCGGAAGAGGTAATCATAACCACACATAGGCCAGTTATCAGCAATCCGCCATGCGCCTTTAATTTCCGCGTTTATGGGTCGTGTCCAATAGTCTGCTGGTAATGGTGTTTCGGGATATGGTTGTATCGGCTCGCTCTGTACTGTTAATTCTACTATCCTGCTTTGGCTTGGCTTATACCACCTTTTTGGCGTAGTGGTATTTACCCACTGGCCTGGGAATATTGTTTGGAACTTGTATGTGCCCACCATTGTAGGCGTGTAAGTGAACCAGCTTCCACCTGTTGAATCAGCTCTTAATCCGCGCCTTTCTTCAACTGTTCCGTCAGGCTTGGTTATTTTTACGGTGAAGTTTTCCCAGAATGGACCTAATAACGTGCCTCCGGGATATGTTTTGTCTATTCTGAATTGAACTATAACTTGCTGGTTTACACCTACGGGGTTAGGTGTAACCACTATGTAGGCGAACGTTTCCCACTCCACATAATCTTTAGCTTGGGCTTGTACGGTTGACGCAAATAGGATAGATGTTGAAGCTATTAAGAGTATTGATACAATTGTGGCTAAAACTGGGTTTTTCAAACAACATCACCACATTATTGACTACTGTGTGTGCACAGTATATAAAACTATCTCTTAACTAGAAAAAGGGGGAATGAAAGGAGTTTATTGCTTGCGAAGTTTTCTGGACATGTTCAGGTTTATTATTAGGTCGATTATGGCTATTAAGCCAACTACTGCTATGATTATCATCAGCATGTTTAATGTTGGTGTGTAATCTATTGGTGCAGTTGGAGGTTCAGGGGCTGCGGTTACGCCTACACATGTTGAGGCATAGCCGTCCCAATAGGATTTTGTCCCCGAAAATACGGCGGTTATTATATAGGTGCCTTCTTTAGGAGGCGTCCATAATTTGCGGAATAACCCTCCATTCATTGGATCTGTGGAGGCCGATCCTATGTATGTCGTTTGACCATTCTCGTCTATTGCGTATAGCTCGACGCTAACACCTTTCACTTTTTCAGGCATGGGTTTCTGCTGTACTAAGTATTCCATCCATGCGGTCATATCCTCGTCAGCAACACAGGGTGTTCCTTTAACTGCAGGTGATAAATCTGCGACTTTGCCCTCAATCAGTATTTGTGATCCACATGCTATCACTTTTGGAGAAGCTGAAACCTCCAGAGATGTTCTTCCCTTTCCAAAGCAGTATATGCGGTTGTCATAGCCGCTATAGGCAACCAGATATCCATCAGCAATGGCTATAGAGTTTCCAATGAACCAGCCTGGCATTTCCCATATTTTTTCACCAGTTTTAGCATCTAGGCAGTAGAGTTTTTCGCCTCTCCACATAACTGATTCAGGCGAGTGTTCGCCATTAGAAACATATATCTTGCCATCGGCATACACCATCCCGCCGTATAATGGCCAGCTTTCATAGGGAGTTTCAAGTCCGCTGCTTCCTATGGAGAAGGTCCAGAGATGTTTACCTGTTTTAAGGTCGAAGGCGTTTACGCATCCGGAATAACCAGATACATATAATTTACCGTCGGCTATTAATCCCGCTACGTCGTACATGCTCCAGTCGGAATTTGTGAACTTATTTAGTGGTTCGGTTGACCATAGTTTATCGCCTGTCTTTAGACTAAATGCATGCCATTGCATTGTCTCCTTTTGGAATACAACATATACGCCTTCACGTGGCTGTGGACATGCTACACTCCATGTTAAGCCTGGACGGCCTGCACCTCCAAAGCCCCAACCCATGTTCTTCCATGTTTTCGTCCACATCAACGAGCCATCTTTAGCACTGAGACCCGCATGGAAGAATGTTGGTGTTGCTTCGCCTTCTCCTGGAGCCAAGACTGTTTCAATGAGGATTACGCCTTCAGCCACCCAGTTCATGCTTGTTAACCCGGGTATAACTGGAATTGATTCTGGGACTGTCACGTTCCATTGTATTCCTTTCCTCCAGTCTAGAACTGTGCCTGTTAAAGCTGGTCGCCATTGCCAAGCACCCGAGCCCGTGGGCCATGCTGGAGGTATTGCCTTGCTCGAGTTCCACAGGAGGATGTACCTGCGTGCTGCATTGAATACATAGCAGAGTAATTCGCCATTGGGACCGAAAATTAAAAATCCGCTTGTAGCGTTCTTAAAGGTTATCATCAACTGTCCTGTGAAGGCATCATACATTTTCCACTCTGTTCCGGGACCATTTATGCTCCATAAATAGGCTATGCTTCCATGCTGGTTCGGCGATTGGTAGTTGTATATTTGACCTATTGTAATGGGTATATTGCCAGGGAAAATGCCTCCGATGCTTGCTGGTGGCGGAGAAACTGGGTCGACCTTCTGAGTCCATATTAGCTCACCAGTTCGAATGTCCACGCAGTAGAAAGTTGTTCTAGGGTAGACGGGGTCGTTATAGTATAGTCTGCCGCTTATTATTACCGGCGGAGTGAATTTCATTTCATAGCTCATCCCAGTATAGTAGGATTCACCATAGCCGAATTCGCCTCCAACAATACCTCCGAATGTTAGCTCACGAGTCCAAAGTATGTGGGGACTCTCTGGGGCCTGTGTGAAGGGGGCATAAGCACCACCTGTGTCAAAAGCTCTAGCTGTGGTGCTGTAGGCGGGCATTAGCCAGTTTCCTGCGATTTTATACCATTCCCGAAGCTCAGCGTTTATAGGCCTAGTCCAATAGCCTTTTGGTAGTGGATAATCAGGCCAAGGTTCTATAGGCTGTTCTTGAACTATAAGCTCTACAACACGGCTGCTACTTGCTTTATATCGTATTTGAGGATACGTCTTCCCGAGTATAGCTACATTATATAAAGTTTGCCCGGGGAAACTGAATTGGAACTTATACGTGCCTACTTGATCAGGGATATACTGGAAGTAGGCGCCGCCTACAGCGTCAGATCGATAAGGACCCTTGGTTTCTGTTGTGCCATCTGGCTTTGTTATTTTTACGATGAAGCCTTCCCAGCGATCACCTAAAGCACCAGCTGCCGTTGGTGGGGCGCTGTCAAGCCAAAACATCACTGACACGGCTTGACCCTTGCCTACGGGATTAGGGGAAACACTTAAAAATGCATAAGTTGCGACTTCTGGAACTTGTTGAGAAAACACCATCGATGGAAAGGTTGAAGCTATCAGTAGAGCTAGGAATACGCAAAATGGAATAAAAGGTTTAGACATTTTATAGCTACTCTCCTTCAGCGAGTAATATTGATTATCTGATCAATTATTTAAGACCTCCCACCAAATAATGCGAGGCTGTTACAACCCTTGCGATGAGAGGAATATTCGCCGATAATGAGGGGAAAATCATCCAATTTTATTGAATTTGTTATCAGTCGTTTGGAATTTTCCAGTTTCTATATTCTGCATACATGCCTATTAGGGCAAGTATTCCGCCCAGTAGCATGAGTAACCCGCCAATTATGTGAACTTCAGCTCCGCTTTTTAGGATGTATTTCAGTGAGAAAATAGAGGAGCCTAAAGCGAGGGATGTTACTCCGAAGCAAATGAAGCGCCATGGCTTGCCCATGATGCCGCCTTCAAATACACGTGACAGTCGAAAAGCGAGGTAAACTAAAAGTGTGTTAATGATTAGGGAGGCGATATTTAGAATGATGTGAGGTGAATCCATTAAGCGTCACCAATGCCGTATAAACTATTATGAATTCACACTTTAAGGATTGTAGATTATGAGTTCTGATTGGGAGTATGTGATTAACTATTTAGGGGGTTGCTTGTGGTTTACGATGGTTTGAGCGCCATCCTAAGAATTCTATATGTTGAGAGCTTAATAAAGGATAGTGATTTATGCTTCTCTTAATTTAGGCGATTATACTACACGATGGAACCTTGTGCCTTTACGGATAATGTTGTATCTAGCTGCGGCACCAATATAGTTTTGAAGTGACCTGCTGTACAGCAGGTCGGCTATAAACTATACTGAGAGATACAGAAACATGATCAATTTACAATTGTTTAATGGCGAGGCGCCCATCCTTTAGGATGTAGTCTCTTGTTGTGGGGAGTTTTTCGTATAGGTCTGTTGTTGTTAGTAGTATTGTTACGTTTTTTTCGGTGTTTATCTTTTTTAGTAGGTTTATTAGGAGGTTGGAGTTTTCTTCGTCTATGCTTGATGTTGGTTCGTCGG
>Ga0209080_1001750_pt1 | contig 10495 bp, 11 predicted proteins | sample JNZ110809AmetaG_FD_184123 | JGI IMG/M metagenome (GOLD analysis project Ga0209080, IMG submission 184123) | Hot spring microbial communities from Jinze hot spring, China to study Microbial Dark Matter (Phase II) - JNZ 110809A (SPAdes) (version 3) ...
GGGATTCTCGAGAGGAGGCCCGACATACCTAGAACCATTAACGTGGGCTCGCTCATCCCATGCGCCGACAACTCCGGCGCCCAGCTTCTAAAGATAATACAGGTGCATGGCATCAAGACTAGGAGGAGAAGGCATCCATGCGCGGCCGTCGGAGACCTGGTATCCGTTACCGTGAAGAAGGGGCCGATAGATCTGAGGAAGAAGCCAATGCATGCCGTGATAATAAGGCAGAGGAAGCCCTACAGGAGACCCGATGGAACTTGGATAATGTTTGAGGATACCGCGGCGGTCTTAGTCACGCCCGAGGGCGATCTCAAGGCGACGGAGATCAAGGGGCCCGTGGCGAGGGAGGCCGCGGAGCGCTGGCCCAGAATAGCCAACGCCGCAAGCATAATAATCTAGATACGCGCCTCAATTTTGCGTGAAAATTTGAAAGTATTATTGCAACAGGATGCTGTTTTAATTTTTGCGAAGCGCTCCCAAAAACTTTGCAACAGCTGATTACTCCTTCTTCGCACCAGATTTGCTTGATGATAGGGGGCGGATCACGACTAGCTTAAGCGCGTTAAATGGGCATGTTTTAACGCATTCCAAGCACGTGGTGCAGCTCATCTGATCAGCTCTGCGATCCTCATGAATCTCGAGCTTCAGCGGGCAGGCTTCGACACAAGCATCGCACTTTTTACATCCATGGGATGCCTTTATTCTCGTTAATTTGAGGGGGCTTAGAAGCGTTTGGAGCGCGCCCAATGGGCATAGGCCATTGCACCATGCGCGCGCCTTGATCAGCGTAATGGTGGCCGTGAAGATAGCTGCCCCCCACAGTATGCCCCATATATCCAATATCCCGCTTAGCGCCGAGATTATGAGCCTGCTTACGATGCCGATGGGGCATATGATGCAGAATACGGGGAATCCCATGATCCATGATGCGAGTAGGATGAGGGCTAGGCTCACCGAGAATGCGGGGATGTATAGGCGGCCGTTGCCCCCCGCACCTTTACTGCCCAGGAGGCGGAGCACTATGCTCATGGGGCAGATCCAGCCGCAGAAGAATCTCCCTAAGAGCAGTATTGCCATCAATACCGCGGCCACGCCTATGATTATCGCGCAGGATGATGCTCCAGCGAGCTCGGGGCGCTGGAGAAAGCCGAGCGGGCACAGGAAAGTTACGCCCCCGGCTGATAGCGAGCAATATGCTCCCCTCGCTACGCCCGATAGGTTCAGCGCTAGATAAATGGCGATTGCAATCGCGATTATGAGCAGGTTTATCTTGATGAGCCTCTTCGCCAGCGATACCTCACCTCCCCATCCGGCACAAGGACTAGGGCCTTTGGATCAGCTGGACACGCGTATACACACCGCCCACAGCCCACGCACCTGTCTGGGTGGAAGATCGGGATTCTACCCTCCGGAGTTATTGCGCCTGGCACTGGGCATACCTCGGCGCAGACGAGGCATGTTCCTCCGAGGAAGGCGATGCAGAGCCTTGGACTCCATTTTACGGACCCGAGCTTTATCTCATCCGGCTCGACCCACTTCAGGGCGCCCGTGGGGCAGGACCTGATACATGGCAGCTTATTCTCGCATTTTCCATAAAGAGCCTCACATGGAGCTCTAAGCGGATTGACTTTAGGGGTGCCCATTAGCGGCGGGCCATCTGGAAGCCCGCATGGCTCCAGCGTCCCTCGCCCATCCCTGAAGCAGGCCTCGATGCATGCTCCACATCGAACGCAGATCTCTAGGAAGCGCTCCTCCTCGATTGCGCCCGGGGGCCGCACAACCCTCCTGCTCGGCAAGGCTGCTATCGATACCCCTGCGAGGGGCACGAGGAGAGCTCCCAGCATCGCCCTGAGAAGGCTCCTCCGGCTGATCAACCCGGCTCCCTTCTAATTAGCTCTATTCTCGATATGTCGTTCGTGCCCACGCCGAGCTCCGCCGCCAGCCTTATGTGCGGAACATTCATCGCGGCTCTGAGTGGATCCGCGTGCCCCTCGAGCTTGAATAGGTACTCCGCGGCCACGAGATCCAATGCCACTGGATCCCTGCTCGCCAATACCGCGTTTCCCGGGACCATCTTGCCCATCCCGGGGCCGCTGACCGTCATGACCTCGATCGCGTCCACTATCGCCAGATCCGGCTTGAACGCTGTGTTGAGGTCTGCTATGCACTGATCCAATCCGAGAACGTGAAACATCCCCTTCTGATCATCCGGCATTATGCCCATCATGTTCTTCAGCGAGATCGTGACTACTGCTTGCGAGTGCCTCTTGAGCTTTGGCACGCTTATTATGACGTCGGCATCGAGCGCTTGCTTGAAGACCGAAACCTCCTGAAGAACCCTCCCCCTAATCTTAGTCTTGACAGCCCTATCCTCCTTATCTAGATCTATCAGGCGGACGCCCAGCTCCCTGGCAACCTCTCTTACCCCAACTCTATCAAAGTTGCTCGATGTATCGTAGCCGCGAACGGCGCTCTCGGCCACGATTATGTCCGCCGGGTCGGCCTCTTTAACCAGCTCTATCACCGCGCCCAATATCTCGGGCGATGTTACCGCCTCCACCCTGTTAAACCCGACATTAGGCTTGATTAAGACTCTGGATCCCGGCTTCACGACCCCCTCGATGCCACCTATGATCTCTACCGCGGCCCTCACCATCTCACGAGCATCTCGACCCCTGACAAAGGATACTAGAGACCTCTCGCCATCGGCGCGCGAAGCGGTTCTACTCTCTTTCTCGAAGACTGCTTGCTCCCGAGGACTAAACCATCCAAGCGAATACCCCAGCGCCCCCAAGCCCAGAGATGCTAAAGCCAATCCTCCCGCTAGCTTGATGAAATTCCTCCTGGAAAGATTAAGCCGCATTACCCATCCGAAGTCATGGCCACCATTAATAAAGATTGTGGAACACGCTGCCGCGATGCTTCATCTTCAAGCCCATTACCTCCTCGGTAGTTTCACGAGAATGCCTCCGCGCAGGGACGATGTTCCCGGCTCCGCTCTACCGCTAGCGCGGTTTGGCGGTCTAAGCTCTGGCCGCGAAAAAGTCTATCACGATGTGGTTCCTTGTCCTCGAGTAGCTCTTGACCTTCCTCCACAATAGCAATCGCGCGTGAAACCCGTGGCTCGCGGCGGTTTCCAGCAACTCTTTCACGAGGTTCTCTTCGCCGCCTCTTCTAGCGAGCTCGTGGAAGTGAATTATTCCGCCCTCCGGCTTCAGAGCTGATAGCGCCGCGCGGAGCGCCTCGATCGTGCCCCCGAAATACCCCATAATGACCCTATCGGCGGCGCCGCTAAGCATTCTCGGCGCGATCTCCCTGCAATCACCCAGAATCGCCTCAACCCTATCGCCCACATCATTCAGGCGCACGTTCTCCAGGAGATATCTATGCGCGAGCGGGTTTATCTCGATGGCATAGATCTTTTCGGGCTCTCCGAGAACCGCTACCGGTATCGTGAATTGCCCCACGCCAGCGAACATGTCCACAACGACCTCGCCCTCGCCCGTCAATCCAGCCACCCTCAATCTCTCGAAGCTGTTGCCGAGGCAGAACATCAGCTGCGTGAGATCCAGCTTGAAGATGCAGCCATATTCGCGGTGCGTTATCTCTCGGATGGGGTCGCCTGCTATCAGCTCGAGGCGGGGCCTTCTTTCAACACCCTCAACGCCCCGCACAAGATACACGGCTCGAGCATTATAGAATCTGAGGATGAGCTCGCCTATCTCATGCTTCAGCCCCTCAATCTCCTCCCTCAGCCTGACGAGGGCCACCTTATCAATTAACTTCGCATGGGATGGGAGGTGCTCGATGGGAGCCTCCCGAATGCTCTCTGCCAAGTAATCCCTCAGCCTCACGCCAAGGCCTATTACTCATTTGGCTGGATTAGACTATTACCGCCTCCTTGGAAAATATTTATGAAGAGTATTGGCTTCTTCCAGCGGGGAGGTGCGGTCATGCCGCCGAAGAAGCCGAGCTTGAGCCAGCTTGAGAAGAAGGCCGCGAGGGCGCGGGAGGGCGGAGCAGCCGCCGGCTCCGAGGTTAAGGAGAAGGCTGTTGCCAGCGTGATCCCACCGCCGACCGATGAGGTTCTAGAATTCCTGAGGGATCAGCCATACGTGACACCTAATCTTCTTGCTGAGAAGTTTGGGGTAAGGATCTCGATCGCCAGGCAGGTTCTCCGCGATCTCGCAGGGAAAGGCTATGTTAAGCTGATCGTAGGGGATAGGAGGCTTAAGATCTACGCGCCGGTGAAGGAGGCGCTCGCCGAGGTCAAGGTGAAGAAGCCTAAAAAGAAGTGAGCTCTAGGCCTTCCTAATCATTATTCTCGCTCCCACTCGGATATCCCTGAGCCTCTCATAGTCGGCTTGATATCTGCCTATCCTAGTCATTTGAGCCGGTGGAGTGGCCTCGGCGAAGGCTAGCGCCACGCAGCTTCCCGGAGGCCAGTAGAGGATGTCGCCCGCGCTCACGCGGCTCACCGGCTTCTCAGCCCCCCTCTCAAGCGGAGCCTGAAAGTATATCGCGTAATCCCATTTGGCGATCGCGCCACTTATTGGTAGCATCCTGATGAGGGCGCTTACCGTTAATGGGGCATGAAACCTGATCAGCTCTCCATCAAGCTGCCCGAGCCCTTCTATCTCGATCTTTATGGGGATCCGCACGAGAGACATTCTTACGTCAGATCCGTGATGCTGGCCTGGCTTAAGCTTAGCTTTTCACCGCGGCTAGGACGTACTCGACGAATATCGGCTCGGGTAATGCTCCCTCGAAGCTGATCCTATCGTTGATCACGATCTTCGGCACTGCCATGACCTGGTATTTGTGGGCGAGGTGGGGGAACTCGAGGATCTCGATCATGTCCGAGGTGATGTTCGCGTTCTCTATGGCCATTTGATGAGCTGTTTTAACGGCTATTGGGCAGTAGGGGCACGTCGGCGTAACGAAGACCTGTATGTGGATGGGGCGATCTATCTGCCTAATTTTCTCCCTGAGGCTTGCAGGAAGGCTTGAGGAGCCCCTCGAGACCTGGATGATGTCATCGATGAGCGTGGTGAACTCGTATCCGCTCGGGATACCGAAGAACCTGACACCATATTCTTTCTCGCCGAAGAGCAGCAGGGCAGGTATCTTATCCACTTTAAGCCTCTCGGCTAGGCTCCTATCCGACTGGAAGTCGTGGACCTCGACGCTTATCCTATCATCTAGCTCCGCTATCTCCTCTGCGAGGCCCCTGACTTCAGCGCAGTACTCGCACTCGAACTCCTGCGTGAAGACGATGAGCCTAACCCTGCCCGAGAGCTCCCTCTCGAACTTGGATTTGAGGTACCTCCTCTCCCTCTCGCCGAGGATGGCCATGAAATAAGCAGTATACGCGCATAATGTAAGTCTTCCGATTACCGGGTCTCGATCGCTTATAAGCCTGCTAACATTATCATATATCTGGTTATGGAGGGGGCTGGCAAACCCGAAGAAAAGCAGATTATGAGAACGGGGATAGTCCTTACAGGCGCATACGCGAATAGGGTTAGGAGGGTTCTCTTCGCCCAGCTCTCCCAGAAAGTGAAGTCCGGCGAGGTTGATGTTAAGGAGGTCGCGAGGGCGGCGGGCGAGCTCAACACGGTGCTCTACGAGGCCTTCGTCAAATACCTCGCTCTATCTAAGGGCGATCTGGTCAGAATAGAGGCCCCATATACCGTATCAGAGGGAAGGATAATCTGGGACTACTCGAGCCTCAGAGTTAGGGCTTTCAGGGAGATAGGGGAGGGCGTTGTTAAGAAAGCCGTGGAGGAGGCTCTTAAGCTCAGGGAGGAGCAGGAAGCCATGGGCGAGGCTACAAGGTCCTAGTAATCGTTATTCTTCTTATGAGGTCGGCGACATCCTCAGCCCTATCCGACGCGTTCTCGATACTCTCCACAGCCTCCTTCACCATCAGGACGTCGCTGAGCTTCCCCGATGAGTCGCCCCAAATCAGCACATCGCTTATCAGGTCGTGTCTGAACTCATCTATCTCCTCCTCCTTTCGCTCGACTAGGTCGGCGAGACCCAGCGCGTCCTTTGACCCGTCTATCAGCGCGCTGAGAGCATCTTCCAGCCTCTCGACGATCTCCATCATGAGATTCGCGAGGCCATTGAGCTTCCTTCTAACGGGCTCGGGCACATTCCTCGAGTCCGTGTATAGGAGCTTCCGGGAAGCCGATTTCAGGTTAGCCGCTATATCGTCGATCGCTAGGACTAGGCCTATTATGTCTTCGCGGTCTATCGGGTGGAACGGCCCCCTCGAGACCTCCGAGAGTATCTTCTCCTTCTCCTCATCCGCCTCCCTCTCGAGCTTGAAGATCAGCTGATACTTGCTGGAATATTCCTCGGGCCTACAATCGGAGTACAAGGCGATATATTCCTTGAATGTTTTCGTGAGCTCCATGACCTTGTTGAAGTGTAGCTTGGAGAGCTTCAGCATCTCCCGCTCCCTTTTTCTGCCAATCCAGATCATCGGATGGCCTTTAAACGCCAAAACCACCTCCTCTGAAACCCTCCGTCGCAGACCATAATTAAACTTTTGGTTTGAGTATAGGGCCTGTAATCGGAGCGATTAGCGTGTAGAGAATGTAGCTCGCGAGCGCTGTCACCGTGACGGTTCCTATCCATGCCATGAAGAGCTTTAGAACAGTCCTCTTGTTCACGCCGGCGGACCTGTACATCGCGAGGCCAACTCCTATCACCGCGCCGACCCCCGCGAGCGACGTCGAGATCGGTATCCCGTATCCGAGTAGGAAATATGGTATCGTCGTGAACATGTGAACTATGAAAGCGTTTGAGAGCTCGGCCGCGAAGCCCGAGATCGGGTCCAGCCTGGTTATCTTGAAGGCCACGGTTCCTATGACCCTAGCTCCTAGAAGGAATCCTCCAGCTGCCACCCCGATGCTTCCCAGCGCAGCGAGGATGAGCATTACATTCTGCTCCGGCATCCCCCCGAAGACTATCTGGCTGACCGTCACATAGACGCCCGTCGCGTTCGCTATGTCGTTGGTGCCGAAGGCGTATGCGGAGTAGCAGAGAGCCGCTATGAGTAGAGCCGGCATAAGCCTTGTTGCCATCAAGCTATTCCCCTTAACCGCGCGTGCGATGAGCTTGTAGACGAGGTAGGCCATGAGCAGCGCTAGAAGGGGGGATGCTATCCAGCTCGCGATTATGTTGTACATGAGGCTCCAGTTGACTCGCTCGAGCCCGTATGCGGCGATTCCATAGCCCAGGACGGAGCCTATTATCGAGTGCGTGACGGAGATCTCGAGTCCATAGTAATTGCAGAACATTATCCAGGCGAATGCCACTGAGACCGTTATCAGGACTCCGAGCAGGTCTATGGCCGGCACCACGCCCCTCCCGATGGTCTTCATGACCATGTATCCCTGAGTTAGCGCTCCGAGGCTCGTGAAAACCGCGAAGAGTATGAGCGCGTTCCTTATGGAGATGACCCTAGCGCCCACGGATGTATCGCATGGAGTCGCGGCATCATTCCCGCCGAGAGCAATCGCCATCAGGAATGTAAGAAAATAGCCGATCCCGATGGCGATTATAGCTACATCCAAAGTCGATGAATGACGAGTATAATCACGATAAATATCATCCCTACATAATCTATGGTTGCATACATAAACTATTGAGGTCGCAGGGCACTGGGGGTTTCTCAGTTCTTGATTTTCTTGTCTTGATATTTTTGAGCGGATGAGCGGCTCTAGCTCATAAGTAGTGCTCTGATAGCTTTATGACCGCCTCCCTCATCACGCCTATGAGCTCCTCCGGCTTCTCCCTAAGAATCTTGGCCACCTGATCCCATCTCCTCCCCTGAAGCGTCTTAGCTATCAAGAGCTTTTCAGCCTTCTCCGGAAGCCCGGCCCGCTCATTCCCAGTTGATAGGAAATGTGCTTCGACCAGGCACCTGATCGCGTCGGATGCGCCCTCATAGTTCACGTACCCCCTCAGGTAGGATTCGAGCCTCATCCGCTGAGATCCCCTGAAATACGGCTTGGGCCTATAGCTTCCGTGGGTCTTTGATAGGAGTAGCCAGGCGGTCTCGAGATCCATGTCGAAGTATGGGTCCGAGAGGCCGCTTATCAGCCTGAGCCTAAACTCTCTTCCGAGCTCCTCGATGAACCTCTCGGCCTTCTGGGTTAATGGCCTCACGACCATCACGCTGAACTCGCCGGAGACCTTGTTTCTCAGAGGCCCTATGGCCACGGGATAGAATTCGTTTTTGAACCAGAATCTGAGAAGCTGTGGGCTAGCGCCGAATCCGGCTCCAACCCAGTCAAAGCCCTTCGCCTCAAGCTCCTCGCACAGCTTCTGGAGAATATGCGAGCCGAAGCCCCTGCCCCAGAGCGATGGATGAACAGCTATCCTGACGACCCTGAGGCCTCTGAGCCTGCCGAAGCTCCTCATGTAGGGGTAATAGCGGCTTATCACGGATGGGATCATGTGGCCTTTCGGCAGCTCCTCTATCTCGCGTAGCAGCTCGTCTGAGAGATCTCCCTCGAGGCAGAGGTGCAGCGCGGCGAGGACCTTTCCGCTGGGCGATAGCAGCGCTCTTATCATGTGGTGCGGAGCATTCGCGAGCATGGCGACGTCATTCGGCCTATTCCTGTAGTGCGTTAGGACGTAGAGCCCTATGAGCTGCCTAAGTATGTGCTCATCCTCCGCGAACAACTTATCCTTGTCGAGCTCGGCGTATTCGCAGTCCTCGGGCTTCAGATTCAGCTCCTCGCGATCTAGGATCGCCGGCTCCGAGTCGAGGAGCAGGACGTCATAGAGCCAAGACTCGACAGGGTCTCCATCGCCGTATCTTATCGGCTCCCTCATCTCAAGCTCCATGAAGTCTTGGCGGAACTCGCTCCTGAGCCTCGTGAGGAGCCTGACCATGAACCCCCTGCCAGCCCCCTCATAGCCGTGAATAGTCGATGAGTATACTGCCCTCCAGAACCTCTTCTTGAATCCCAGGAGTATTGGGACAGGTATGCCCGCCGCCTCATCTATCAGCGCTATCCCGGCCTTTGCGTTCAACGCGGGGAGAGGCCTTCTATAGAACATTCTCGCAAACTTGCACGCGAGCTCCACTGGCAGGCCCTGCCGCTCCCTTAAATCATACTCCACGCCAACCCTATCCAATCCCCTGCAAGCGAACTCGAAGATCGTCTGGGAGTTCTCGGGCTCCGGCGATGTCACGAGCATATCCTTGAACCTCCTCTTCCTCCTGCTCAGTATCAGGCATGCAGCTATGAGGCCTAGAGCCGCCGACTTACCCCTCCCCCGATTAGCCTTGAGAATGAGGGCCCACCTCCTCTTAGGCAGAAGCTTCTCCACGGCCTTGAGGGCTAGAATCTGGTCATTCGTAACGCAGAGCTCGTAGATCTCTCGCGGGAAGATGGCGCCGAAGGGCTCCGTGATCAGCCTGGGCTGAGGCGGTGGCATGTCGCCGAAAGCAACCTCGCCGTCAGGATCCACGTAGATGACGCCGGTTCTCCCAATGGTCTTCGAGAACATTCTCCTCTCGAATCTCTTCACGAGGTCCTTGACGTTGAAGGGGGGAGTCACGCACTTCAGATGAAAGTCCGTTATCCATGAGTCTATCTCGCTCGCTGACGGCCCGACCATCATGACTATTCCGCCGCCCCTAACGACCTCAACGAGTATTCCGAGATCATTCGGCCTCATCTGCCGGTTAACGTCCATTATCACTGCATCCCACGTGGTTCCAAGGAACTTCTCGACATCATCATAATTCACCTCACTGAACGATATATCCCGCATCTCTCCGATCATCATCCTAGTCATCGGATCATCTCTCTCCCTGTATGCTAGCAGGATCCTGGGGTTACGCCTAATCGCGGCGAAATGATCTAGGATGGACTTGAAGATGCCGCGCTGAACGCACTCGTTTGCCAAGTATATCAGGACTCGATGATCTGATCTAGCAGCCTCCTCGAGCCTTCGCGCGACCTCGGCGATCAGCTCTATCTCTCTCACGCCGCGTTTAGCATGGCGAATCACTCATTTTAATCTAACACACCAGCGCGGACGCGCCGAGAAAAAGCCGCATTTTCGCCCCAATAATGTTGCAAAATAGTTTAAAGGCGGCATCTTCTCATTAATAAAGGGGTTATCTTTCTTGGCTAAAAGAATAGCGATTCTGGATGCGAATAGGTGCGTCGGATGCCAGCTTTGCATGCTCGCCTGCTCTAGGAGGCTCGGATTTGCGGGTTACGAGAAGTCGGCGATCAGGGTTCGCAGCGCGGGGGGAGTTGAGAGAGGGTTCACGGTCATAGTCTGCAGAGCGTGCAAGGATCCGCCGTGCGCCAGGGTGTGCCCAGAGGATGCTCTGATCCCTAGAGCCGGGGGAGGCGTCCTCCTGAAGCCAGAGCGGTGTAATGGATGCGGCCACTGCGTTGAAGCATGCGATATTAGGGCCATATGGATGGATGAGGAGGTTCAGAAGCCGATA
>Ga0209080_1001751_pt1 | contig 10492 bp, 7 predicted proteins | sample JNZ110809AmetaG_FD_184123 | JGI IMG/M metagenome (GOLD analysis project Ga0209080, IMG submission 184123) | Hot spring microbial communities from Jinze hot spring, China to study Microbial Dark Matter (Phase II) - JNZ 110809A (SPAdes) (version 3) ...
ACTCCGCCACCCTAGCCGCCTCCCCGCTGAGGGCGGGACTTAAACCTTTAAGGCCTTCCCTCAACCTCCTCAAGGCCTCCTCGGCCTCCCTCGTTAAGGCGTATCCGTCTTCAACGGGTTCGAGCACGCCTCCCTCCTTAAGCTCCTCGAGAAAGTCAACGGGGACCTCGCGCCTCTCAAGCTTCTCTATGAGGGGTTGAGGCATGGAGCTTAGGAAGGCGTAAACCTCCTCAACGGACGGGCGTACCATACCTCCGGCTTTAACGGCCTCCGCCGACACGGCTTCAACCTCTCCAGGCTTCTCCTTCACCGCTTCAGCCTTCACCGGCTCAAAGGCCTCCTTAACCCCTTTAGCCTCCGCGGCCTCTTCAGCCTTCGAGGCCTCCTCAACCCTGCCTCCTTCTTTAACCGCCTCTTCAGCCTTCACCGGCTTCATCCTTCCAGCCCGCTTCGCCTCCTTGAATAGGTGGAACTTGAAGGTTTCGACCTTCACGGCGTGCTCAGCCCTCCTAAGGTCGAAGGCTTCGCCTCGTTCAAGCTGCTGGGCCACCTCCCTAAGCCACGGGCCGAAGCTCGCGATCCTGTCAAGGTCTTCGGGGCTCGGGTTGGACATGACGTATATGCTCGCCGCGTTCGCAACGCACGCGTCCGGGACGTCGCTGAACCGCTGCGATGCGAGCAAAACCGCCACGCCCCACTTCCTAACCTCGCGCATTATCCTGTTAACCACGCTTTCAACGCTGTAAAGCGTCGTCGAAGCCCTCACGAGGACCCTGTGTGCCTCGTCTATGACTAGTAGTAGGTTAAGCTTGCCTCCTTTACGCTCGGCCACGCTGAAGAGCTCGCGTAGGAGGAGCTCGGCTAGGAAGGCCTTGGCCTCCTCGCTCGTCAACCCCTTAAACCTTACAAGGTTCCTACCGCTTAACAGCCCGGCCGGGTCTAAGCCGCCCGGCTTAACCTCGCTGGCCACAACCTTAAGCCTTTGAGCAAGCGCCAGCGCGGCTCCCCTAACGTTCGCCTCAACCCTCCTGTCGTGCGCCTTCGACTCAAGCATGCCTATAAGCTCATGCAGGTCCTCGGCCTCGGAGGCGTGCTCGTAGAGCAGGCTCCTCTGGACATCGCCCATGCCGGGGAAGGCTATGTTTGCCGCGTCAACGATGTCGGCCACTTTACACTTAAACACGTTGAAGCACTCCTCCGACAAATCGACCTTCTTAAAGCCGTAAGCCTCTAGGAAGCCGTACTCGTCAGTGAAGTCGAATACGAGGGTGTTAGGGAAGGAGGTCATGCTTAACATTAGCTTAACCGCGTTACTCTTACCAGCCCCGCTCCCCCCTACTACGAGCACGTTCGGGTTCTGGGCCTCGCGCGCCACGTAGGGCTTAACCGATATTATACGCCTCTGTAAAACCTCGTCCCCGACCTTAACGAAGACGCGTTTAACCGCGCCCAGCGACGAGCCGGACCTTAAGGCTATGCATGCAAGCCTGTAAGAGCCCCAGCATATGACGGCGAGCTTCAAGCCTAAAGCCGAGGCCGGGGGCGCGAGGATAAGCGCTGAGGCCAGCATCCTTGAAGGCCATGAACCCTCAAGTAAACCCTTCAACACGAACCTGGCCAACCCTTTAAGCTCAGGCACCCCTTGAACAAGGCCGTACAGCACGCTTAGCGTGAAGGGTATGGCCACAAGCCAAACCCAGCCCGGTAGCGCGTTGCGCCTACGCTCATAGTATCCAAGCGTAACTACCTTACCGCCCAGGTCGGGCAGCGATGCTAGGAAGAGGAGGAAACAGGTGAGCGCGGCCTGCCTGCCGAGCATTTCAAGCCTAACGCTTAAGGCCCTGCCGATGAGCCAGAAGGCGATCCCGGCGGCGAGTAGCCAAGGAGACGCGTAAGCTATCTCCCCGCTTAAGTTCGCCGTTAAACGTGCTAGCGTCCAAGCGTCCACCCTACTTCAACCCCCTTCTTCCGGTAGTACTCGCCGCTTGGCTCGTGCCAAGCCCTATAATGGGCTTCGGCGTCGCCAACCGTGTAGAATAAACATTTGCACTCGGGGCACTTCAACAAGCCCTTCAAGGGGCCTTCCTTGACCCGTTTAAACTCCAACGCCTCCTCAACCTCTTGGAGCCGTAAACGAGGTAAACGAGCGTGAAGCCCGTTAAGGCGTAAGCCATTAACGGGGCAGGGTTAAGCCAACCAGCTACGCGTTTACGCGCCACTTCAACGCCTCCCTTATAGGCTGCGACCTCTGCTTCAAACCATGCGTCTAGGAGCTGATCCATGGGGAAGCACGCCACGCCGCGCTCGTTGACCGTTGCGTTGAAGAAGTAAAACCTGTTCGACGGCAAGTAGTGGAGCGCAACCGTCACGGTGGCGTTAACAACAGGCCTCTCAAGGTCGCGGTCGTAGCAGACCACCACGGTTAGCCACCCGGGCTTAACCTCGTGCCCGACCGTGACGGCGCCGAGCAGGAGCAGGACGGTTAAGGCCAGCGCGCTCATCAAGCACTCTGAGACGCGTAAAAAGAGGAAACCTCATCACGCCATTCCGCGCCGGCGCGGTATGATACGATGACCCTCTTTCTTTTAAGCCCCTTAAACCCAAACCGGTCAAGGGTTTAACGAGAAAAAGAAAAAGAGAAAAAAAGGTTGGAGGTTTAGGTCTTGTACTCTAAGAGTATGTAGTTGGCGTACCTTAACGGGCTGTATACCGTTAACGGGTCGCTAGGCGGTATTACCCGTACGTCCAGTACGCGGTAGTCGCTCGGGAGGTTGAAGGTTACGTGCCCGCTGGCGTCCGTGTACGCTTCGCTAACGACTACGTAGTCCTTGTTCTTGTATGCCTCGTACTGGTCAGGGTTGTTGGGGTTGTCGCGTAAGAGCTGAACCCTCGCGTTCTTTACGGGCTGCCAGTTCGAGTACTTTGCTATCAGCAGCCTCACTATTCGATCGTCCTTCTTTTCAACGCTCGTAACGAGGTCGTAGTACTTTAGCTGGGGGTGGGGGCTGTCGAGTATTACGCTGAAGGGCTGGAAGCACGGTATGAGCTCGTAGCTACGCTCTATGGGCCCGTCGCGCAAAGCTTTAAGGTCGAGCGTTAAAGAGGCTAAGCCGTTACCGTCTGCCTTAACGCTTTGGTCGGCGCCACCGCTTATACCCTTCACGACTACGCCTATCCTACCGGGCCTATCGGTTATGGGTGTTGAGTCGTCGAGCCAAAGCATCCTGAAGCTCACAGTCGCTACGTCCGCGCTGTAGCTCGCGCTGGAGGCGACGTTGGCCGGTGAAACCTTAACGTTCAACTGCTTAGTAAACGTGTACCGCTCGTTGCCCCGCTTCAGCGTTATAGTGACGGTTAAACCGGTCTGGTAGCATACGCTGCTCGCGCTCCTAGGCTGTATTGAGCCTAAGCCGTGCAGCGCCTCGCGCCACGCCAGGTCGGGGTTAACGGGTTCAAGGTAGAAGGCCGGGCTTTCAACGCTTAAGCTCTTAGAGCTGCAAGTGTAGCTCTTAACGCTTTGCTCGCCCTGGCACAGCTTAAGCTTGCCGCTGGAGTCGCTAACGGATACCTCGGCTGTTACGCTTCCGCCGCTCAACCACGCACCTTCAAGGTTTAGGCTCGCCTTAACCTTAACGTACTCGTTTGGAAGCACCTTTAAGCCCTGAACGTCAACGGAGGCGCCCGGGTCGGACGGAGGAGCCACGCTCAGCCTCACGTTGCTTAAAACTTGGTCAACGCTTACGGCCTCGAAGACGGCGGTTAAGCTGTGATCCCTGTTCATGGTTACCGTTATGCTTGACGAGCTGCCGGCGTTACTGCCGTCGAGCAGCCACTGCTTGAAGCGGTAGCCTAGATTAGGCGTAGCGGTAACGGTTACGCTCTTACCTGAGTCGTAAGTGTAGCTTCCTGGAGACGGGTTAGTCGTTCCGGAGCCGCTGGGCGAAACGCTTATCGTAAGCGTGTAGCGAGGAGGAGAATAGTAGCCTCCTCCGCCGTAGCCACCTCTACCACCGGAGCTAGTTCCTTCACGCCACCATTGTTCATGAAATTTGATTTCACCGCTTGGAGTAGAGTACGCGTAAATCATGTAGCCGTAGGGCTTATCCTTCTTCGGATAGACCCCAACCGTGAAGGTGAGAGCTGGCACGATTTCATAGCGTTTATAGCCAGTCTCGACGGCAAAGGTAGTAGGGACAATATTACTTACGCTAACGCTACTCCCTGGCGGTATCCAGCTAGCACTAGCCATACCTCTGTTGACCGCTTCAACGAATTTCACATACTCATTCCTTATAGGGTCAAGGGCATTCCTTAAGTCGGCGTCGCCCCCCGCTTTAACCGTCGGTGTTAGCGTCACAGCTATTGTCGCTAGTAGCGCCACCAGTACCAGCGTTAACAGCAGGTTCTCCTTATGCTTAAACACTCTCAAGCACAGCATGGGTGCTCTCCGCTAAGGAGGGTGGAGCGTTAAAAGAAGAAAAAAGAGTGGAAGGAAGGGGTTAACGGGTTACTACTAGGCGCGCCGTGTACTTCGGAGCTAGCGGGTATGGATCCTCTAGTGATGTCCAGAAGTGGAACTGGATGGTCCACGTCCCCTTACGCGGAGGGGTGAAGAACACTAAGGCGCTGTAGTAGTAGTCCTCGGTGAGTATGGTGCCTTCCTTAACGTGTATCGCGCACACCACTCCCTCAGGGTTCAACACCTGGATAACGACGACGTAGCGCGTACCGTTAGGTAGTCTGCTTAAGGAGTTTATGTTTACGTAGTACCTTTTACCGACGCTACAGTTCTCGGTCGTCAGCATGAACTTATCGGTAAGGCCCTTTTCATAGTTGGAAATACAGTTCAAGAGTCCTATTTGGAAGGGGCTAGGCATAAGGGAGCACCCTAGGAAGTAGGGCGTTATCGGGTACGGTATCACCGTTGGCCAAGGAACATCTCCCATTCCTGTCTTTAAGCCTTCAACAACGTAGGTTTCGAGGGCGTCCTCGTCCCCCGCGTGCACGGTGTTCGCTGAGAGCGTTAGGGTTAGCGCGGCCATGATTACGAGCAGCGTCAACGTCCTCGCGGTTTTCTCACCCGTTAACGCTGTGCGCACCGTTAAGAGGATCCGCTTCAACATCCTTCACCTCTTGAAGGCTATTGCCGCCACCGCTATGATGACGGCTACGATTCCGAGCGCTATGGAGGCGTAGAAGTAGGTGTAGACGCGTTGAAGGCTCTGCTGCACGCTCTGCTCCATTCCAGCCCGCTCCTGTCTTAATACTGTTAACGCTTGTTCGAGGCTGCTCAGCTTCTTGTTTAGCTCTTTCAACTCGTTTCTTAATGCTTCGCTTACCTCCATTCCTCCCTTCAGGTTCTCCTCAAGCGTTGAGAGGTCGCGCTTAAGCTCCTTAAGCTCCTTCTCGGCCTGCTCCAAGCTTAGGGTGGCGTTGAGGCTTCTCGCTTCAAGCTCCGCTACTCTGTGTTCAAGCTCCCTTAAGCGCTCCTCCACGCTCGTCATCTTCACGTTGAGGGTTACCGGCGGATCCTCCTTTAAGGCCATGCTGATCCTCTCAGGCAAGTAGTCCTCCTTCTCGAAGACGAAGGTTATGTCCCCCGGCCTAACCTTTAACTTGAAGTAGCCGTCGGCGTCCGTATAGGCCTCGTTAATTACTTCTCCGTCCTTGAGGGCGCTCACCCTAACTCCTTGGAGCGGTGCGTTCTTCTCGTTAACCACTGTTCCCTCGACGTATATTACGCCGGTTAAGGTTACGCTTACGTACGCGGTTTCTCCTTCAGCCGCTGTTACGTTAAGCTCCTCCGCGTAATAGTTCTCCTTGGTGAAGGTTAAGGTGTACGTCCCAGGCTCGACGGTTAGCTTGAAGATGCCTGAGCTGTTGGTGGCCGTGCTTAACCCCGTTTCCTTAACGCTTACCTTTACGCCCTCCAGCGGCTTACCCTTGCAGTCCGTAACGTTGCCCGCTATGGTTGACGGCTGCACCGGTGTTTGCCTCAGCGTGAAGGTCGCGTAGGCTATTCGAGCGTCGCTCCTCGCCTCAACCCTGTACAGCCCGTAGCTGGTCCACACCGGGCTGCCTTCGGGGTAGGGTAGGCTTGATGGAAGCTTGAAGCTGGTCCTGTAGCTGGTCCCGGTTACGCCGTAGCCCTCCCATAGCTGATCGACGAAGACCACGCTGCCCTTGGGGTCGCTCACCTTCACTATAACGGTTGAACCCTGAGGGCAGGAGCCGCTGACGGTCACCGTTTCGCCGAGCACGTAGAAGCGTTTATCGACGTTAACCGTTAACTCCTGAGCTATCAGGGGCGCTTGAAGCGTTAAGAACGCTAAAAGCACTAGGAGCGCTGCAAGCGTGAAGGCCTTTTCCTTGACCTTCACGTTTTCACCCACCCTTAACCTGGAAAAAGCTTTAAAAGGTTAGCGCTTGATGATGTGCCGCCGACGCCCTGAAGAACTATCTTTTAACTTAGAGCTTAACCCTCGCTATGAACTTCTTAGGGTTGTCCGGAGGCCCTCTAAACCTGTACCTGTAGCCGTGAAGCGTGCAGGAGCCTCCCTTCTCCTCCAGCTCCTTTACGAGCTGTGCCGGAGCGCGGTCGCTGAATATCCATTCGCCGCGCCCCGAAGGGTAGGCGCGCCAGCCTAGGGCGTCGAGCCCCTCGGGTTTAAGCTCTTCAGGCTTTGCTTCACGCCCTTCAAGGATTGAAAGTATCCTTTCAAGCATCTTCTCGATCCTTTCAAGCCTCCCCTCCAGGCTCATAGTGGCTCCTCTTGGCTCCACCGTTTAAACCTCGGGCGCGTAGCCCCCTAGGAGGGACTGTATTAGGCCTAGGTCTACGGCGGCGTAGAGCAGTACCGCGCATAGGATTGTTGAGAGGGCTGCGTGTATTAAGCCGTCAACTATGCTTCCACCGCTCGCCTTACCGCCTAGCAGTCCTAGCAGCATGGCTGAGTACACGGCTCCCACCATGCTTACGCTCGCTATGGCCTCGGCCTGCTCCGCTGTTGGAAGCGTTATTATGCCCGCGCTCAGCGTCCCCACGCCTCCTAAGGCTGAAACCTTCACGAGCATGTTCAACACCATTATGCAGAGCGCCACGGTGAAGGCGAGCACGGCTACACATATGTAGCTTGAAAGCTTGAAGAAGCGTACGCGCCCCTTCAAGGCCTTCATGGCGCTGAACATGGTGTTCGTGGACGCTGCTATGAAGTCCACAACGCTCGGGTCCGCGCCCGCCTGATCCGCTTCGTCTAAGAGCTCGAAGCCTGCCTTAACCGTCCAGGGGACGTCGGCCTCGCGCGAGGCCTCGCATATGCGCGCTCCCAAGCCTATCCTCCCGGCCGCCTTCTTCAGGAAGCCGTCGAAGGGCTTGTTGTAGCTCCTGTTAGCCGCCAGCCACTTCAACCCTATGCTGGGCGATTCGCCCTTCTTAACCCGCTCCGCCACGTCCCTTATGAGGCTTGGAGCCGCCTCCGACATCGCCCTCTGAACATTCCTAAGCCTGTACGCGTAAACGCCGCTTAACAACGTTGGAAGCGTAAGGGTTAAGGCGAGCTGGTAGTGCTGCCTCTCGATGAAGGGTAGGCTTAAGGCCCCGGTCCAGGTTAAGGCTTGAAGGATGAGCGCCAAGCCCAGCCCCAAGGGTATGAGCGTTAACGGCTTGTAGCTAGGCTTAACCAGTAGTTCCTTCGGGAGGGTTGCGTCGAAGAGTATCCATATCATGAAGGCGAAGGCGGTGTTGAGGGCGAAGAGCATGTAAACCATGGTTTCGCCGCCGGCGCCCCCGAGTATCGGGCCCACGCTCAGGAAGAACATGGGTAGCATAACGAAGCACATGAATATCAGCGTGGCGAGCATGGTGAACTTCTCAGCCAAGGCGTCGAGGTTACCCTTGATCTCAGCGTATACGCCGCTCGCCTTCTCGTGTAGGACGGTTTGAACATCGGAGCCTCCCCGCTGAGCCGTGCAGGCCGCCAGCAGGAAGTCGCGCGTGGTCGGATCCGTTAAACGGTTGGCGTGGAACTCAACAGCTCCGTAAGGGTCTAGGGCTTCAACAGTCCTAGCCTTATCAACCATCCTAGAGAGGCGGGCGAAGCCCGGGAACACCTTTCCGCGCTCCTTCAACTTGTCCAGCGAGGCCGTCGGAGGGAGGCCCGTGGCGGCGTCAACGGTTAGGAGCGTGGCCACCCACGGGAGCTCGCGCCTCAAAGCGGACGCGAACTCGCCGGCTTTAAGTACGGGCCTCAAGTACTGAACCGCGAAGCCTAGGAGGGGCGCGAGGCCGAAGAGCAACAGGTCTAAGGGCTCCGGTATGAAGCCCTTTAACGGCAGCCAGCCTAGGTTGAAGGCCGGCAGTAAAACGTAGAGGATTGGGAGGACGGTTAAGGCTAAGGCTGTGAGTACGCACTTCTTCATCCACGCGGCCGGCGTGGCCCTGAGGCCAGCTAGGTACACCTTGTCGGCGTACTTGAAGGGTACGCTTACGGGGCCTAGGCTTACCGCGCTTGGGGAGTAGGCCATCATGGCCCGCGGAGCCGCGCCCCCGTAGCTCGGCCTAGCCTCAACCGTTGTGAAGGTGGGCGTCGGGGGCTTAACGGGCGGCTTGAGGCCGGCGGCCTCCATGGCTATCCACCAAGGGTAGAGCTTAGCGGGTTCAAGCCCCTCGGTCCCGACGAAGGCGCAGGCGCCCCCAGTCCTCTCGGCCATTACGCTTAAGGCCTTGAACCTGGACGCCAGGACGGTCGCGAAGAACTTGACCTTGGACTTCTCGAAGAGCTTAAGCGTGGCGTAGGGGTGTTCACCTATGAAGCCGGCCGCGTCCGTGACGAGGTGGATCGCCTTCTCCTCTGCCTCGACGCCTTCGAGGAGCTTTAAGGCCTCCCTCAAGGCCTTGGTGAGGAGCGTAGAACCCTTACCCTTAAGGTTTTTAAGTGGTGAGGGGTCGATGAGCTTCTTAGGCGTTAACGGTATTACCTGTTTAACCTCGTCGCCGCTGAAGGCCAGCACGCCTACGAGGTCCTCGGGGTTGAAGGCCTCCATGCTTAACAGCTTCGTAAGCGCCTTGCAGGCCGACGCAAGCCTGCTCTCGCCCCTAGGCATTATTAGGAGGCGTTTAGGCCTCTCAGCCATGCTCCCCGAGGCGTCCAAGAGGTACAGGCAAGCCTTCAAGCGCGGACACCTACATGTACAGCTTCTCCGGAAGCTTAACGAGGTCTAGGTTGAACCTTGAAGGGTCGTGGTGGAACTCCCAAACCATCTTCGTGACGGCTTCGTAGTCCGTGTAGGCCTCGTCGAGGCGGGCCTTGTCGAGGAGGAACTGCATGAAGCGCTCCCTTAAGTCCAGCTCCCTCAGGAACCTGGCCTCGTCCCATCCCCTCAGCTCCATTAAGCGCTTAACGCTTTCAAGCTTTACGAGCTGTTCTGGCTTAACGTGTTTGAAGGCGTCCCTTGAAGGGTCGTAGGAGGAAAGCTTGGTAAGCGTGTAGTCTTCGTCGCGGAAGAAGGGGTTGTAGGAGGCTATGACCCTCCTAGCGGGTACGAGGCGGCCCTGCTTCTCTATCTCGAGGGAGGCTATGTGGATCATAAAATGTACGCCTCTAAGCTGCGGCATTTCGAGGTTTATGGGAGCGCTGGTTAAGCGCTGTATAAGCTCGTCTGGGCCGGCGGCGTGGAAGCTCGTTAAGCCCCCGTGACCAGTTAAAACCGTCTGGGCCCAGGCTGCTCCTTCCTCCCCCCTCACCTCACCGACAATTATGTAGTCTAGGTTGTGCCTTAAGGCGTGCTTTAGGAGCTGGAACTGGGTTATTTCGCCGCGCCTATCGATGGTGGCGCTTTCACGAGTGGTGAACGGGCTCCAGAAGGGGTGCGCGAGGCGTAGCTCGGGCGCGTCCTCTATTGTGCCTATCCTAGCGTTGCGGGGCATAAGGTTGCAGAGGGCGTTTATCAGGCTCGTTTTACCCGAACCCATTACGCCGAAGATCACGCCGGCCATCTTCGTCTCTATGAAGGCCATGGCGAGGGCAGCCGTAGCAGGATCCAGCGTGCCCCTAGCCATTACGCGCGTAATGCTCCAGGGCTTCTCGGGGAACTTCCTTATGGCTATGCCCGTACCCCTGTGTGAAACCTCGCGGCCGTAGGTTATCGTTAATCTGTGACCCTCAGGGAGCCTTATGCTGACTATCGGGACGAAGGCGCTCACCGTCTTACCGGCCCGGTGGGCGAGGCGCTCGGCTAAGCGCAGTACCTCCTCCTCACCGTCGAAGTATATGTTCGTCTCCAAGTTTCCGTACCTAGCGTGCCTGATGACCACGGGCGCGTATGCGCTGGTAACGTTAACGTCCTCGACGTTGGGGTCGCGCATGGCCGCGTCGAGCAGGCCGTAACCGTAAACCTCGCGTTCAAGGTAGTACTTAATGACCGGGTCGATATCCAAGTCCTCAAGCCTAGCCGAGGCCTCCGGCAAAAGGTATACGAGGTTTGAGAGGAGCTG
>Ga0209080_1001752_pt1 | contig 10491 bp, 10 predicted proteins | sample JNZ110809AmetaG_FD_184123 | JGI IMG/M metagenome (GOLD analysis project Ga0209080, IMG submission 184123) | Hot spring microbial communities from Jinze hot spring, China to study Microbial Dark Matter (Phase II) - JNZ 110809A (SPAdes) (version 3) ...
GTCTAAATCGAAGTGTATATGAAAGATTTATATACCTCTTGCTCGGGTGAGTCTGATGGTTCCGGACCCACATGACTTACATGTTTCTTTCATATACCTTTTGACCATGTTTCATTTATTTACCTTTTACAAAAGGTATATGAAAGAAACGCTTTAAAAAAATAAAGGTATGTAAAGTTAACATTTACCAACATATCTGATTGAGTCACCAAAACAAAAATTTCTCAATTTCGAGAACCCGAACAATCAGGTCAACCCAGGTACTGTGCCAGACAAATCATGGTCTGATTCTGACCGAAATTGGGCGTTTTCAACCTGGACCGTTAGTAGGGGTCAAAATAACTAGTACTGTTTTGACCTATATACTTCCGTTACCAGTAACATCCTTAGGTTAGGTTCCTCAGCTCTAGCCCTCCTAACAAAGATGTTTACAAGGTAGCCCCGGGGAACAATCCCCAAATACGCAATTATCTCCGCAACGCTCTTTAGAGACGCACTCTTAACACCATGAGCGTTCTACTCAAAGAAGTCTTTTCCGCTGAATAGGTATGGTCTGCAAGGTAAATTACGTTTAGTGATAGTATAATAGTATAGAATGATGTTACACAACCTGTATCAAAATCAAATTCCACTAAAACTACGTTTCATGACCAAAAACATTGCCAATGAATCAACACCTTAGCGCTTCTCTTTCCTCATCTCACTGTTGGATTCTTCAGTCCATCGCTTTAGTGCTACAGCTATTCTCTTGTAGATTTCGTAAAGCTTCTTCTTAGCCTCGTTCTCGTCTATGCTTGGGTCGAAGGCTTTCAGGAACTCGAGGTCAAATCTTAGCCTCACGGGGTCCACCTTTTCGGGGTCTGTGGAGAACTGCTCTACTATCCTTCTAGGTTTAGCACCGCATAAAGTATTGAAGGCGTTTGAGAGTCTTTCGAGAGCCTCGTCGTCTAGCTTGCTCACGTCTAGTACGGGTAGCATCCTCCACTGAGCCTTCTTTAAGCGCATCCACCGTCCTCTTGTTTCTTCCCTGCTCGCGACAACTGATAGTAGACCCCAGGTGGTGTTGAGCCAGTAGACGAGAGCCTTCTCGGCCTCCACTCCGGGCTTCTTCAGTCTAACAGCGTAGAATATGTTGGAGAGAACTGGAGTCTCCGAGAACAATGCTATGACATGAGCGGTATCTAGCCATATTCTATCCGGCAACAGTACTCTACCTGCGAACTTTTCGTAGATCTTTCGGGCTCTATCGGGTTTACAGGTAGCGTACGCGTTTGGCTTTACGAGCATTTTTTCTCTGATCTCCTCTTCGCCTCCGTATACTATTGGATAAGGAGTTTCCGTGCTGGTACGGTTGAAGTTATCGTGGAACTGAGGACTATCTATGCCTATGCTGGCTATGAGCTCATTTAGTCTAGCTACCGGAACCCTTACGTCCATGACTCCGAGGTCTCCCTTCAGAACACTCAAACCGATGTCCACGACCTCCGGCTCCGGAAGGAAGACCAGCTTGTTCCAGTTATCTATGTTCTCCAGGAGCATCCGTCTAGGAACTCTCTGGACAACGCACGTAGCGCCACTGCTTAGCTCTACTAATCCCTCTTTCTTACCACCACTTACCCTTAGCGCATCCTCGGATAGCAGTATCTTCTCTGATAGCAGTATAGCCTCTAGGGCTGATTTCGGTTTCCTGAGCAGGTTGATGAACACTGTTTCCTCGTCTGGTCTATGTTCATCTGTTCTCTTGGCGACGATCAAGCACTCGCTTAAGCTAGTGTTCTCCGAGAAGTTATAGCCTTTCTTGGCATCGCTACTAACAATGACGTATCTAAGATGGAACTTGCCCGCTAGGAGCGTTCTCGCCAAGAACCAGGATATACCCGAAAGAAGGTTTCTCGGTAGTACGAAGGCTATTACCCCGCCTGGACTAACGTACCTGTAGGCTAGGTAGAGGAAGAGAAGACCCTCACCAGCCTGCCCTATACTGAGGTACTGGTCTAAACCAGTATCACTTTCCTCTTTCTTCTTTCCGAGCTCCAGTAAGAGCATCCTGTAGAACTGTAGAACTGGCTCCTTCCCCACGAGCTCTCTGGCTATCTTCATGAGGTCGCTTCTCACTCTCTCGCGGATTTTATCGTATCTCTCCTTAAGAATCTTCCTGTTTTTCTCGTCCGCTATGAAGCCGAAGAGCCCTTTCCTCTCCTCTTCGAACTCTTTGCCGACTCTCCCGGTCGCTCTAGTGAACGGCGGGTTCATTATGACTATATCGTACTTGTCGAGAAGCTCTATGCTTCCACTTACAACTCTAGTTGCTGATACCGTCTCTACTGCTCCCTCCAATCCGCTTTCAATCCACCCAAGCAGTCCCCCAAACGTTTTAACGTTATCTAGGAGCTCGAGTGAACCAAGCCATGCGTTCATATTTGGCATAACACCTAGGTACACGGTTGCTATGTTCTCTCTGGTGATGCTCTCTGGAATCATGAGCGCGAGGTTCAACGCTGATACCTGGGTAGCATACCTAAGAGCGTCGAGTCCATATATACCTCTCTCTACCAGTGTCTTCTCGATACTGGCTGAACTCTTCTTATCTCCTTCTATTTCTCTACACGAGCACTCGAGGTCACGCAGAAAGCATATGTTTCTTGCTAGTCTTGACGCGTTGTAGAGCGAGGCTGTTAGTAGTGTTCCGCTCCCACAAGCGAAATCCGCTACCTTTAGTCTACATAGCGAGTTGATGATTGCGTTAGACTGGTCCTTATCCAGCTTCTTGATATCGCTCACATCCAGAAGCGTCTTGATAGCTAGATTCGAGAGCATATATGCGGCAGGTATCTCAGTGTAAAAAGTTGCGAAGCCCTTTCTAACAGCGATGTCGCCTACTATCTCGTGGTAAACTCTGCCAGCGAAGTCTCTTGCCAGGAGGCTAGTCATCTCGGATATCCGCAGCGCTAAGTCAACTATGTTGCCGACCTGAGGGCTAAGATGCGGTGGGAGCTTGCCTAGGATCTCTACTGTAAAGGTTAGCGCGGGCTCGTAGTCTACCTTTAGGAGGGAGTTGAATGCTTCTCGAAGCCCGTTTATAGGACCATGTCGTTTAACGTAGTCCGCTAAGGGTTTAATGCCGTGAAAGTGCCTTACCCGCTCGTAGAGAATGGAGGATAGGAGGACCGAGAGCGCTACTTGACCAAACATTACTTCAGCATCTCTCGCCTCTGCTACCTCGAAGCCGTAGAGCTTGTAGAGCACCTCAGCTATTTCCTCTCTGAGCTTATCGCTTCCCTGGAGACTGTTGGCGGTTTTGGTGAACTCGCTTATACACTTCTTCGCCTCTTCAACCTCTTGCTCAACCTCGGCTTCCTCAAGCAGGTAGGATACGGAGTGCTTGACGATGTCTACCAGGTCCCCGAGCTTGATGTTGTCGAACCATCCGCCAACAGGTTTTGCGACTCTCGTTTTCCTTAGAACATACTTCTCAAGGTTTCTTACCTCTCTCGGGACTACTATCATGGCGTTGAATACCGACTCCCGAAGCCTCTTCTTCAACTCCTCCTCTGGGATATCCGGGTACCTCTCAGGGTAGTGGAGTGCTATAGCGATATCTGCTAAACCGTCCTCGACCCTCTTATTGGCATCTTTTTCTGCGTCACTCCTATTATAAGAGGCTTCAATAACGATTCTAAACCCGCTGTAGAAACACCTAATATCTGACCTAGCTCTGCGACTCACTCTCTCTGCTCTACAGTCAAGACCAAAGCTCTCGCTGAGAACACTAGCCATTCTCACGTTTAACTCATTCTCATAAACATACATCTTCGACACCTCACACCCTCCTCATTATACCCATTCGCTGTTTTCCATTCATAGCACAAGGATGCAACAGGAAGCTCTCACTCTTTAAGAGCATGCGTGTGTCTCCCACGCTAATGTTAGCGTATATAATATCTAAAAATTTTGTAGGGTCTTTCCGAGAGCACATCAACCACAGCATCCGAGACGACAGTTCTATTCAAGAAGTACGCTAGATGAGAAAGAAACAGGGAGGGGGATTTCATAAACGAGTTCGTTAAACAAACAACCATTATGTTTCCCAAAGCTGTTCACATTGTCGAGAATTTTAGGTAAGAGGACATTGTTAAGAAGAGTAAGAACCTAAAAAAGCAGGAGGAAGAGAAGCGGTAGAACACTGTGAAGAACTATCTACAGAAAGCTTTCAAAAAGAACACTAGTGGCAAACAGGCTATCCTGTAGCCGAGCGTTATGATCTCTTGGCTGGACATCTCCACAGCTCTCCCACCTGCTTGCATCTTCTTGAAGAGGCTTCTGTAGTAGCTTATCGTCTCCGGGTCCCTGACCTTCCCACGCTTCTTCCTCTCCGATAGGAAGTTCTCGAAGTCCTCACTCCACTCAAGCTTTATGCCTGCGAAGCTCAGCCCTAGTAGTTTCCTCAGGTCTTCTCTATATGTGTCCACGACGTACCTCAGTATTAGGTTTCTTAGGTACTCGTCCCTGAGGACGAGCTTCATGACCTCTAGCGCTAGCGTGTAGTCTACGTATCCATCTCTGACTAGCCCGCCGCCTCCAGCACCTTCCTAGCCTCTAACACCTTCCTAAACTCTTCCTCTGTGATCATGGTGAGGAGAAGCTTCAGCCTCTCATCGTCCAGCCTGGACTTCCCGTTCAGAAGCCTCCACATAGTGATCCTGATCACCTTGAGAACCTCCTGCACTCTCCCCATACCGTGCTTATCCACTACGTACTGAAGTATCTTAACCCTGTCTGTATCACTCAATCCTTCGAGGTTCAGTCCATCGTACCAAGGCTTCACGTCCACACTCCTAACATTATCCATTATCTCCTAGTATTATCATATAGCAACATTATTAAATCGTTTCATGGTGTATGGGAGCGGTGTGAAACAATGACTTATAAACCATCACTACGCATGGGAGTGACGCCGGGGGCGGGATTCGAACCCGCGTGGGCGGTTAGCCCACCGGCTCTCCAGGCCGGCCCCTTAGACCGCTCGGGCACCCCGGCGCCAAGAACTTGATATCAACTACTCTTAAATATTTTAAAAAGCGTGATGCGGTGATTACCTACGGTTACTTAAGGACTTCTATCTCTATGTACACGTCGTCCGGCACTCTTATCCTCATTATCTGCCTCATAAACTTTTCGTCTGCTTCTACGTCTATTAATCTCTTGTGTATCCTCATTTCCCACTTCTCGTAGACCTTAGTTCCCTCACCGTGGGGTGGCACTAGGACAGGTACTACTAGCCTCTTCGTCGGTAGAGGGACGGGACCGGATATTCTAACTCCTAGCTTCTTTGCGTGGTCCACTATTTGCTCTGCTACCTGGTTTAGATGCAATACGTTAACACTCCAAAGCCTTATCCTTACTTTAGTCATTAGTTATAACCCTATGTTTGACTGTCGCTACCGCTATGATTTTAGTTCTACCTTTGCTGGAACTACGTCTATGATAGTGCCAATACCTACAGTCTTCCCCATGTCTCTCATTGCGAACCTGCCTAGCTGCGGGAAGTCGCCATACTTCTCTACTACCATAGGCTTAATCGGCTTGAACTTCACTAGAGCTGACTCACCTGCCTTAATGAACTGTGGGTTCTTCTCTACTATCTGACCCGTCTTAGGATCGAGCCTACCGATTATTTCCACAATTCTAGCAGCTACTGAGGCAGTGTGCGCATGGATTACTGGTGTGTAACCTACGTGTATCGCCGAAGGATGCCACATTACGAATATTCTGGCAGTAAACTCTTCTACTACAGTCGGCGGCTTATCTGGGTGGCCTACTACGTCACCCCTCTTAACCTGCTCCTTAGAGACGCCTCTCACGTTAAACCCTATGTTGTCTCCAGGTATGGCTTCATCTAGTTTCTCATGGTGCATCTCGATCGACCTTACATCACCTACAACTCCAGGAGGCATGAAGACTATTTTATCCCCTACCCTCAACCTACCTGTCTCAACTCTACCGACAGGTACCGTACCGACACCCGAGATACTGTAAACTTCCTGTATCGGGAGTCTGAGCGGCTTGTCTATCGGCTTAGGTGGTTCTTTAGACATGTCTAAGGCCTGCACTAGTGTTGGTCCCTTATACCAAGGCATGTTACTCGATTGGTTCATTATGTTGTCTCCGAGCCAGCCGGAGGCGGGGACGAAAGGTATTTCGTCAACTCTAAAGCCTAGAGTTCTGAGGAACTTCTTCATTACATCTACGACTTGTTTATACCTAGCCTCACTCCACGGAGGGTCTGTTATGTCCATCTTCGTGACTGCGACGATCAGGTTCTCGATGCCCATGGTTCTAGCAAGTATAGCGTGCTCACGTGTCTGCCCCTCGGGGCTCATGCCAGCTTCGAACTCACCTGTTTTAGCTGATACTACTAACAGTGCTGCATCTGCCTGACTAGTCCCAGTAATCATGTTCTTAACGAAATCTCTGTGTCCTGGGGCATCAATTATAGTCCAGTAGTACTTAGGTGTCTCGAACCTCATGAACGAGAGTGCTATAGTGAGCCCTCTTTCTCTCTCTTCCTTCAGTCTGTCTAAGAACCATGCGAACTTCTCTGACTCCTTACCAGCTTTCTTAGCTGCTTCCTCGACTTCCTTCGCGGTCTTGGGGTCTATAGCTCCAAGAGATAGGAGCAGATGCCCTACTAGAGTACTCTTTCCGTGATCTACGTGCCCTATTACCACTAGATTCATATGTGGCTTCGCGGGTCTTCTACTCATGTGTCGCCCACCCTATACCTTTATCCTTCAATTTATCACCTCAAAGTATATAAAGCTTACTTCCCAATATAGCGAAGTACCATATGCTGGGGCTTTAAAGCGTGAAACTGGATGCGCGTATTAGTGCTTTCTCTTAGCCTAAGTAAGCTCTCTTCAAGAGGTTTACTAGCTATCCCCCTCTCGGTTATGATTGCTGTTACTAACTCTGGTGGAGTTATGTCGAACGCTGGATTAAGGACATCTACGTTTGGAAGTGTTACATAGAACTTCGATAGCACCGTCCTAACCTCGTCTGGGTTCCTTTCTTCTATCACGACATCTTCGATCCTGCTTTCGTAATCTATCGTCGAAGTCGGTGCCGCTACATAGAAGGGTACTCCATGCCTATCGGCCAGCACGGCAATAGTGTAAGTACCGATTTTATTCACTACGTAACCTGGTAGGATCACCCTATCTGCTCCTACGATAACCTTCGATACGAGCCCCCTGCTCATTACGTAACCCACCATGTTGTCTGTTATGAGCTTCACGGGAATTCCCTCCTTCATTAGCTCCCATACGGTTAGCCTAGCTCCTTGAAGCATGGGCCTAGTCTCAGTCGCTATAACTTTAACTCTCTTTCCAGATTCCCACGCAGCCCTAATTACACCTAGAGCAGTACCGTAGGCAACTGTAGCTAGAACACCAGCATTACAGTGGGTTAATATGGTTTCACCATCATCTACGAGCTTAGACCCTATCTCTGCCATCCTCTTATTCACATCGATGTCTTCTTCATATATGTTGAGGGCTTCCCTAACTACAGCTTCTCTCAGCTCTCTAGCACTTGAGTAGTCTGCTCTAATAACTGACTCCACCCTCCCCAAAGCCCAGAACAAGTTGACTGCGGTCGGTCTTGTTCTCTTCATTCTCTGTACTGCGAATAGTAGCTCACTCTTTAGTTCCTCTAGACTCTCGGTCTCAGACTTAGTAGCAACTAAAGCAACAGCAAGTGCGGCAGCAACCCCTATAGCTGGTGCTCCCCTTATTTCCATTCTCTCAATAGCTTGAGCCACTCTCTCTGGGTCTCCTGATTCAATCACTTCCTCATCCCACGGGATCTTAAGAGTATTGATCCACCGCACTCTATCCCCAAGCCACTCGATAGATTTCAACATCTCGAGCACCGGCGATCTTACAGTTAGCCACAAATATTTCTCGAAGTGAGTCCAGTTAGAGCTACGCATTAGTGAGGCAAGCTGCGAGTATATCTACAAGCGCGTAATATAGGTATTTATGAATGAAGCTCGATTCTTTGGGGGTACAGTATGGAGGTCAAAAAGGCGGGTGGGGTGTTCTATATTAAACTAGAAGATAGCGGCAAGGCATATGTAGCTACTGAAACCGAGGGCAGTGTACTTAAGATACTGGAGACTTATGTTCCAGAGTCACACCGAGGTAGGGGCTATGCTAGAGTTCTTGTGGAGAAAGTAGTAGACTACGCTAAAAGCAATGGTCTGAAGGTCTTACCCATCTGTAGCTACGCTATAAGTTACTTTATGAAGAACAAGGAAGCAAGGGACGTTTTAGTCGAAGAGTGGAGGGGCATCACTGAAGATGAGTGGAAGAACCGCTACGAGAAAAGGCTCATAGAAGAAGCTAAAAAGAAGTTAGCCTAGCGTTGCCCTGTAATTTAGTGAGGCTATCGAATTAACTCGATATAGCACTTACTTAGATAAGTCTCCCTATAATCCGAGCTTAAGCGCGTATCTTCCCGGTTTTTCTATTCCCAGCATTTTAGCTAACTTGGACTTCTCTGGGTCAACTATGATTACTACTCCCGACCAGGCATCAGTGAAGGTAGTAGAGCCGCAAGACGGGCATGTAGGTGCCTCATGGGGAACGAGGAGCCGGCACCTAGAGCAAGCCTTAAACGGCTTTTTATACCCTCTACTCACTGCTAGCACCTGTGGCTATTTTTCCTAGCCCTGGTTGCCTCATAGTCATCGCTATCCTTAGTAACGAGGGTCTAGCTATTGAAACCGCAGTTATTCTACCTCTCACAATATCGCCCTTGCTAATCCTTATCTTAGTTTCCTCACCCTCTAGGACTCCTAGTTCGTCGTAGTACACCATTCTATCATCAGCAATCTGAGACACGTGAACTAGAGCGTCCATAGGTCCTATGTTTACGAATATGCCGATGCGCTTTACATCAACGACTATCCCGCAGACGACCTCGTTGACTACTGGATAAAACGTAAGTAGCTCTAGCACAGCTTTATGGTACGTAGCTCCGTCACCGGGTATTATAGTCCCTTCAGGCTCTACTTCTACGTCAGTTATAGCTAAAATAAGTCCGAGGTCTGGGTGTAGGCTACCTACATACTTATCTGTTAATACCTCGCCCGCAACTTTCACTAAGTCCTCACTAAACTTACTGGGAGGAATCCTCACTATATCCTCCACTCTCACTAGCCTAAACATCTCCAGTCACTCAGCTCTCTATCGTAAGTTTAAGATATGAGTTTATAAGTAAATAGCCTAAATAACGAAATATGCTGCTACCTCCGAAGGTCTCGCAGGCACTGATAGGACAGTTTTTATATGTCTTCAGGAATCCGCTTTATTGGTGATACCGCTTGGGTGAGCTTAAGAAGGTCGAGGTTGTAGATATACCGCGTGTAGAGGGAGTAAACATCGTACTCGGCCAATCTCACTTCATAAAGACTGTTGAGGACATCTATGAAGCGTTAGTAACTTCAGTTCCTAACATTAAGTTCGGTATAGCGTTCTGTGAGTCGAGCGGTAAGCGTTTGATCAGGTATGATGGTAACGATGAGGAGATGGTTTCTCTAGCTATTGAGGCTGCGAAAAGTGTTGGTGCGGGCCACTTCTTTGCGATCTATATGAGAAACGCGTGGCCGATCAACGTAGTTAACTCTCTTAAGCGCGTAAGTGAAGTAGTAACCCTATATGCTGCGTCAGCCAACCCCATACAGGTAATTGTTGCTGAAACAGACCAAGGTAGAAGCGTCTTAGGAGTAGTGGATGGAGGAACACCACTCGGTGTCGAGGAAGAGGCAGACAAGAGAGAAAGACATGAGTTTTTGAGGAAAATAGGCTATAAGCGGTAGAGCGGCTTAGAGGACCTTAGTGAACGCTAGTGTTTAGACTGCCACCCTTAATACAACATGCATCCCAACATGCCCTCTATCAATTATCTAGAGCAACTAAGAAGGACCGTAAACACCCACTTAGTAAAAGGTCTCTTGAGCCCGGTGGGTTGTAGGTGTCATTTAACGAGGTTTTATTTTCCTTAATACGTAAATAGTAATAGCTGTGGTAGCCATTGAGCTTGAGCGCCACCGACATCAGAGTGCGGTGCTACATCAGTGAGTGGGTAGATGTCGGAGGAGTGAGAGTGTTACTACATAAGTTAAAGTATGAAGATAGAGCCGATCCCTCAGTAGCTTTAGAGTTAAGTGAGCTGGATAAAGCACTTAGTAGCTTAATTGGCGAGGGCAAAGTACATGAAGCTTTAAGAAGCATCATTAGTGTAGCAAAGCTGAAGTCTCATTGCGATCTAGCCCTCATCGACATATACGGTAACAGCATTCAGTTTTCTTACTTGATTAGCAGTAAGAGAATTAAGTGCGTACCTCTCGCTCCCATACCGGATGTAGTCAAGTCTTTAGAAGTGCTATCAAGGAGCTTAGATGCGGCATCGGTAGAGATGGATGTACTT
>Ga0209080_1001753_pt1 | contig 10491 bp, 5 predicted proteins | sample JNZ110809AmetaG_FD_184123 | JGI IMG/M metagenome (GOLD analysis project Ga0209080, IMG submission 184123) | Hot spring microbial communities from Jinze hot spring, China to study Microbial Dark Matter (Phase II) - JNZ 110809A (SPAdes) (version 3) ...
CGTCTATGTCGCTCGACAATAGGTATTCTCCTTCAGCAACACTGCCGAAACGATATACTTCTGCATTGCTATCTAATCCCTTCACAACCCCAACTATCAACTTTAAGTAATTGTTTATATTCTTGAATATTTTCGCTCTACGCTTCGCCTCACTAACCAATAACTTCTCTGATGGCATGAATTAAATCCTCCACAACCTTCTTTAACCGCGCAACTTCCTCCTTACACTATGGGCCACCGGATAATCTAGGCCTAGTTTTAAAGGCAAGCTTTGAGATGTAACTGGATGGATTGCTCAAGACTGAAGGCAGCTAAGTCAAAGAATCCCTTATCCATCTGCATGCAGGCGGTCTCATAGAAGCGCTTCGCCCTTTCAAGAAGGTACTCACGCTCTTGATGAATTGACATGTATAGCCCTAAAGATTTATGGTGACAGGGGGTATACAAAGCTTCGCTAAGCATTTTTAATTTAAGACTGTAAAAGTGTAACGCCTTAGAATATTTTAAAGCGTCTAATGCTTGTTGATACAGTCATGACACCATGGCTGTTTTTTTCCCTAGCTCTTTGCCCAGTATTGCATCCCATACAATTTTTAGCTTTTGATGGTATGGACAGCTTTACGAACCTTGACCTGAAATAGGGAGAGTAAGCCTTTTGCCTTTGTTACGTCTTCCACATCGAGAGTCTTAGCTATTTTGTGGCATTTATCCTAGCTTTTCGTCTTCTTCTACCCAAGTGCTTCCTAAGCAGTTCCTCAGCCGTCTTAGGATCTAATTGTATAAACAGCTTTTTGGCAACGGGCTTATCGCTTCTTGTACGCCTTTACGTTTAAATCTCCTAAAGCTCTTGAGCATTGAAGCATCACACGACGCACTGTTCAGCCCTACTTTTCTACAGGAGCTCGTGTTGCTTTAGAAAGCTGTGAGCTTGATGTTAGGCGCCTTCTTTTGGATAGGATGTAAGCTATTAGGACGCTGATGGTTGAGCCTAAAAAGCCTCCGAGTATAATGCCTGTTCTTTCTCCGAAAGCATATCCCTCGCTTTTACCTGTTCTATAACCCTCTTCATAGCCCTCTTTCCTACCCGCTTCATAGCTTTCTAATGCCGCTTTTTGGACGTTTATGGTTATAACGGTTATTTGGGCTGTGGCTATGTTGCCTGCTTTGTCAATGGCTACAATTTTAATTACATGAGGACCGTCTCCAACCGTGGTGGTGTCCCAGATGTGGCGTGTTTTCCCGGTGACGTCAAAGGAGGCATCGTCTATGTATAAGAGGATTTTCCCTAGGTTTTCGTCTGAAGCATTAAATTCTATTTGGGTTATTCCCGTTAGCTGCGCGCCGTCTTCAGGGGCGCTTATTGAAACCGTTGGTGGAGTATTATCTACGATTACTTTAATTTCCTTTTCAACGGTGTTCCCAGCTATATCCCTGCATATTAGCCTAATTTCATAATTTCCGTCTGTTAAAGTTTTAGTGTTCCATATGAAAGTATGTAAGCCAGCAATAGGCCACGTTTCAAGGAGGTTATTGTTAACGTATAGCTCTATGAGGTGAATATTAGCATCCCATCCGTAAATGGTGATTTTGCATGTACCTGACAGGTACGCTCCTTCATGGGGTTCTATAACTGCCGCGACTGGCGGGGTATTGTCGATTGTAACCCATATGCTGGTGGAGGCGATGTTTCCAGCCCAGTCATAAGCTTTTAGCGTTATTTTGTATTGTCCATCCGCGTATGCATGTGTGTTCCAGCTATATGCCCTTGTTCCGGCTTCGCTCCATGTTTGAGTTAGTTCGCCTGAAATAAGCAAGTCCATTGCTTTAAGGTTGGCGTCAACGCCTGTTACGTTAATGAGGCTTATGCCTTTTAGGTGGCTTCCATCTATTGGGGAATTTATTGACGCTGTTGGTGGAGTGTTATCAACCATTATTGTTATGGATTCAGCTGCTATGTTTCCAGCTCGATCTAAAGCAGTTATTGTAATTTTGTGCATGCCATCAGCAAGTAGAAATGTGTTTATGACGAAGCTTGTCTTGTTGGTGATGCTTATCTGGGGACCGTCGTCTATGGAGTAGTATACGCTTAATGGGTTAGCGTCAAAAACTGAAAAGTTTACCGTAAGGAAGCCCTTAACGAAGGTTTGATCCTTTGGGCTTGTTATGCTTATCATTGGTTTTGTGTTGTCAATTACCAGTGTGATTTCTGTTGAGTTTTTGTTTCCAGCCCTATCGTAGGCAGCAACCTCAATGGTGTAGGCTCCATCGCATAGCTCTGTGGTGTTCCATTCAAACTCGTAGGGCTCTTTATCATCCCTAAACATAGGCTTTCCATTAACGTAGAAGATTACCTCCCCTACGCCGCTTTGGCCATCTTCAGCTAAAGCCTTAATGGTTGAAACTCCCTTAACGTACCCGCCAGTGGCGGGGCTTACTATGCTTACTTTTGGCGGAATCGTGTCTCCAGTAATCCATAGAGTGGCCGTTTGTGCTAACATCTTGTTGCCTGAAGCCTTGGCGTAGTCTATTATGAGCTGTGGAAAATCAACATGCCACCAAGTGTTGATCCATACATCATCAAACATGTAGTCATTCCCAATGACTAAAAGCCTGCCCATGTATGGAGCGTGTTCATAAGCAGCCATAACTGTGAACTCTAGGGGGAGGGGGTAGCCTTGTGTGCTAAGCATTTCATAATACGCTTTGTCCCTAACCCTTACTAGAGGAACGGCCTTCCCTGAAGGTTCTAAGCTAACCCAGCCCATGAGTATCGTAAGGTTGCTTACTCCTGCGATCGCTGGATGTTCAGGCCTAATCATCGTTGCAGTGTTGCTGTAAATTGGGTAGCCATACGTAGCCCTCAAATTTATAACAGTTATCCCAAATTCCTCCAGCACCTTATTTATCCTCGTCATATCCGCCCGTTGACCATACACTATAAGGAGGTTGCCTCCTCCCCTCACGTAACTTATCAATGTTTGGATATCTTTGTCCGTAAAGCTCCAGTATGGATCCATGAGTAGGATAGCGTTAAATTTCGTAGCGAGTTGGCTGGTCGCTAACCCGAAGCCCGCCATAGATGCTGGTATAATGCGTATCCCTGCTGCGCTTACAGCCTGCCAGTAGGTTATGTACCACCGCCAGAGGAATTGATAGCCGAGGGTGAAGTCGTGCATGTCATCCCAAAGGATGGTTGCTATGGGCTTGACAACCTTAACTTCAATGGGCATGGAGACTATCGGCGTAGATGCGCTCCAAAGCTCAAGGGAGCCTAGGTAGAGGCCGACTTGTGCTTCTTCAGGTATCGTGATGTTCGCCCATATGAAGGCGGGGCCACTTACGGAGCCTAGCTCAAGATGCTTAATAAAGAATATTTGAGAGACGTTTCCAGTTACGGCTAGTCGGGCATTGGATATCGACGTGCTTGTGAGGATAGTTATATTGAAGAAGTCCACATCGCCTGGGAAGCAGGTTATGAAAGGCGCTTCAAATCCTGTAATAGCTTTTGGATGAAAAGCTGCAAAGGCCACCCTTCGACTTAGTATTTCATATGCCTTATAGACGTTTATTCTGCCAGCTCCCATAGCGTTTACGTCATATCCTATATCTTCGACGCTTAATAGCAGGGCTGCCTTAATGGCGTTTGGCGAGGCATATGGAAAAGCTGATAAGAGAAGAGCTATGGCTCCAGCAACGTGAGCCGCAGCCATGGATGTACCGCTCAGCTTTGCGTAATATGGATTTTCGCTTAGAGAGTATTGAGTTAACGCTCCGCTGATTGGGGCTATGACGTTGACGCCTGGAGCTGTAATAAGGGGTAGCGTTCGCATGGTATATGGGTCGGGTCCCTTGCTTGTGAAAAAGGCTAGGCGGTCATCCTTTGTTGAAGCGCCTACTGAAATCACGTAGGGGCTATTTGCTGGCGACCCAACTGTCCAATAGTAGGCTTGATTGCCGGCGGCAGCTACTAGTGTGATGTTTCTTTTAGCGAACTCAGCCATGTATAGGTTAAGGGGGTGGCTCTCAGGAAGTGGATATGTCCCCCAACACATTAAAACTACATGGATTGGCAAATTCATCGTCAATAAGGCTTCAAATGCTTGAAGAATCCATAGTAGGTTAGCGGTGCCATTTCTATCGAAAACCTTAACGTTAATTATGTATGCCCCTGGGGCCATACCCCTAAATCGGCCTTGGGAAGCTGCTCCAGTCCCTGCAGCTATGCCAGCAACATGAGTACCATGCCCAAAGTAGTCCATAGGATCCTCATATGGAACAAAAGAGGCGCTAAAAACAACTTTCCCAACAAGATCTGGATGAGTCCAATTCACGCCAGAATCTATAACCGCTAAGTAAACTCCTCTTCCATCAACTCCAAGTCTCCAGAGCCTATCAGCCCCCATGATTTTGGAGCTTTCATTTAGGTATAGACTTGGCTGATTTACTGTCTCTCTTTGAAGCTTGTAAAAGTCTATTAGGGCAAGTTTATCATGGTAAAGTTTAACCTCTTGATCTGCGAAGATATAGTTTATCCCGTTAACCTCCTCAAGCAAATGTATTTCTTCAGCGGGAAGTCTAAGGATAATGGTTGGAACGTGGTTGCTTGTGAATATTATTTGAGCTACCTCAACCTTCGATTGGATTCTGGCCACTATATCATCCCTTGATAGGTTTTTATTGTAGGTTGCTAGGACGGTTAATGTTTCAGAGGAAGAGGCCGCCTGTAAGATTAGCTTACATAGTTCAGCATGAAGCTTTCCATAAAATATATTTCTACTTAATGGCGCGTTAACAAATCCATTCCACATTTGATGTTCTCCATAATCGTGGAGCTGGCTGGAGCCAGCTAACAACTTATAGGAAGTTATGTTAAAGCCTAATACGGATGGAAAAATCAACAATAACAAGGTGATTGATGTAAGAGTTATTGCTGAACGGAATTTCATTTCATCACCATACTTGATTACAGATAGAAATTTAGCAAGGGATGTATATATGCAGTTTTATAGGATTATAGCTACAACTTTTTTGAATAAAAATAAAAGGGGGAGATGGAGTCTCCTTGTTTTGTGGTTTTAACCCGCTATTTTTCTGCGTATAGCTATAATTGAGTATATAGAGGCTATGGCTGCTATTAGGGCTAGGACTACAGCTGCGTAGAGTGGAGCAACTACAGCTTCTGCAGCTACTTTGGCGCTTTCAGCAGCATCCATCACGTCTAATATTTCAGCTTTTATTGTGCCTACATCCGTTCTTATGACAGCTACATTTCCATCTATTGTTTCAACTTTGCCCTTAATCGTTCCAACGTCGGTGCTTACGGTAGCTATGCCATTTTTCACTTCAGTTATAACTGGTCTAATGGCTGAAACATCTACCTTAATTGTTCCAACATCAGTGCTAATAGTGGCTACACTGCCATCAATCCTGGTTATTACAGGTCTTATGGCGCTGACATCCGTCTTAATTGTTCCAACATCAGTGCTAATGGTAGCTACGCCGCTTCTGATATCCGTTACCGTAGCCCTTATGGCGCTGACATCCGTCTTAATTGTTCCAACATCCGTCCTGATGGTGGCGACGGTTCCGTTGATAGCTACAATTCTAGCATTTATAGTGCTGAGGGATGTTTTGATATCGCTTAGACTTGTGTCCCATTGAGTTAATGTTGGGCTAACGCTGAAGCTTGTTATGCCGAAGCCCCTAGCATAGGTGTAGGGTGCAACTTCATAGTTCACCTTAACTTCAGCGACGTAACCTCCTGTGGGTGCCTTGGGCGGTAGTGTATAGCTGAACTTGTAAAGGCCTGGCGCGAGCTTAGTAGCTGTTATGGGCGCTGTTGAGCCATCTGGCAAGTATACGGTGGCTGAGAAGGCTTCTGCTGGAAGGTCGTAGGGAGCGCCCCTAAGCCTAGCGATGGCGAAGAATGTGGCAGTTTCACCTGGGAAGTAGCTTGAGCCAATATCAACAACAACCTCTATAACTGTGACTTTAGCAACGCTGAAGCCACACCAGGCCTTAACCGTTGGACCCTTGTTGCCTGCAGTATCATCTAAACTGTTTACCGCGAGTGTGACATTGTATCTACCAATCCAAGTGTCAGGAACTGTGAAATAGGCGAGCCACTTTCCAAGACCAGCATCATACTTGGCTGATGCTGTAACTGCTGCAGGCTCGATGGTTACTGTTGCAGTACCCTTAGTCACTTTGTCTCCGCTTGGGTAGAATGCCTCAAAAGTCACGTATACAGTTTCGCCAGACTCGTAGACGGCTAAATTAGTCTTAAGATTTGTTATAGTTATCGTTGCCTCCACAACATTGAAACTGGATGATTCAGTTGTGTCAGCTTGGGGACCCCTATTGCCGAATTTGTCAACCACGTTGTTAGCAAGTACTTTGAACGCATATGCGGTTGTCGGAGCGTTATAGGGTATCTTCCACCTTGCTACCCAAAGGCCTAGAGCTGGGTTATAGTCGGCGGCCGAAAGGGATACTATATATTTTGAAGCGCCCCCGGCTTCGCATATGGTTACGTTAAGCCATGCAAGATCTTCATTTGTGAACGGGAAGCCGTCTGGATATGTGACTTTAAGGGAGGCTCTGGCCTCAAGGGTTCTTTGAAGGCCCGCTCCAGGGGCTGGGTAGACAAGTGACGGCACTGTTACAGTCAAGGTGGCTGGCTTAACATTGAAGAAACCTTTTTGTTCGCCTGAGGATGCGTATTTTTCTGGACCCATGTTGCCGTAGGCGTCGGTGATGGTGTTAGCTGTAACGTTAAAGGCATAGCGGATGCCTAACCGCGCGTCTTTAGGTATCTTCCAGCTGACAGACCATCTTTCAGTAGCTGGATTGTAGTTGAGGAGTGGGTCAAGGGATATCTCAGTAACCTTGGTTTTATTGTAGAATACGGCGACTTTAAAGCCTGTAGGTATGTCGAGAGAGCCAGCCTTAGAATTGTCTGGATACTTGACGTAGAACTCTGCCGTAGCCGTGTATGTACGTTCTATGTCACCGGTAGTGGCGGATGTGAACTCTATGCTCAGCTTTGCAGCCTTCAGAAGGAAGGTCTGTGACTTAACCACTGTTGTACCTTTGACAACCTTCACAGTGTATGTGCCAAGAGGGCTGTCTTTCGCTGAGGCCCAGGTTTCTTCATTCAAGAAACCAGCACCAGTCATGGTTATTGGGCCTATTGAGGCAACTTCAGCGCCTGTAGGATCATACACCTTGTAGTAGTAGTCACCTGCTTCAGAAACATACGCCTTCATCCGGGTATCCTCGGTTCTCCCGTACTCTGGTTTATCTGTTAGGCGAACAGTGAAGGAGACGGACTTCAAGTTCAGTTCCCCGGTCTCAAAATTTCCGTCGTCGTCTTTGTCTACATCCAGAAGTACTGTGTAATCACCCCATTTGACAAGATAATCTTCGTTGGGGCCGTAAATTAATTCGTGAACGAACTTGCCGTATGATGGCGGCGATTTTTCATTTACTATCACCTCTTGTGTCAGTGCCGCGATCTCAGTTCCTGTAGGATCTCTGACCCTGAACCTGAAACGAACGTCTCGAGTCGTATCGGCATCGTCGTCTGTCCAGAGCTTACTTCCTCCTGTCACTGTTGCTTTAAGAGCGAAGGGGCCACCCTCATAGTTAACAGAAGATCCCACAATCTCTAGTGAGAAAGCCATCTCCACGGTGAAAAGCGCAGACGCCGTAGCACCAGTTCCCACATCCTTCAGCACGAGGAGGCGAGCTCCAGCGTAAGTGTCAGGTATAGTTACAACTTTGCTAACGCTATATCCTACTGCAGTGCCCTCAGCTAACACTTCCTCTTCCTCAGCAGCGCCATCTGCATCCCTGTCAAAGAGAATTTTATAACCACCATTATACGTTTGAATCGTCCCAGTTACGGTGACCTTGGTGCCAACCGGGCCGTATGATGGGTCTATGGCTATACTCATAGTTTGCGCTTTTGCCATAGGCAATGTGGCTAAAACCATTGAGAGCATTAAAATCGCTGCAACTAGAATTGGCAGGAAATTTCTTTCAGTTTTCATGTTCCTCACTTTCCTTATTTCTCGATGCTTAACATTTCCCACGCTTAATATTTATACTTGATGTAAACAATTTCTAATGTAAAGTAGAAACTGTGTACAATTTTAACATAGCAGCATATACAAACATAATATTCCAAAACATTTTGATGAAAGCTTGCTTGAAGCGTCTTTGGCAAGTTTAGCTGCTTATCAATGAAAACACTAGTGGCTTATATAGCCTACCATCTCCTGAACCTATGAGTTTTGATCACCTCCACGAAGCGCAGCCCTCAAATCTTAGGGTTTGAAGAACTTTAGTAACAGCACTAAGCTATCTGCATGAAAGCATCCTAATTTCAGAGTTTAAACGTTATTATAATCATACCCTTAAGGCATTCCGTGCCCTGAATTTTATAACCCAAACCCTCTAGGACACCCTTTAGGAAGTTAAAGAGCATCTCTGTAGCCTCCATGGATAGGGCCACAGAAACGCACCTAAACCTCACAACTTCGCCTTCTTTAAGGGCATCTACTTCATTTAGATCCCAACGTGTAGCCTCAAGGAAGCATTTTAGAGTCTCCAAGGGTTCAGTGAACCGCTCTCTTAAATAGCGGCCATGTAGCCTTCCGCTTTCATACCACTGTTTCAGCAGTTCCTCCCGACCGCTCTTATAGATGCTTTCAATCATGAAGTCTAATACCCCTTGGGGCACGAAAACTCCGCCTAAAGCCCTTTGTGCCTGCATTACTTCCAAGACTCCTGCGGCTTTATCCAAGGATAAACCGATATTATGTATTTGTATCGCCAATTGCACGGCATCTTCTACAAACTTGCTTACGGTTTCACCCCTCTTCCTCGCTATGCCTAAAACATCATTGATAAGCTCCTCAGACACGTAAACAAGCCGCTTACCCTTAGACTCCTTACTTTTATTAGCCATTAGCTTTTCACCTTCTCAGCCTTCAAGCCTCTAAGCCGGATGTTACCCCTAAAGACTTCACGCTCCACGGTTTTAAAGCCCAAGCCGCTTAACATCCCCTCTAAGAAGGATGCCAATAGGGAGGTATATCCTTCGCTAAACCTTGGGCTTAAAACCCTTATGGAAATTTCCACATCGCTTTGATCTATGTCGAAGTGGGAGATATTCCACATGAAAACTTTTAAGTCGCGCCATAAAGCCTCTATGGGGTCCATGAGGCTGCCCGTGGTAGTATAGCGCCTAGCAAACCATACGCCTGCTTCAAACCAATCCTTTAGGGCTCGGCTTCTAGCCCTCTCATAGGCTAAGTCTGAAAGGTTGTACCAGAGGCTTTCCAAGCCTAAAATGAAGCCAGCGCGTTTAGCATTCTCTAAAACCCCACGCTCATCAAAAATTCGGCGTAAATCAAGCCCCATTTCCTCAGCCTTCAAAACCAGCTCAAAAACTTCATTGACAAAAGCGTAAAGGCTATAACCTTTCTGCTCCGCAATTTTAGCTAAACTATCAAGCAAATCCTCTCTAGCAACGAAAGTCTTACGCCTAATCTTAGCCTTATTTAAGTTAGTCAACAAACCACCGCCAACATTGATAAAATAGCTCATTAAAGCTTAAAAGTTTCCCAAACGCCTAGGAGTCTCTTAGTCTCTTTGAGAGGTAAAGCTTCGCTATCAAGAAGACATATGACTTATGTCTATTTAAGTCCATCTATTTTGAAACTGCTGGCGTAGACATTTTCTGACGCAAACATAATCATTATAGTTGAGGAATCTGATGAGAAACCATGGATAGGATGATAGAGTACATGGAGCCTAGAGCCTCCATAGAGTCAAGGGTATACATGATAGAGGAAATTCATAAAATGAAGCAAAGGCGAGGATAATCAATGAAATAGCTGAGCATGGTATACTCCTAGACGGCGAAAAAGAAATAGTAGACTTGATAAAAAATGAAACACACAACCAACCCAGATAAGGGCTTAAAATACCCAATGCGTCTACAAGGCTTTCATTAAACGTTAATTAGTGTAGATACTGTTATATCGTCATCCGTAAAAGAAAAGGGGTAATCTTCAGCCGCGGTAGGTGTATGCATTGCAAACTCTTCTTAAATACGTAAGGATTAGGCGCATTGAATCCCGTAGGGAAGACGCATGGTTTGATTTAAGTGCTAGGGAGATGCGGAGGGGGCCTGTCAACTTTTATAGGGTTAATGACCCCCTTACGGGTGAGTGGATTTTTAAGGTTTGCCGTGACCGGGCTGGGGGCAGGGTGGCTGTTAAAGCTCTTAAGTGTCCGCCCGGCAGCTTATTCGCTCAGCTGGAGGGGAATAGCATGCTCTTTCAAGAAAGCCGAACCCCAGGCATGCTTTACGACGTTATATCAGTGTCTCAAGTAGCTGATGATGGTAGGCTTGTGAGGAAGCTTGCCTCCGAGCTTGAGGAAGTCCCGCCAATAATAAGGGAGAATTATGAGGTTAAG
>Ga0209080_1001757_pt1 | contig 10475 bp, 7 predicted proteins | sample JNZ110809AmetaG_FD_184123 | JGI IMG/M metagenome (GOLD analysis project Ga0209080, IMG submission 184123) | Hot spring microbial communities from Jinze hot spring, China to study Microbial Dark Matter (Phase II) - JNZ 110809A (SPAdes) (version 3) ...
GCGCTATTTATATGGCCTATAGTGCTCGGCTGGAAAGATTATAAGGCTGTATTCTCATGCATCCTACGCCCCAACAAGGAATACGAATCAAAAGAACCACTACCATACAGATACGCCTTCCTAATGATAGTCTCTGGCTTCATAATACTGCTAACCCTATGGATCATATCTGGCGGAAGTCCCTTATTCGCTGTGGTAATGATCGCGTTAGCAGCATTCTATACGATGGGTCTAGCAAGGATCAGGGGAGAAACCGGAATACTGCCAGAAGTATTTACCACTCCAAGCGTAGCCTCCGGTCCAGCTCATCACATAGGGATAGGGTTAGGATTATGGCCGGAGGTTATCGGAACAACACCGCGAAGAGAAATGGGGCAAACGTTCTTCACAAACATGTATTTGACCAAGGTCATAGCCGGTAATCCGACGCTTGGAACATTTGCAAACTTTGCAGTATTTGGAATGGAATCCTTCAAAATAGCTTCTCTTTCAAGATGTTCACTAAAGGATATGCTTATAGCATGCACGGCCGCGATGATAATCACCGCCATTGTAACGCATGTACTGACGTGGCATTTGGCATATACCGTTGGGATTATGAATGGCCCAGGCTATAGATTTTGGTTCTCTTCGGTTATGGGGGTTACAAGCCCTGGCGGTTATTACTCTCCAGATCCAGGACAAGTAGGCTTTTGGCCACAAATCTTAGCAGGGTTCTTCATAGTCGGAGGCCTATTCTTCGCGAAGCTAAGGTTCCCAGGCTTCCCAATCAACCCAGCTGGCCTCGTGTTAGGGAATTCATACACAATATATAGAAATATTCAGCCAGTCTCAGCACTAATTGCATGGATTCTGAAAGTCATAACATTCAGAGTGGGTGGAGTGAAAGCATATACAAAGTACGGCATACCAATAGCCATAGGCATAATTGCAGGACACACATTAAATACATTCACATCATACGTGACTGGAATACTGCTAAGCGTAGCGCCATGGCTACGGATAACATAAATAGAGATTCTTCCGCTTCCCTAAATCCCCTCAATTTTTTATTTTGCATTTATATTATGAAGATTCTAATCGAGAGATTCTAAAAATGGAGAGTAGAGGGTAAAAGGTGAAGAAAATTAACTTTCGTAAAGGTTTTTAATGATTAGAACATTTAATATAAGAGTTAGGGTGATGATATGAGTTTTCCAACAAAAAATGATCTTGAAAAGTATATAAAGAGACCTATTTCCCACCCGTTGCTTCTTATTGGCGTTGGCGATTTTGAAGCGCTGCGCAACAGAATGACGCGTGGGCGTTGGAAAGGGGTTACGCAGAAACTTTTAGAGCAAGCTGACAATTTATTAAGTGATCCGATACCTCAGCTCCCACGCTCCCTCTACGACGACTACTTTAGGACTGGCCGCCGCCACTTATTTGAAGGACCTTATCATTCTCGCAGAAGAAATGTTGAGAAATTAACCCTAGCTTACATCTTTACGGGAAAAGAATCCTACCTAGATCGCTGTCGAGATTACATATGGGCAATTATGGAGGAATTTACTTGGGTTATACCAGCTCACTCAAGACCCCCGTTCCACCCAGAAGACATACGTGTAGTAGACCTCGCCTCATCGGGAACAGCAATGCTTCTGGCAACAGTTTGGGATTTGCTACATAACCACCTAGATAAAGAGACTCTTGAGTGGATGCGCTACAATGTTTTTCGCCACGTACTAATACCGTTGAGGGATCGCTTTGAGGAACAGTGGTGGTCCAGGAGATACGAGAGTAATTGGTGTGGCGTGTGCTGCGGGAACTCTGGCTACGCACTAATACTAATGGGGTTAGATGAAAATTGGTCTATTGATCTTCTAGGAAAGATCCTCAAGAGCATAGACGGCTTTCTGTCAACGGCAGACCCGGAAGGAGCATGGGTTGAAGGCACAGGCTACTGGTTTTACGGTTTCTCCAGAGTTATTTACTTTGCAGATTTATTAGCTAAAGCAACTGGAAATAGGATTGATTTGCTTAAGGATTCTAGGATCAAAGCGACAATAACTTTTCCTGTCTGGACATACCTTCCTCCAAACTCCCAAGTAAACTTCGGAGATACTGGAAAAGCGCCTAGCGGATCCAGCTACATAGATATTTTAAACCTATTTTTAGCCTACTATAGGGAGCCGAGTATCGCGTGGTATATTAAAAGACTTGAGGAGGAGGGTCTTTTGAATGGAGGCTCAATATCCGAGCTGTTATGGGAGCCTCCAGCAGATATAGAGCCTATGCCACCAAAAGAAACTTCTAAGTGGTATCGTAGGATTGGATGGATAATTACACGCGCCTCATGGGATGACTTAAACGCACCCATCCTCGCGGTTAAGGCTGGTCATAACGGCGAGCCACATAACCATGTAGATGTCGGCCAATTCATATATCACTGTTATGGAAATAGTTTCATCTGCGACCTTGGAGTTGGCATATATGATAGAGAATACTTCGGTCCAAGAAGATATGAGAATCCAATCTGCGGAGCTGAGGGCCACAACCTAATATTTGTTGATGGAAAGAGCCAAGGCATAGGTCCAGAATATAGGGGCGAAATAACCGACTTCATACGTGAAGAAGACTACGATTTGATCTCTCTCGACATAACGAAAGCCTATCCACCAGAGGTATTAGCTAAAGCCGTGAGGAAACTTGTCTTCTTCAAGTATAATGGTTTATTATTGGTTGATGAGGTTGTTTGCAGAGAAGGAGCGCTTGTTGAATCACGTTTACATTTTAAGGGGTCATTACGCCAGGCGCAACAAAGCCTAATAGATATTTCTGAGGGAGGAGGATCCATACAAATAATATTAGATGACCCATCAATAGATGCTGCAGTAGATAGCCATAAGATGCTTCGAACTCGAGATACAGATCTAATTAATGCCCCATATATCAGGTTAATGAAGCGGGCAGATAAGGGATATTCAAAGATTAAAGCCTATATAGTTCCCTATAGATCCGAGGATGACCTCAAGATACACTTCAATAAAATAAAGGAGATCCAGCCCAAATTAGAAAAATTAAAAATTATATAAACACTCTCCTCCCCCAATCTCTTTTATATTTATCATTTGTGAGCAGTTCAGCGATATCCCCGGATTTAAACCATTAGAAAAAGGCTAAAAGTCCCCAGAATTCCATTTGGGGGCATAAGAATAATTGAAGAGATAGGATCTACGAGGAAGAGGGTATCTTCTGTTAGCAGCCACAAAAGCTCAAAATTATTCCCATTAAATAGGAAATAAAATTATGTAAGGCATATAATATACGCTGCCACTAAAGCTGAAAACCACCCTTCTGGAAAAGATGCAAAATTTGTCTTGCAGGCGGAGCCTATTTTAATCCCTAATTTTGAAAGGCATTAAGATTTTTTGTGCTTCGAGACGGGATTTGAACCCTGAAGGCTGGCGCCGGGTGCGGGATTTGAACCCGCGAGGCGCAAACGCGCCACAGGCTTAGCAGGCCTGCCCCCTACCAGGCTAGGGTAACCCGGCCAAGTATATTTTTCATTTTATTGGGTGAGCTTTTCGCATACTATTTCTAGTTGATCTGAAGAATTTAAAAGTTTTGTATGTGGTGGGTTGGTTTCGGTTGTTTGGGTTTTCTTATTTGGTAGCTGTCCGGATGCCGAGTAGGGTTATTGCTAGAATTGAGAGTGTGATTAGGATTATGGTATATGTGTCTAAATATATTTGTATGCTGTGGGATAATATTTGGAGCAGCCCGCTTTCAAGGATATAGCCCAAAAGAGAAGCGGCTAGCGTAGTGCCTAATGCTGAGGCCAGTAGCGATATTGGCGCTATCTTAAGCGTGAGGTCTCTCACCAAGATCTTTCTCGACGCTCCTATAAATCTTAGGATTCTAATTTCGCGGCTGTGCTGTGATATTAGTGCTTGCGTGGATAGGAGGATTACGGATCCGGAGAATATTAGCGTCGCGGCGGAGAGGACTATGATAGTCTCCCTAGTTACACCATACCTCTCCATGTAATCTATTAGAAACCTCTCGGCCCCTTCAACGCCGATATCCTCAGCCCTGAATCTTATTGGAAGCCATCTTACAGGAGCCTGCTCAAATGATCCCTGTCCGCTTGGCTGGGTCTGCCCTCCCTCTCGGCTTGGCTCCGTGGATGCCTTTGATATGACGCTTAAGACTTCTTCTTGAACGTTTATATCGTGCACCTTTACCCTGATGATTGTTACGTGGTTGTATCCGGCCCCTCGAAGCCACTGCCCAACGTGTAGCGGCGCTATTATTTCGTCGTCTAGTGGGCTGCCTGATGCGAATACCCCCTTAATGTGCAGTTCTAGGCATGTCTGTGAGAGTACTCCTGTGACTAGGACTTTGTCGCCAGCTTTTAGGCCGGTCTTTTCGGAAGCCCTTATTCCAATCATAGCGTAGTTCAATTCCTTAGGGCTCAGTTTTTCCCCATCAATTATGGATATGCCGTTTATTTTTAGGAACTCTTCTGGGAGGACTCCCCTGAGGAAGATTGGTTCTCCCTTAACTATACATGGTGCTATGACCTCTGGGCTGCATGCTAGGACGCTGTCTACAGCCATTATTTTATCGGCGAGGAAGGCTGGTACGAGGCCTGTGAATGGCGTTCTGCTCCCCATATCATAGACGATGATGACGTTTTCTCCCTCGCCCATATAGGCGCTGAGCCCCTTATAGAAGCTTAGGAGGCTGAGGGCTGTCAGCGAGGATAGCATTGAAGAGAGCGTTAAGACTACCATAAACGCTAGGATGCGCCTCAACCTTAGGTATTTGAATTGTGTTAAGCCCAAGCGGAACACCTACAGTAATCTTTCGGTATACTTCATTTTGGCCGCTCTATGGGCTGGCGGGATACATCCCATGATCGCTGAAAATATTGTTGTGAGAAGGATTTGGAGGGCTTGCTGCGGCTCGAGGAATGGCGCTATCCTTATGCTTGGAGTAAGCCACGATAATGCCGCTGAGATCATCTGCGTCCCGATAAGTCCCAGGGCTGAGCCTAGAATTGAGCCTGATGTCGCTACAATAATGGTGTAGGAGATTATTAGCGTGAAGATGCTTAGTCTCCTAGCTCCCAGCGCCATGAGCATGCGTATCTCATAGCTTGTTTCCTCAATGAGTCTCGTTGCTATGATGTATGATGCTGAGGCGACTACAGCGTGTACTGCAAGCGACCAGAAGGCTAGGAATCTGATTATTTGGGTATTGATTTGTCTTGCGAATAATGTGGGCTGCTGGGTGCAGACTATTCTAGCGTCCCTCGGCAGCAGCCCAGCCACTTCTTTAAGCGCCTCCGATACGTCTGCGCCCGCCTTAAGCGAGAACTCTATAAGCGATGCTTCTTCTTCGCCGGTTAGGTTAAATGCCGCCACAATTGGCACTATTATCTCAGAGTCTATTTCTGTTTGGGTTCTAAAGAGCCCGGTGACGGTGAGGATTAGGCTCCTACCATTATAGGTTAGGTGTATTTTTGATCCAATGCCTATGGAATATGCTTTTGAGACCAGCTCACCGATAACAGCCTCAGCCATATTCGTGGCGGCGGATCCATTCAAATACGCTTTCCTCATGGACAAGAATTCTTTAACGTTGCTGACACCTCTAACAAGGGATTCGAATCTTATTGGGCCGACTGATACGTTTGACCAGAAGATCCTCTCAGCTGTAACATTGCCTATATGTTGGAGGGAACGTAAGCTGTCTGCGAGTAGGGGGTTGAGTCTGCTATTGCTGATCGACTCTCCTCCCAAGATAACGTATTTTTTCCCAGCTGGCTCCCTTAAGCTGGCTAGGGCTTCTATTTGGGCGTTTAGGAAGCTGTTAATGGAGTATGCTGAGGCGAGCATGGCGGCGAGTAGCGCTATTATGAGGATTGAGTGAGATGTGTCGTTTCTTCTGAGGAATATTTTTAGGTAGAGCAAATCCAACAATAATTTAGGTTATATGATGTTTCTGATTTAAATGTATGCTTATATTAGGAATGGGAGGACGCTCAATAATATTATGTTTCCTACTCCATGCGCTACTGTAGGCGGTATTAGGCTTCGGCCCCTCTTGAAGAGTAGGCCAAAGATTATCCCCGCAGCGAATACGAAGGCTACCTCCAGGGGTATGCGCCATGTTAGGTGTAGGATGGCGAATATCAGCGATTGGAGTATTAATGCAGGCTTTCCGCCCATATGCTTCTCTAGGCTTGTCATAAGCATCCCCCTGAAGAGTAGCTCTTCGCAGAAGCCGACGAAGGTGAGCATGTATAGGGCTGTTTGGAGGAAGTGCGCTATGGAGAATGTTGGTGTTGGGGGCGGCGGGCGCAGTATATAGTATTCGGCTGCGCCTAGCGGTATCCCAGATAATACTCCAATAAAGATATGCTTCAGCCCAGCTTTTCTGAATCCCATCTCAGCCAGCGTCATGCCTGAGTCTTTTATGTGCCATATGCAGAGGGCCAGTAGAATCGAGTATGTTGCTGGGATGAGCAGTTCTTGGCTCACGAAGAACCATGGTAGCGAGGAGATGAGGAGAGTGTATATTTGTATTAGGCATATTATTTCTATGCTCTCCCTTAAAGCCTGATTAAGTCTACCGCTGAGTAGTGAGAGCGCTAAGTATAGGGCTGTAACTGATGCTAGGGCGGAGAGTATTCCTAGGGCTGGGTTTATGAAGGCGAAGAAGTACTGTGTGAGCGTTGTGAGAGCTATAGCTGAGGTCAGCATTAAGATCTCTATTTTACTCCTCGGTTTCCCCATCAAATTTAAGCCTAGGCCCCCATCTATGGGTTTTGCTTAATTCTCCATTACAGGGCTGCTTATTGTTAAGGTTTTGTTTTCTGGACGCTTCTTATATAGATGTATGTGAATACCATGAAATATATTGGGAAGAGTATGTAGCCTAGGTATTTGTGGGCTGTGAGGAATGCTTCTAGGCCGTAGTTTGCGCCTATTATGCCCATTATGATTAGTCTTAGTGTTGCTTGGGCTATTGTCCCTAGGCTTCCGGCAGCTAGGAAGGCCGCTATCTTCCATGGGGGTTTGGGCTGCAAGTCTATTGTTATTAGTGTGAATAGGCATGTGAAGACTGAGAGCGATGTGCTTCCTGCGCAGACGTGGTCTATGTAGGCGTTTATCGCTCCGCCTACGGCTGTAGGTATTCTTATGTGTGCTCCGTATGCTGAGGATTGTATGCCTAGCGCTCTTAGGGCTAGGGCTGTTGCACCTGCCGAGAATTCTGAGAGCTGCTTGTCGGCGAATGTTCCTATGATTGTTGGTAGGGCTATCCCCGCTATGTAGGCGCATGATATTGCTAGTGGGGTTAGGCTTCCGAGCGCTGCGAATGCTCCTGAGATGAATATGGATGCTGGTATAGCCGCCGTGAAGAAGTCTTGGGTCTTGAATGTTAGCTGTGTTGTCAGCGAGGCTATGCATAGTGCTAGGCCTAGTATTGCGTGTGCTGGGCTGGCTGCAATCTTCCCATGGCCCATTATGGCTTGGGCTATATTTCTCCATTTTAGGATCAGCCATAGTATGCAGGCTGATAATGTAACCCAGCTGTATAGGAGCTCGTCTTGTATGCGGGCGGCTCTTAATGTGAGGTTGCCTATGGTTGGCAGCATGTAGATGGCTTGGGCTAATATGGCGGCCGCTATGATCAGGGGTTTTGCTATTTGCGCCCCCCTTAGGCTTTCTTCGGATTCGCCTTTCTTCTTGTTTATGAGGCTCATGTACATGTTCAGCTCCCTCTCGGCCAGTCTCCTAACATCGTATTCTTCGGCTTTTTCGGCAGCTTTTTCGGCTATGGTTTTTGCTAAATTCCTATTCTTTAAGACTTTTATTACTGCATTGGCTATTTGGTTTGGGTTTTCCGGGTCTACCAGGATCCCCGTTTCGCCATCTTTTATGATTTCTGTTATTCCGCCTACCCTTGTGGCTATGACTGGTTTTGCAGATGCCATAGCCTCTATTATGCTTGTTGAGTGGCCTTCTATAAGGCTTGGGATTACGACTACGGTTGAAGATTTTATTAGGCTTGGTATCTGCTCGTATGGGACTAGCCCTAAGAAGGCTACGTGGCTTGCCACGCCAAGAGCCTCGGCGAGACTCTTTAGGCGCTGTTTTTCCGGGCCTTCCCCTGCTATTATAAGCTTTGCCTTTGGGGCCTCCTCTATTATTTTTGGCATGGCTTCGATTAGGGTTTTTATGCCTCTCTTCTGGACTAGGCGTCCGTGGTGGAGTATTATGGGCTTGTCTAGCCCGCTTAGTTCCTTTATTGGCTGGGCTTCCTTGAACTTTCTGGTGTCTATTCCTGGGTATGGTAGCGCCTGTATTTTCTCTTTTGGTATGCCTATGTTTCTCAGCGTTCTGTAGGTGTATTTGTCTTCTACGAGGATTTTATCGTATAGTTTTAGGCGTAGGTACGCTTTCTCGGCGGCTGGAATTATCCATGATAGCGGCGGCTTGGCGGCTTTACTGTAGTGTCCTAGGAATGTGCCGTGCATGGTTATTATGAGCGGCTTCCGGGCTAGTAGTTTTGTTATTGATGCTGGTAGGGCTGATAGGGCGCATAGGCAGTGGACGTGCATTATCTCCGCGCCAGTCTCCTTTACGGCTTTTATCAGGTGTATGGGTAGCGTGAGCAGGAATAGCGCTCTGGCAACTATGCCATACAATGTTCCATGGCTCTTAAGCCTAGATGTTAAAGTCCCTATTAAGCCGAGGAGTTCGATTCTCCTCACTTCAAGGTTCCCTTTGCGCTCATGTTTTGGGAGGCCCTTCTCTGAGCATGTTAGGAGCGTTACCTTGGCGCCTAGCTCCGCTAGGGCTGTGGTAAGCTGATGGAGGCATGTCTCTATTCCGCCCACGTATGTTGGGTATGTGAACTCCCTCACCTTAATAACTCTCATGGGGCTTTAGTCCTCCTTGGATGTTAGCCATCTGGCTATCTCGCTCATTGTGGCCGTCCAGAGCTTATCCCTGTTTTCGGCAACATACTTTAGTATTGCTTCTAGCTGGCTTCTCTTCCAGAGCGCCTCGTAGGATGGATGTATCAGTAGGACTGCCAGCCCGCCGGAGTTGATCTTAGCCTCAATCGATTCTATTATAGCCTTCACCGCCTTGTTGTCGCTTAGTCCAGTCCAGCTCAGCTCCTCCAGGTTTGGCAGCGTTACTGGTATCTGTATTGTCTTGTAGGCTCTCCCGCCTATTATAGGCTTGAATGGCGCTTCAGCCCTGAAGTCGCTTCCATATAGGAAGCCGAGCTCATCTAGTAGGCTTAGGGTTTTTGGCGTCCACTTGAATTCCGGTGAGGCGAATCCAAGGGGCTTTTTGCCGAATACCTGCCTGTATTCATTGTAGCCTCTCATGAAGAGCGCTCTAACTTCTCTAGGCGTCTTTCTACGTATCGATTTAGCCCAGCCAGCATGATTGTATCCGTGTAGTGCGATCTCATGGCCATTTAGATTGCTTAAGCCCATTTTGGCGCATAGCTCACCCATATCTACTCTTGGATTAGTTAGCCAGCCTAGAATCGTTTTTAACCCGAACTTTTTAATGGGGCTAAGCCTGAGGTAGCTCTTCAACCTAGACCTATCGAAGCCGATCAGCGTTCTGTCTGGGCCCATGGGTATGAAGAGTGTTGCCTTAAGACCGTATTCTTCTAGGATTTTTAGTAGCGCTGGAACGCCTTTTAGTAGGCAGTTTGAGGTTTCGACATCGGCTCTTAGCGTGAAGGCTGCTTTTGAGCCGTTCGGCCACTTCATCCCTCATCGGCTCTAATGTAATGTTTTACTTCATCTATTAGCTGTTCTCCCCACCAGATCTTAATATTTACAATTATCGTTTCATTTTTCTCGGGCTTTATGTTGAGGGCGTATGTGAAGCTGTTCGGCGGCTCAATATATCCCGTATCCGAGTAGCTGACTACGCCTATTGAGGAGTTATGGATCATGGAGTAGCGGTAGAATCCGCTTATAGGGCTTTTCAATGTGAAGCCGACAATCCAGAGGTCGGCGACCTTAATTCGGAAATGATCGACCTTCACATCGGTCTCCTGATGCATAATCCTCATGAAGGATGATACCGCTAAAGCTAACGCAACAGCTAAAGCTATCATCGTGACTAGGAGAAGCATATGGATTCTAGGCTTCAAAGAGATCATGCCCTAAACCTTACAATACGCCTCTTCAAAATAAAGTAGGCTGAGAGCAGGGCTGGCGGCAGAAAGACCGCGCCGAACGGAAACTCAGATGCTTGCTCAGCGCTGATCCGACTTATCGGCGGGGTTATAATCCGCGTCTTTTGATTAACCCCATCATAATAGAAAGTGGCACTTTGACCCTGACCCTGGAAGCCATATGATGAAATAGTAACATCTATAAATAATCTTGAGCCAGATTTAATACTTACACTTTCTCCTATGTTTACTGTAATATTGTACCAGGTTAT
>Ga0209080_1001759_pt1 | contig 10470 bp, 8 predicted proteins | sample JNZ110809AmetaG_FD_184123 | JGI IMG/M metagenome (GOLD analysis project Ga0209080, IMG submission 184123) | Hot spring microbial communities from Jinze hot spring, China to study Microbial Dark Matter (Phase II) - JNZ 110809A (SPAdes) (version 3) ...
TTTAAACTACATAGAAACAGAAGTAGAGTATGATGGGCCCGTAGCTCAGCATGGATAGAGCATCGGCCTTCTAAGCCGGGGGTCGGGGGTTCGAGTCCCCCCGGGCCCGCATTGAGAGACAGATTCCCCCAAACCCCTTTCTCCGAGGTTTCTTCATGGCTGATAAGATTTTTCACGTTAGAATTTTCTCTAACGCTTAGTATTGGCGTTTGGAGATTCTCTAACGCTTGAGACCATTTTTGCGAGATCAGCTCCAGGCCTTGGATGATTTTACGCATTTTACGCTTAATGCTGTAGCGGAGCCATCTGGCATAGTTTCCCGTGAATTTCTCGGGATTCGTTAGAAACTCTCTTTCACGGCGGCTTAACATCTATTCAGCCTCCCCGCTTTTCTTAACGACTTTCTCCAGCATTGTTATGAATGCTTGGGATACTTCATGGGCTAGAGCACATATTCTTTAACGATTTTCTAATAGCTGACTCTAGACTCTTAAGAAGAGGAGCCTTTATGAGGATGAACCTATATTTAGGCCCGCGAAGCGAAGAGCGAGCAATATGAAACCCTCAAGCAGAAAATCGGGAGAACTATTAGAACTTTTCCGGAATCTTCATCATCTTCTACAAACATACTTATGGTAACATCTTTCACAAGGTTTTCAAGTAAGTCATTACTTTACATTTCCTAGAAAACCTCAATCCTCAAGACTCCGACAATTATTAGTAAGAAATGAACTTGTTAATATTGACCCAGAAATTAGAGAGTTTATTTTCTAGGAAAAATATGTGAACTTAAATATTTAAGTCCCCAACTTCTCTATACCAAGGTTTTGAGACGCCTATTTTAGAACGTTTAATCCACTTCTTAGTTTTCTCGGTATTCTCAATGGCTATCCTGATTTTTTCAATATTTTGAAGAGCTTTAGTAGATTGGTCGAGGCTCAATAGATTCTCTTCTCTAAATTTATTTATGAAATACTCAACTTTTTTCAGATTTTCAAGTGCATCATACCAGAAGCCCCAATCATCGGATAAGACTCTACCTATATACTTTCCATTTATAACCTCTTTTTCAGTTGTATCGCCGACTTCATGAACTGTCAAGATTGCTATTATGTCGATTATGTCTTTCTTATTTACTTGATGTATCTGAAGCTTCTCTAACATTAAGTCTGTTAAGCTTATTGTAGGATAATCTATTTCAAGTCTTCCTTTGCCTGGTTCACTTCCAAAAAATACATCATGACTGAATTCTAGTTTATCAAAAAATACATCGACTTTTACTTGATCTTTAAAGAACAACAATCTCTTATATCCGAACAACGCGTTTATCATTTTATTCTCATCAAAATTCAATTCTCTCATAAGGTTTACTAATTGTTTCCGTTGCTTACTATATGCGATTAGATCCACGTCTGTAAATATAGTTCCAGTGGTGAGTCTTCCTGCATTTTTTATGAATATAAGAGCTTGTGTATCGTTACAGCAGTGGAGGTATGCTGCTACAGCTCCCAGAATCCTAACTACTATACCTTTATTACGAGCTGTCTCAACGATCTCGAGAGCTGTCTTTAATATTTTAGATGAAAAATCATCTATCAACTTAACTCCTCGGATACATTAATAGCTTATGATGTTTATAAATTTATATCTCATGATAAGGATAATGTAAATATGTCTAGTATATTTGAATACTTGGAGAGAGAAGAACGTGTAATCGGCAGAGTTATGGGTATAAGATTTTATCCAATAGTAGTTGAGAGAGCTTTTAATTCAAAGATCTGGGATATAGAGGGTAGAGAGTACATAGACTTCTCATCACAATGGGCTGTAACGAACCTGGGACACAATAACCCAGAAGTAGTCGAAGCAGTAAGGAAACAATTAGAGAAATTGGTATTCTCTTCCCATACCACTTTTCCAAATACCGTTGGAATAGAATTGGCTGAAAGACTGGTAGAGATAACTCCCGGAGACTTCAAGAAGAAAGTGTGGTTTGGTTTGACAGGCTCGGATGCTAATGAGCTAATCTATAAAATAATGCCAATATACTCTGGTAGAAGAAGACTACTTGGATTTCAGGGATCTTACCATGGACAGACTATGGGAGCGTTAAGCTTATCAGGGCATAAAGCATTAACGAGATTTATTGGGTTCCCAAACACCTTGAAGGCTCCATATCCGTATTGTTATAGATGTCCATTCAAGCAACAATATCCAGAGTGTGGGTTACTATGCATAGATTTTCTAGAGAACAATGTTATAGAGAATGCTCCGGCTGAAGACTTATCTGCAGTGATCATTGAGCCTATACAGAGTGATGGCGGAGTAATCGTTCCACCTCCAGAATTCATCCCAAAACTCCACAGAATCTGCAAAGATAGAGAGATAAGTCTAGTCGTAGATGAAGTCAAAGTCGGATTTGGTAGAACAGGCAAGTTCTTCGCCATAGAACATTATAACGTAACTCCAGATGTTATATCTATGGCTAAACCCATGGCCTCCGGATTCCCTCTAAGCGCAGTCGTTGGAAGAGCTGAGATCATGGATGCAGCTTTAGCCGCCCATCTTTTTACGAGTAGCGCTCATCCGGTAAGCTGTATTGCTTCACTAACAACTATAAACATAATCTTAAGAGATAGGATCCATGAGAGAGCTGCTAAGCTAGGAGATTACATTTTGAAAAGACTTAACGAGATTAAAGAGAAACATCGATTGATAGGTGATGTTAGAGGTAAAGGAATGATTCTGGGCATTGAGCTAGTTAAAGATCTTAGATCGAAGACTCCTGCAGCTTTCGAGACTGCATGCCTCGTCTACAGAGCCTTTGAGCTAGGTCTACTCGTTACTTACGTGGGAACATATTCTAACGTCATAGAGATTACTCCACCCTTAACTATAAGTCTTGAAGATTTAGAGAAGGCATTAGAGATATTCGAGAAAGCCGTTGAGGACGTAGAGAAAGATAGGATAGATAAAGAGAGAGTTAGAAAGTTCGCTGGCTGGTAAACGGAATATATGGACTTCCATTATCCCATATCTCCACCCTCAACCCTCTATCGCTCAGCATTTTCTTAAGATCTTCTTCCTGATCTGCTGGTACAATAATTAGGATTCCGCCTTCTCTTCCATCCTCTCTTACTAGAGCTCTTCTAACATATTCTGCAGGTTGGAGATGTACCCCATACTTCCTGTATGTTTCTCTCACGATTATCAGAGGTTTATCATCAACTTCTATCAAACCAGCGCATCCAACGTAGTGTCCAACACTTTCTCTGAAAACTTCTTGGAACGTCTCTCCTAAGAGTAGCTTCTCTGACAGTTTAGGTGTCTTATCAGAGTCCAACAGGTATCTCGTGTTCAAGTTTAGTATAAATTGTATGTTATATACCTCGGCCTTCTTTAATAACTCTAAAAGGACTGCCATTTTCTCACTTGATAAGAGTTCGCCCTCAATCTTACTAACAGTCTTTACAGGTATTACCTTAAGCTTGGACATGCTTACTTCATGAATTGCATGTATGATTCCTTCAGGACTGACGCCGAGCTCATGAGACTTCAAAGTTGTTGGGAAATCTTCAAACCTATACCATATACTTCTATTCTCTTCGATAATCTTTCTAGCCTCTTCCTCTGATAGGCTAGATATTTCTCTCTTCAATTTCCTTATTTTTTCTAAATCTCTTGCATCAACATTTACTCTTGAAAGGTATGCAATATAGTCTTGGTCTACTATTTCATTTCTATGAGTTTTGTAGCCTAAACCTCTCAATATGTATGATGCATTAAATGCACCGCAGAAATTTTCTTTCTGATCTAGCTCATTAACATATTCTAAATGAATTGGCAGATAATGTGGTGTAGGATACACCTTTATTCTATCCCGAATGGTCTGCAAGACCTTATCAACGTCGACATCCTTTAAAGTGCTTAAGACTTCTCTAATCTTAGAATACTGGGACATAGTTCTTAATCTCCCATGGACTTACATAACGTTCATAGGATTCACATTCAGCCATTTTAATCTTTATGTATTCTTCTACTAACTCAAAGCCAAGTTCAGATTTTAGATAATCATCTCTGTATAGATACTCTAGAGCTTCTCTCAAACTCCTAGGGAGCGACTCAACATTCCTCTTAACCTTCTCTTCTCTTGAAAGCTTATACGCATCTACGTTAACTGGTTCTCCAGGATCGATTTCTTCTCTAATCCCATGAACCCCTGCCGCTATAGTGGCAGCCAACGCCAAGTATGGATTTGCGGTTGCATCTGGTGTTCTAAACTCTATTCTTATGTTTTTCTCCTCTTTTCCAACTCTCGTAGTTGGTATTCTTATAGCTGCAGACCTATTATTGTATCCATAACATATGTTTGATGGAGCCCATGATCCAGGAATTAATCTCTTGTACGAATTTATTGTCGGAGCTACGATGGCTGATAAAGACTTCATATGATGTAGGATTCCACCAATGAAGTGATATGCTGTTCGAGATAGATTCAATCCTTTCTTATCACTCTTATCATAGAACACGTTTCTACCTGTCTCCTTATCTAGACCGCTTATGTGGAAATGCATGCCGCTTCCCGCATGCCAGTCAAAAGGCTTCGCCATAAAGGTGGCTACTAACCCATGTTTAGCCGCAACGCCTTTCGCAACATCCCTCAAGACAACCATGTCATCAGCAGATCTTAGCGCATTCCTATGCTTCATATTTATCTCTACTTGTCCTGGACCATACTCTTTAATGACCCTCACTACAGATATTCCCGAGGCTTTGAGAGCATTGATTATCTCTAAGACTATATCTCCAAGAGTATCGTATCCAACCGTTGAGAAGCATCTTGCCCAATCTACTGGCTCAACCTTATCGTGCGCCGTCTGCCTTAATATATAGAACTCGGTCTCTGCAGCACTTTGGAAAACAATCCCTAGTTCTTCTTCATATCTTTTCAGCAGCTTCCTGAGGAGGCTACGGGTACAGAAGCCCCACACTCCTCCGTCTCTCAACTTCATATCGCATAATACCCTACCCTGTCCCTCGACATAGGTTATTGGTGAGAATGTTTCTAGGTCTGGGACTAGGAAGATGTCTTCCGATTCTGGTCCAAATCTAGGTTCCGGTAATAGCGTATCGAGAGCTGTGAAAGACTGCATCGCCATAGTTAAGCCTATCCCATGAATTAGGTGGTCTTCAAGCTCATCTAGATAGGATGATTTAGCTCTTAGGACTCCATCTAGCCCAACATAGATGAACCTAACGAGTTTAATATTATTCTTTTTAATTATCTCTATAATGTTATCCAACCTACTCATAATATTCGACATACTCAACTTTTCGTACACAGACTAATTAACTTTTAGGAAGAATATAGTTAAAGATTCTCAGGATATATCAAGTTAAAGGAAATAATTAAATAATGGTGTAAAATCTTATATGCAAGCATCCATAATTTTCTCTTATGAGTTCTGAGGAAATAGTGTTTGTTCGGAGAGCTTCAGGACTTGTTAGAGAGATTGGTGCATTCTCGGTTATGGCCATGGCCGCAAACTACGTTATAGCAGACGGATTCTATCTATTTACAGCTGGTCAGGGATACTCTGCACCTGGAGCAAACATACCATTAGCATTAACTATTGGAGGCATAATGATGGTTCTAGCAGCATTCGCTGTAGTCTTCTTAACAATGGCCATGCCTAGAACTGCATCAGATTATGTAGGAATCTCTAGGGTACTTCATCCACTGCTAGGATACATAGAAGCCCTACTAGTATTTGGGGTACATATCTGGATTGTTGGAGCATTGTCGTACTTTATGGCCTGGTTCTGGGGGAGTGCGATAATACAGATAGGATTAGCAACACATAATGATGGTCTAGTTTCTTTAGGAGAATGGTTCTCCACCAACCCAGGCGTCTCAGTAGGTCTTGGAATATTCTTTGTACTAGTATTCGGAGTTATCAGTTTACTAGGAGTAAAAGTTTATAAATACGTCGTAAACATACTCTTCCTCCTAGCACTGGTAGCGGGAATAGCTACTATAGCTGGAGCAGCATATGCAGCATCTCTGACGCCGAGTCAAATAAGAAATCTATGGGATATGACTTATGGACCGGGAGCATATGATGAGATAATGAACATAGCATTAGCAACAGGTTGGAGAGATTACATAGTATCGGTTACCGGCGACCCCTCTAAATGGGGTTGGCCTGGTTCATGGTCTCCTGAAATAACTCTATCACTCAGCATTGTTATCTCAGCATATGCATTCTGGGGGCTTGAATACGCTAATTACATGGCTGGAGAAATAGATAGACCGAGGAGAAACTTTTTCCTCGGAACAGTTGGAGCAATAATACTTGTCTTTGCATACTATCTCTCAATATCATCTTTAACCCTCCTAGGGTTTAGAGAATTCTTCTCAGCGTACGAATATGTAATGAATACTGAAAGCGCTTATAGTCAGCTCACGATAAACCCTGTGCAGATACCTACCTGGGCAGTCTTCATCGCTTCTCTCTTCGGAGGCTGGGCACCTATACTCGCCGTCATAATTACTCTCGCCGTACCATTATGGGTGATGAACGGAATCCCTGTATACATGATGGTTCCATCGAGAATAGCGTTCGCACTATCCTTTGATAGATTCTTCCCGGAAAAGCTGGCGGAAGTTAATGATAGGTTTAGGACACCCCACTGGTCTATAACACTAGTAATAGTCGGAGCTATATTGATGATATTCGTCTTAGCATCTCCAGAATATGGACCGCTATTTTATGCGATTACAGCCGTTACAGCCGTAGCCGTTAGATGGTTTCTGTCAGCGATAGCTACAACGATCCTGCCTTTCAGGAGACCCGAGATCTATAAGGAGGGATATACAAAGACTATTGGAAGAATTCCTGTAATATCGATTATAGGTGGGGCGGCAATCATATCAACGCTCATACTATTAATACTTGGTCTACAACAAATGATCGGTGATGTAACGTTTGTATCACAATCCTGGATGACAGGTTGGACAATACTAGCCATAGTACTTTACTCATACTATAACTGGGCAAATAAGAAGAAGGGTGTAAAGACTGAGAAAATATTCGCTGAGATACCTCCAGCATAGTGGAAATTCAATTCATATCTCAATTTATTTATCTATCTATTTCAGTGTAGATCTTGGGTGAAGGGTTGGTAGAGAGATGAGCTCCTTCAAAATACTCTTCGTCGCTGATATCCATAATAGCGAGCTCGTATTTAGAAAATTCCTCTCAATCCCACAACATCATGAAGTAGACGTTATGATACTTTCAGGAGACTTAACTGGAAAAGCAATAGTTCCAATAATAGACATTGGGGAGGGGGACTATCAGTACACCTTTAGAGGAAGAACAAACATAGTTAAAGGGTTAGAGAACTTAGAGAAAGCAAAGAATGAGTTGAAGAATTGTGGGGTATACCCGTATGTTTGTAGTAGAGGGGAGGTGGAAGAGTTGAAAAAAGATCCTGAAAAAGTAAATAGATTATTCTCAACATTGATAACTGAGAATATTGAGAGATGGGTCGTAATGATAGAAGAACGTATCCAGAAAGATAAGCAGGTTATAGTTATGCCCGGGAACGATGATATCTTAGATATAGACCCAATATTGAAAAGAAGTGTTAGAGACATATACCCTCTAGGTAAGTTGGTAGAGCTACCATTAGGCTACGGCATGATCTCCTTAGATTACGTTAACCCCACCCCATGGAATACTCCTAGGGAAGCTGAAGAAGATAAGTTGTGGAAGATGTTAGAGGGAACCGTGAACCTGGTCGATAGAGATTGGAACAAAATAATATGCTGTTTCCATCCACCACCCTATAATACAGTTATAGACGTCGCTCCTAAACTAGATAAAAATCTAAAGCCGGTGTATAGGTTTGGAGAGATAGAGAAAGAGAATGTTGGAAGTAAGTCTGTAAGAAAGTTCATTGAAAAATACAAACCATTAATTGGTCTACATGGACATATACATGAATCAGCCGGATATGATAAAATAGGGAAGACCATCGTATTCAATCCAGGCTCAGAATATTCTTCCGGAATATTGAAAGGGTTAATACTTGAGTTAGATAAAGAAGGGCTGAGGAACTGGTACAGAATAGGTTGATAGAATGTCTGAAAACATATATTCCATAGGTGAAAGAGCGGTAGCTTCCCATTCACCGATAGCTTCATACATGTCTCTAAAAGTAATGGAGAATGGAGGTAACGCAGTTGATGCGGCTATAACTGCTTCATTACTTTTGAATGTTCTTGAGCCGGGCTGGAGCGGTCTAGGTGGAGGAGGATTCATATTACTGTATTCAGAAGACTACGGTTTTAAAGCTCTAGATTACCGTGAAGTAGCTCCGCAAAAAGTGAGAATTGAAGATTACAACAGTGAAGAAGATATTTCGATCGGCTATAAAGCTGTGGCGGTTCCGGGCACATTGAGAGGTCTCTGGATGTTACATCAGGAATTTGGAGAAATCGAGTGGAGTAAGATAGTAGACATAACAATAAAGTATGCAGAGTCATGTCGAGTGTCGAGATTGTTGAATAGATGTATGGGCGGAGATCTAGATAGAGCAATATACAAACTCAAGATGTGTCCAGAGAGCTACAATACATTTCTCAAAGATGGAGAAATATATCCTGAGGGGTCCATGATATCCTATAGAAAATTTGCTCAAACTTTAAACATGCTTAGAGAAGGCATAGAATCTTTTTACCAAGGAGAAATAGCTGAAGAAATTGATAAAACATTTTCCATCAATGTTGGATATCTCTCTCTGAGAGATCTATCAACCTATAGAGCAATATGGAGAGAGCCTATCATCCATGAATTGGAGATTAGAGATAAGATATTAAAGTTCGCGACTATGCCTCCTCCAAGCTCAGGTATACTGGTTATCGAAGCCTTAAATATATTATCTCAAATGAACCTAAAAGATAAAGAAGATTATTACCAGAAACTCGCACACACTCTCTTTCACATAATAGATGAAAGATGCTCCATAATATCAGATCCGTCGTTTAATGATGAAGACTTCAGTAGACTCCTTTCAGAAAATCATCTTAAAGAGTCTCTGGATTCCATTGAAAAAGGTAAGGTGTCATACCATTTAGTTGGAGATCGTGGTGGAACATCCCACATAAGTATAGTAGATGGAAAAGGCAGGATGTGTATATCTCTCACAGAAACTATTGAATGTTTTATGGGTTCAGGGATAACCGTTAAAGGAATCTTGCTAAACGACGAAATGCATGACTTCACCCTTCAGAGAAATCATCCAAACTCTATAGCTCCAGGTAAGAGACCTGCTAGTAGTATGTCTCCACTAATAATACTTGATAGAGACGAATCTCCGATGATAGTAATAGGCGCGTCTGGAGGTATGAGGATACTATCTTCACTAGTACAGACACTTTCTAACTACTTTATAAGAAGAGGTGACCCAGTTTCCTCCATACTTGAAGGAAGAATACATGTTAGAGGAGACAAAGTAGTTTTAGAAGACTTATTAAAAGATAAGATCTCTAACAATGCTCTTCTCAGAGCAGGACTGAAGATGGATGAAGTTAGAGAGCTCTCTATGTATCCTGGAACTGACATATATTTTGGAGCTGTTCAAGCAGTATTTAAGAAAGACAATCTATTCTTAGCAGTTTCAGATCCAAGGAAGCAGTCTGGAGCTTATGCAAAATAGTAAAAACATAGCATTATACTCACTTAAACTGTCTCATTAAATCTTTAATCAATAATTAATACTGATTAGAATAGATCCTCGATAGCTCATATGGCGGAGTATCAAGAAACCTTATCATAGACTCCCTCCTTCTCTAGTCAGAATTCAGGTTCACTCTACTTACTATGAGAAGTCATAGTAGATGGAGGAAGACTCTCCATCTAAAGGCATCTGAAGAATATTGGAAGTCGAGTTGGTTTTAACTTGATGCTCATCGACTTAAAGAGTTACGCGGCTATAGACGTAGAAGAGGAATTCAAAAAAATATTGAGAGTGTTCCGAGGATTGTTTGGAGGGTCCTGAGGGGGCACTTGGAGACTTAGCCACCGTGGCCGTAGTTTCAAACTATCTCATGATGTTTCTGAGGGTCGAGCTAAGCATAGCTACTATTAATAAACTTATATCTCCATCTATTATGTGAGTACATATTCTATGGCCAGATTCCACGAGAATTGATTGCTTCAGCAACTCTCTCTACTGCTAGCAGCATTGCAGCCTTTCTGAATGGGGTTCCGTATTTCTCTGCATAGCTTAAAACGTCATTGAACGCTTTTACAATTTTGTCTTCAAGTTTCCTCAATACTTCTTCTTTAGTCCATCGGAACATTTGTAAGTTCTGGACCCATTCTAGGTAGCTTACCGTTACCCCACCTGCATTAGCAAGTATATCTGGTATAACCTTAATCTTCTTTTCTTCCAGGATTT
>Ga0209080_1001761_pt1 | contig 10467 bp, 8 predicted proteins | sample JNZ110809AmetaG_FD_184123 | JGI IMG/M metagenome (GOLD analysis project Ga0209080, IMG submission 184123) | Hot spring microbial communities from Jinze hot spring, China to study Microbial Dark Matter (Phase II) - JNZ 110809A (SPAdes) (version 3) ...
GAGATGTGATTTTGGCTGAGGTTACTGAGGGTATTGGTAAAGGGAAGGGTTTTGGGCTTCATGAGGTCATGGACCAGGTTGGGGCTTTAGTTGGTCCTTTGCTTTTTGCTTATATGCTTATACATTACAATTATCAAATAGCGTTTTTGGTACTTTTAATTCCAGGTATTATGGCTATGTTATTCGTTTTTACAGCTTGGTTTCTTTATCCAAAAATTAAAAGCGTTGAAGTTTCAATAGAGAAAATAATGTTTAAAAGTTTAGGTAGAGGATTTTGGTTGTATACTTTTTCAATGATTCTACAATCCTTTGGTTTTATCCACTGGGCTATAGCATCCTACTTCTTAAAATACTGGAGAATTCTAGAAGACGCTGAAATAGCACTTTTATACGCTATAGCTATGGGAGTAGACGCAATTATAGCTTTCCCAATAGGCTACTTATACGATAAAACAAAATTTAAAAGCCTCTACATAACACCAATAACAACACTAACAATAACACCACTACTAATAACAAGGAACAACGTTTTAGCGTATATTATAGCTGTTATCTGGGGGGTTACAATGGGTATATCAGAAACTATTATGAGAGCTTCTATAGCAGATATAGTTGAAAGGAATAAACTCGCAATAGCGTACGGAATATTTGGAATGCTCTACGGAATTTCATGGGGTATAGGGGGCTTAATACTAACCTACCTACTACAAATATCAGTGTATCTGTTAGTAGGTTTCACGGTAATAACGCAAATACTATCACTTATAATGTTAATAATATTAAACAGAGAGGTAACAAAACAATAACGGATCCCAAACCATTGAATTCGATCTGGAATAAGGTTTACGCTGAGGTGAACCGGAGAAAATAGAGTGTAAGAATGAGTTGTTCTTTAAATCCTCTTTTTGTAGGATGGGTGACCGTTTTATTTTTGAGTTAGTATATCTTCGATTTTTGGTTCTTTAGTCATAGTTCTTTTTAGGGAAGTTTTGTTGTTTCGTAGTTAAATTTAAAAGTTTTATCAGCATTTTTAGCTGCTGAGCGTATGAATACTTCACAAATTATAACTGCATCTTCTACTATATGGTATAATACTTTCTTTAACTGCATTTAATATATTTTTGTATAGCGTACTTGTAGCTCCAAAGATTATTTTATCTTGTTCCATCTTCTTAATCGTAAATTTCGGATCAATTAGTGCAACAGGTTTAACCGAGATTAAGTATTAAAACAGCGAAAAGTTTTGTATAATCATAGCTTTTGGAAGTTAACCCAAAAGGAAAACTATACCGACAAATTCATCTTTATCACCGATGACTAGATTAATACAAGCAACTCCATTACCTTCCCTAACAAGGTTTTCCCAAACCTAATACCTATTCTATCCGTCTCAATAATGGAGAATGTACCTCGTAAGATTATTTATAAATTCAGTTGTTTTCAGTAAAACTATTGCATTAATTGTATTATTAAAGATTGTTAGAAACGCTAGTATCTAACTAAGTGTTAATTAAACTATTAGTTAATCACCTATTAAGAAAGCCTACCTCTGTATAGCGTTCTAGTAGCTAGCTAAATCTTAGCAAGGTTGGTTTTCATCGGTTTACCCTATAGTTATCTTCATTTCGTTTAATACCTTCTCTATCTTTTTCATTGCCGTTAATGTTTTTAATTGTGTTAAAGCAAAGTAGGCGTATGCTATTCTTCTATCGTTTTCTCTTTTTAGGAATTTCACCTCTTTTAATGGCTTTAATTGAACTAGTACTGCTTTTACCTTCATTGCCTTGAATATCTCTTCATAGGCTTTTCTATCACATGTTACAGCAACTTTATTTGTTAAAGCTATACCTACTTCGCATGGTTGTTGAAATGCTTTCTCGTCTATGTTTAACTTCATAGCTTTGATGCCCTCTAGCGCTAAATCTGCTATAACCGACCTAAGTTTTTCGTAGGGGTTCTCGAAGTGTGCTTTATGCTTTAGCAGTTCTATATATGCACATAAAGGTATGACGATGTTTTCCTTGTTCTCGTATAGCAGAGTTTGCAACGATGAATATATTATGTTTGTATCAACTAGAGTTTCTTCGTTTATCAAGGGGATGAAATCGGTTAGAATGGTATTTCTATAGTTGGTGCAATCAAATGTACATTCTTCTATAGTTGGTAAAAGTATTGAAGAGAACTTAAGCAAGAGGTTGATAGCTCTACTTTCGTAATTGTTTTCACTAAAAAATTCAGCTAAGTTGACCCCTAAATTATTTACCATATCAATAACCTCGTTGTGATTACAGTAATCAGCTGCTCTTGAAGATACCTTAAGGATTCCCTTTACTGTTATCGATATTGTTATTTCTCTACATTTAGTATCTGTTGGGTGTAGAAGTGTTGATGGTGCGAACTCTAGGTTAAGCTTATGTTGAGCATATGCTATTCCTTTTCTAAGCTTTGATGAGATGCCCATTCTCTCTAGTAAAAACTCGGCAGTATTACGGTCTATAGCGTAACTATTCATAGGCTTAACCATGTTTTTAACATCTTCGCTATTTGGGTGCAGTATTGTTATAGGCTCCAAGGGCTTTGGAGTGAAAGGATAAAAGAGTTTATTCCATGGACCCCAGAAGAATGGTATATAGACGAGAACTATATCCTCTCTTATACGTAAAGCTGATAGAACAGTAGTAGAAACTTCGAGCCTAGAACCTGTAAAAGTGGCTATCACCACTCTACCTTTCTCCCTTAATCTCTTTAATACATTTAAAACTTTCTCTGCAAGACCATCGAATGAGTTGAGATCGCTTGGATCCGGGAACAAACCGTGAACCTCAAATCCAATACCATTAACTAAGTTTTTGAGTAACTCTACAGTAGCCCTAGCCTCAGCTTCTCTAGATTTAGAAACAAAAACCTCTATATACCTACACCTAAAAACTTCTAAAATCCTGAATATAGACGTTAAGAAAGCTTCCTTAGGCTCGCTATAAAAGGTGATTAAAATACACTCCTCTGAAGCCAAGATAATCAGCCTAAGGATAATAATAAATGCTGCAACTTTTTAACCTATACATACTATACAATGACGTAGGCACCAAGTAGCAGGGATAATCCATTTATTTTTAACAAATGTTAAGCAAATACTTAATAGGTCTAAGAGATCAATAGATATTATTGAAGAATATACAGAGTTAAACGCTGATCGTAGGTTTGTATAGAGATCCTATTAAAATAGCTGTAGCTTTTACAAGCTATAGATGATGAAGATTTCATTAAGCGTAGCATATATTAGATGGGTTTGCTGTTATAGATGTACACCTTTAGATAATCAACGGTATTTATGGGTTGAAAGCCGCTAACGATTCTATGGGATTACTCTTAGAGTTTTTCTACTGCTTTTCTAATTAGAGGATCAGCTAAAGCGTATTTATCGTCTATTTTTTCAGCTATTCCTAGGTTCACAAGTTCTCGAAGAAGTTCGCTTAATGTTCTATCGTTTATTGTCCTACCTTCGAAGTACTCTAGCAACTTCTTTATCTCGCTCCACCGTTTTTCTGTTGCAAGTATTTTTAGTATATATCTGTATCTAGGGCTTCTCCTACTGCTTAAGAAATTCTCAAGCTCTTGCCTCGCCATCTCTACAGCTATGTTGATTACCTCATCTACTCCACTTCTACATAGATCTATATTCGTGTAGCAAGTATAGCCAAAGTACGTAAGCCAACCTATAACGCCATCGATAACCTCTACAGCTCTACGCAAAAAATCCTCTGGGATATCTACACCAACTTCCTCAAACCCTTTTTTAAGGAACTCAAGTGATTCACTATAATTTAACCTCCTAGTTCTTACAACATGAATATACCTACCATATAGAGGTGCAGTAGGATCATCTATACGTAAAAACCTGTAGAGCAACCCTACCTCCGACCCCGTTAAAACCACCCTTATATTCCTAAGATTATCATATATATAAGCGAAGAGCCTATCGAATGAAATCCACGTTATTTTCCTAAGCTCTTGAGCTTCGTCGATAGCCACAACCATGGGTTTACCTAAGGATCCCCCAAGCCTATCTAAAGCCTCAAATAAACTCGGCAAATCAAGCTTACCCTGCTTACCCCAGGAGACCTCAACATCGAATCCCGGTATACGTATATTAACCCCTTTAACCTTCTTCATAACATCGACCACCTTATCACGTAAATCCCTATACCTATTTAGAAAATCCTCTAAAGAATTCTTCATCAAATACGCTAAATCACGATAATCCGGTGCAACAGAAAACCTAGGATCTATGTACATATAAGGATACTTACACTCGTTTAAAGCAACCCTAAGTAAAGAGGTTTTCCCCGTCCTCCTCATACCGATAATAATGGTCATGGGATTTAATCCAAGGCTATTAACTAGATCATCTAGTTCACCCTCGAAATTAAACAACTCGTCTCTTCGCGATTTAGGGACTATGTTGAACAACATGCTTGTGCTACCCCAAGTTTGCTTGGGGTAGCACAAGTTATAAAAGATCATGGCCTTATAACAAATCAATGTATTTATACTGTATTAGTTAAGATAACGGAATATCAACTCTAATGCTATGATCTTTAATTTTATGAATGGACTCTGTTAGAAGCACTATAGGTTATATTCATAGATTCAACTAATACATTAATTTTTAGGTATACTATGGTTGTATACCGATTATGATGTTTGGGGATACTTAGTAAGCATATCGATTTTGTTTGATGAGTAGTTGGAGATGCTTTCCTCGATATGTTATATTGGAAAGATTTTTATATTTTAAGAGTTGTTATTAGTAGGGGTTGGGTTTGGCTAGGTATAGGATTATAGTTGATAGAGTTTCCTGTATATCTTGTGGAGCTGCTCCAGCTACTTGCCCTGAAGTTTATGAGCTTGGATCTGATAATCTTAAGAATAGAGTTGTTGAAAGATATAGTGTTAAAGTTGATGATAGTGTATCTATTGGTGAAATTCCTGAAGAATTATATGAATGTGCAAAAGCCGGAGCTGATGTTTGCCCTGTTAACGCTATAAAGATTGAGAGGATCGACTAAATGGATTCAGATAGTGGTAGAATTTGTTCAAGATGTTTATTTTTTAGACCTCATATATATTTCCCGTACATAGGTTATTGTATAGTTAAGCATAATTCAGTTCCACATGAAGAACCTGCTACCTGTAGCTCGTTTAAGCCTTCATCTATTGATGAGCTGAAGAATATTTTTAAGGAACAAGGATGGCTTTACTGTGTAAACTGTAGGAAAATTCTGATAAATGAGATAGAGTTAGAGGAACATTTAAAACAACATGTTGTTTCATCAGGGGTTGTACTTGATGAAGCTATAGCTGAAGAAGCTCATGCAGGAGACTAAGGTTTAGGTGTATGTTTGAGAGAGAAGAAGTTGGGATTATCTTGGGTGGACCTCAGGGTGCTGGATTAGAGACATCCATGATGGTGCTTACAAGAGCTCTTGTTCGCTGCGGCTTCGGGGTTATAGCTGATAGAGAGTATTTCTCGAATATAACGGGAAGGCATAGCTATATACATATGCTTATATCTTCAAAAACCTTTCCCAGATCGTTGAAGTATCCTGTAGATGTTGTAGCTTCTATGGATGCAGAGACCATTTTTATGCATATTGATGATGTTGCTGGAGGTGGATATATTGTTTATGACGTTAACGTAGCTTCTAAGAAGCTTGAGGAGATCCCCAGTATAGAGGATACTACAAAGAGTAGAATTTGGGAGAAGCTAAAGAGTATAGGGGTAGAAACCACCGTAGACTCAGTCATAAAGTTTTTGGAGAAAGATAGAAAAGTTAAAGCTATTGGCTTAAACTTTGCGTTAATCTTAAGAAAACTATTGGATAAGTATAAGATTGAACCACGACTACTTTCTAGGTATATAAGCGGCATTATGGTTTCAGCTCTCTCTATCCTCCTAGGATTTAATGAGGAAGCTGTTAACTACTCCCTCTCTATCCAGTTTAGCGGTAGGAAAGAACTTATTGAGCAGAACCTAGAGATCTACAAACTTGTTGAAGATAGTATGCAGAACTTTAGAGGTACACTAGCGCTTGGTAAACCTAAGCTAAATTTTAAGAAACTTATGGTTGTATCAGGCAACGATATCGTTGCCATGGGTAAAATTGTCGGCGGTTTAAGGTTTCAAAGCTATTACCCTATAACACCTGCGGCTGATGAAAGTTTCACTATAGAGAAATACGAGTACATAAGTAGTAAAACATATGACATTGGACCTGTAATAGTTATGCAAACAGAAGACGAGATATCAGCTATATGTTCAACTATTGGCGCAGCTTTAACAGGTGCTAGAAGTGCTACTGCTACAAGTGGTCCTGGATTCGACCTAATGGTTGAAGGTATATCATGGGCAGGGGCAAACGAAGTTCCTATTGTAATAACCTACTACCAAAGAGGAGGTCCGAGTACAGGTCAACCAACTAGAGGTAGTCAAAGTGATTTATTCAACGCTATCTTTGCTGGTCATGGAGAATTCGCTAGAGTTGTTATCACCTCTGGGGATCATGAGGAAGCTTTCTATGACGCTATAGAGGCTTTCAATATAGCAGAGCGTTTCCAAGTTCCTGTTATACATCTCCTCGATAAATTCCTTGCTAATTCAATAAAATCTATACCGCTTCCAGACCTAGATAGCATCATAATAGATAGAGGATTTATTTCTAGCAACGGTTTAAAGTATAAGAGGTTTGATTTAAGTCAAATAGTGTCGCCAAGAGTTCCCCTAGGTACAAAGGATACAGTTATATGGTATACAGGCGATGAACACGATGAATACGGGCATATAGTTGAAGATCCCGTTAACAGAGTAGCTATGTATTCAAAAAGGATTAAGAAGCTAGAGCCTATAGCAGAACAAATTCCTAGCGAAAAGAAGCTTAAGGTATACGGATACAAAGACCCTGATTACGTTGTCGTTGGATGGGGTTTTGTAAAAGGTGTTGCCCTAGATGCTATAGAATCTCTTAGTAAAAAAGGATTAAAGGGTTCTTACATAAATCTTAAGCTTCTATGGCCATTCCCAGGTAAAGAGGTTATAGATATTCTTGACAAGGTTCCTCGAGAAAGAATCATAGCTGTTGAGCATAGCTATGGTGTACAAGTAGCAGATCTTATATCTATGGCGACAAGCGTCAAGGTTAAAAAGAGAATATCAAAGTTCACAGGTAGACCTATAACATTAGATGAATTTGAAGATGCTATCTACAAGGTTATAGAGCTAGGTATTGATAGTGTGGTGCTTAAGCATGGAGCGTAAATCCTATTTAACTAAACTTTGGGTTGATTGGTGCCCTGGTTGCGGAAACTTCGGTATTTTGACGGCTGTAGCAAGAGCTTTTGAAGAACTTGGGCTAGACCCTTCTAAAACAGTAGTTGTTTCAGGTATTGGGTGTTCTGGGAAAATAGCGCATTTCTTAAACGTTAACGGTGTGCATACACTTCATGGAAGATCCATACCTTTTGCAATGGGTATAAAGCTATCTAACCCTGATCTCACGGTAGTTGTCCACGGAGGTGATGGAGATCTTCTAGGGATTGGAGCGGGTCACTTTGTTGCATTAGGTAGGAGGAACCTCGATATAGTTGTTATTCTACACAACAACGGTGTATACGGTCTTACAAAAGGGCAGGCATCTCCAACTCTACCACTAAACATAAAAACAAAAGCTCTCCTTAAACCTAATATTCAGCAGTCTTTAAACCCTGTAGCGTTAGCAATTATAGCTGGTTATACCTTTGTTGCAAGAGGATACGCATTTGAGGGAGAACATCTGAAGAATTTAGTTAAAAAAGCTATAGCTCATAGAGGAGCTGCTTTCATAGATGTTCTTCAACCTTGCATAACGTTTAACGATGTTTTTACAGCTGATTACTATAGGAAGAGAGTATACAGGTTAGAGGATGAGAGCTCCTGGAACCCCGTGGTTGAGAAACCTGAGGAGAAGAATTTAAAGATGTTAAAAGCTATTGAGAAGAGTCTTGTGTGGGGTAATAGAATACCTATAGGTGTATTTTATGAGGATAGAACTGTTTCTACTCTTGAGGAGAGGTTTTCGCAAAGACTTAAGATATATCCAGGAATAAACCCCTCTAGCTCAAGGATTTCTAGGGATAGCGGAAAACCTTTGATAGACAACAAAGATTTTGAGGAGATATTCAAGGAATACATTGTTGATGTTGGGAGTGCGTAAATTTGCTATGCATAGAAATCTTAGATAACATAGACGGTGTCCATGTAGACTATATAGTTAAGGATGGTAGGTTTCCAGAAGAAAAGAATATAGAGGTACGCCTAGTTTACAAGGATAAACAGAGAAGATTGCTCATTATTAAGGTTTTCTACGGTAGACCACCTTACTACAGGAGGTGGATCGAGGTATTTTCAATTAATAGAGAGCTTAATTTAAACAACAAGATATTCAAGTTTGTTGATAGCGAGTTCGAGGAGAAGCTAATTAATTGTTTAGCGAGTTTCTTAGAAGGTGGTGAAAGGCTTTTCATAGACTATATGTATGACTATGAGACTAGAAAAGCTCTTGAGCTAGGTGTTCCACCTCCTCTAACTAGGCTTGGTTATATCCTTCTCAAAAACGGGTTTACCTGGTTCAAAGATTGGTACTACCCAGAAGGGTTTATGGAGGGGAATCCTAAGCTTCAAGCAGAGAAACCTGTAGACGAAAACTCTAGAAGAAAACATCTAGAAGAAATATGTAGAGAAATCAAGGAGAGTATGGATAGAATTAAAGGTCTTGCTAGTTTAACCGAGTATCTATGGATTGCGGAAAACATTATAAAAAGAGTAGAATATTTATCTAAGGTATGTGGAAACCTATGAATGCATAGCGTTCTATCCTCCGGAAATACCGTGCCATGGGTTATCACTCAATATAGCGTTCCACATATCTTCTTCGTTAACCACGTATTCTACACCAATGTTATCTCTAATACTTGTTAAAACTCTATGGTGTTTAACCTGGTCATTGCTTATAGTGATTAGCAATAGTTTTACCCTGGATCGCTAAACCTTCCTAGAAACTCCCTTGTTACCTCCATCACCTTCACCTCAGTCTCGATATGTACCATAACCTCTTTTACAAGTACATTAAAATCTTCTTGAGAAATAGCTAACTGGTACTTAGTGGTTAATTCTATAATGGCCTGGTATGCTGGTATATTAGATATGTTTTTCGCTATTATTTGCTATACCTAGCAACAAACCTTCGTAACTGAGCAACCGATTCTATCTGCTAAATCTTTAGCTTTTCTGCATATCTACTTCCCATATAGGCTAATTCTACAAATAGCTTAAAGTATTGTTTTCTTCTACTTGTATCTACTTCTATAACATACTTAAGGTTCAAGATATTTATGTTTAGCGATAACACGGTATAGAGTTTATTATAGTAGCTCTACGGTGTTTTTATTGGTTAACAGTATAGTTCTTTTTAGATTTCTATGAAATTGGATTTCGAGGGTTCCACACCTGTATCAAATGTATATACGCCCTATTCTAAGTATCGAAGCAAGTTGATTAAAGTACTTATCCTCTAACCTAAGCTCCCTTAGTTTCCCAATAACCCTCTCGACATCGTATTTTACTCTACGTATTTCAACAATCTCTGTCTCGACGTCGTAAACTACATAAGAAGCTCTGTTATCTCCATCCCTAGGCTGTCCACAGCTCCCTGGGTTCACGATTTTTATACTATCTACAACTATATCCATCGGTATATGGGTATGGCCTACAACAACTACGTTAGCTCTAACAGGTTTAGGCTTTAACGAAACTAGTGAAGGTGTTAAGGAAAGCTTTAGCTCTTCTAGCGAGAGATAAGGATACATATAGCCGTAGAGAGGGTTCCTCGGGCTTCCGTGAACAATATAGAACCTCTTGTTCCCGATATCTACTTCAGCAGTTTTTGGTAACATCTTAAGCCACTCTAGCTGATCTCTTGACAAAAACTTTAAAGAGATATTCCTTCTAGTATACTCACTTAATTCATGTATCTCCGGTGCACACATACAATCTACATTAAGAGCAACTGCATTATCGTGGTTACCCATAACAACAGCATCAGGTTTTAAACTCTTTACAATATCTACCACGATATGAGGCTCAGGACCGTAGTCAACGAAATCCCCTAAAAACCATATGTAATCCCATCTACTTACCGACTCTAGAACAGCATTAAGAGCATCGACATTTCCGTGGATATCGGAGATTATAGCTATTTTCATAGTTAAACCCAGGCTTTTACCTTTATGCATAGTACTAATATGTTTAACTATCGCTGTGTTTACCCTACTTAGTTAAGTAATATATAAGTTGTTATTATGTATTTTGAATTGCCCTCCATTAGCTACCCCTATATGTATTGATTTATTCATTACATTCATTGTTTCTGTAAA
>Ga0209080_1001765_pt1 | contig 10446 bp, 10 predicted proteins | sample JNZ110809AmetaG_FD_184123 | JGI IMG/M metagenome (GOLD analysis project Ga0209080, IMG submission 184123) | Hot spring microbial communities from Jinze hot spring, China to study Microbial Dark Matter (Phase II) - JNZ 110809A (SPAdes) (version 3) ...
GGCTTTTTACACTTCTCATAACTTATTACCACTCTATTTATGAACTCACTTGTAATTAAAGGAAGATCTGCACATATGGCTAAAACGGCTCCAAGTTTTAACTTTATAACGGCATATCTTAAATCTAAACAAAAGCCTCTCCCAGGAGTTTGCAAGACAGCTAACCCTTGCTCCTTTGCAAAGACCGCAGTTTTGGGCGTGTATCTGCTTACCGCCACACTTATGCGATTAACCCTGCTAGCTCCTTTTAGAGCATCTATAACATATTTGATCATAGGCTCGCCGCATATTTTTATCAGGGGCTTTTCCTCCTCAGACCCCAGCCTTAGACCCTTACCACCAGCCATTATCAAAGCGGTCACATACATTTAGTCATCACCAAAATTGTTAGAAGGGAGCTTAATCTAGCAATCTCGTTTCCAGCTCCAAAGACGTCCCCTGTTACCCCTCTAAAATGTCTATCTGAAATTTTAGTGAGGAAGAAAGCTATGATTATACTTGTGATTACAGCAGCAAGTCCTATAATATGGAGAAGCAAAAGTGTTATACAAAGTGTAATGAGTAATGCCGCCATTAGCTTGAGATTTCGATGCTTACTATGCATGGCTTGGATGAAATATGTGTTCATCCCTTCATGCGCGGATTTTCCAAGCCAAGCTATGATGACCATGGCAAGCTTAGCTAAAGATTCTGAGACGGTTAGGCTTTGGATAACAAGGCTTTGATTGAGTTTTGCTATGCAGGTGGTTGTTGCCAAGAATATTGTGAAGCCAAGCATAAATCCACCCACGCCAGTCTGCTGGTCATGCATCACTCTGATTTTATCCTCCGCTGATCCATGATACATTAATCCGTCTCCAAAGTCAAGTAATCCGTCAGCATGATGAAGACCTGTGATCAGCAAAATAAAACCCATCGTTAAGATTCCAGTAAGTAGAGGATCAAGAAAGATGTTGAGGAGCCAGGCGAATGCCCCCGCCAATAACCCAATAAATGCGCCTACTAGTGGAAATAAATACATGTATTTTGCCGCGTCAATTACGCAGTTTTGATCCATACCCACCGGAATTATCGTGAGGAAAGCTATTAGATTTTTTATTTCCCTGAGCATTGGTAATCACTCTGACATACTAGCTTCTCATAATTTCTTTCTATTTCTTTGAGCAAGATCTTCCCCGTTATTAATCCGCCTGACTTAACCATAGCCGCTATAGCGGCCCCTCCCGCTCCGACCCCCTCTTTGACGACACCTTTCTCATAAGCTCTTAGGCCCTCAAATTTAGAATGGCTGAAGTTTAGGTCTGCTGCTAATATAGGAATGTCCCAAATTTGAGCGATTATTCCCTTTAAATCAGATGTTTTATCAGCTATGATCCAGCGGGTTGTTCCAATAGCTAAGTTGTCCAGAACGCTAGGATCCAACGCTTTAACGATAGCCAGTATAGCGCCCATTTGGGTCCCACCAGCCATCAAGATTGGCACCCTCTGCGCAGCCCCAAGGATTAATCCGGCGAAGGCAGGCATCATTGGATCTCCAATACATGATATCGCCTTTATAGGATCCTTTGCTAGAGCGCCAATCTTCACGTTTGCGGCTCTCAACCCATCTTCAACAACTTTAACCTTGAGCTCATGTGGATTGTTTGGCATGCTGCTACTGACTTTTCCTTTAGCATTCACTCCCATACTTAGTAGAACGCCGAGCGCCGTTGTTGTGCCGCCCGGAATACTCTCCCCAATAACCAAATAATCAGCTATTTTAGAGATGTTTTCTCCGGCAATCTTAGCCCTTTGCATAATTTCCTCCACTTTTTCCACGGCCTCTCCCCCTCTAATGTCACCTCCAGGCTCTCCCCCCAAATCCAAGAATGGTATATGTGGCTTTACCCTAAGTCCGCTGGCCACAATAAGCGCGGGTATATCTGCTAACTTTAAAGCCGATATAGTGATTAATGCTGGTGTCGGTATTCCTTCAGGTGTTACTGGCACCCCCTCTATACATTTGCATCTTCCGAGCAGTAAGAGCTCAGCATCCGCTGGTGGTGTATAATCAGTCAACTCAGGTTTCCTTCCGGCGGCTGATATTCCGGGGATCTTTGCCGTCTCCGTATTCCCAATAACACAGATAAACAGCGGCTTCATACCTTTTAGTCTCTTTAAAAACGCTTCGCCCTTGATCTCCTCATGAAATAGTATAATATCATGTATCTTTTTCATATCTTTTAAACCCCCTTTTCCTCAACCCTAAACCTTAAAATATCTAAGAGCCAGTACCTCCAGTAACCTTCCATCCTAACCCTTTTACTTTCTAGTATCTTTATGCGCTTCTTAAAGATTGGTCCGTCTATAACGAACGTATGATACTCGCCGTACTCACCGCATAAGTCAAAATCGCGCTCTTTTCTAAGCTTCTCTAAGTCATTTAAGAAGTTTAAATCAACTTCCCTTCCCAACCACTCTTCCCCAAATAAATCAGCCTTAACATTAACCACTATTGCCTTGAAGCCCGCATCTATAAAGTCCCTTAAAACTTGCTCGGGATCCATACCCCAAAGTGGCTCTAATGGTATGATGCCAACTTCATTACATACCCGATTAACCCAATCTAAATGATCTTTAACATGTATATCTCCGAAAACCGCACCCTCTATGCCCATTCTCTTCAGCTCAATTAAAGTAGCCTTAAATATCCCCTCATATGCATCCCAAGTAGTCTCTCTTTGAATTATGGGAATTCCGACTGCCTGAGATTGCGCAGCGATAAGCTCTGAGTTTAATCCATGACTTATACATCTTCCATCTTTAGAAATGAAGTTTAAAAGATAAGAAACCTTAAAACCGTTTAATGCTGCCTTATAAAGTGCTAAGCAGCTGTCTTTTCCACCACTCCATGAAGCGACTACATGAAGCATAAGCATGACCCCTGGACATTAAATTGGATATGCGCCGCACGTTCGACAATAGGTGGCTTTCTCGGCGACATTTGATTTACAGTAGGGACACAATTTGCCACCCAAATTAGTTGGGCGGGGAACCCCTATAACTAACCTATAAATTTCGTAATAGAATAGCTGTTCTTTATCCCTGATTATGACGTTATCTTTCTCAAAATATTCGCGTTTCTTAATTTCAAACTCTTCATCAGAGATTTTATAGTTAAAAAGGGATGGAAGAATTGCTGTTCCAGAACCACATTCAATGGGCGTTTTATCCCTCCATAAGATCTCGCTTGGTAAGATCCCCTCAAAGGCTTTGCGGAGAATCCATTTCCCATAAATTTTCCCCATCTCACTCCGAACTTTATATGTCGAGTTGATTTTCATAGCGAATGATTTAAAATCTGGGTCAAGAAACGGAAGTTTCACCTCTAATCCTAAGGCCTTTGCCAACAATATCGATGAAAAACTCATTGTGCTCCATAGCTTTCGTAATTCTAAGTCAAGCTTTCTCCTATCGATGTTAAAAAGGAAACTGTATCCAGCGAATAGTTCGTCGCATCCATCTCCAGTCATAACGGTGCTTGCTCCATGCTCTTTAGCCACGTTTAAGCCAACATAAATTACTACGCTATTACGTATTTCCATGGGATCAAACGACCTTAAAATTTTAATAGTCTCTTTAATGCCCTCATACAGCTCGCTTTCACTAAAATAATAGATAATATGTTTAAGCCGCAATTTAGAGGAAACTAAACTTGCATAAGTAATATCGGGTGCTGGTGCCCCCTCAAACCCGATGGTAAAAGCCTTTAAAGAGCCAAATTTTGACGCTATGGCTGCTAAAATACTTGTGTCTAATCCTCCAGATAGAAGTATTCCTTCGGATAAGTTTCTTTTCACCGCTCTTTCTAATAGGAGCCGGAGCTCAGAACATATTCTGTCAATCTCACTCACGAAATCTCAGCCTCCAGACTGCCGAGCAGAAATAAGAGTTCATTATAATCTCTGACGAATACTGCACCATTATCCTGTAATTCTATTAAGCTTTTGCACGCTTCTCCTTTAGTAAAATCTCTCCTCTCAATCGGCTCCTCATTTACAACATATACCTTTACCCCCCTCTTTAGGGCTTCTTTAGCAACCTCCAGGTTTCTTAGGTTGCCATAACCGAAGGGGACGGCCGTAATTATAATAACATCTGCTTTGCTCGCCATTTCTAAGTTCGCTTTATAATTCTCATCAGTTATTGGTGAAAACGGAGCTTCGCTCACAACTGGTATCTTCAGCATTTGAGCAGTTTCATAATCTGTATCTAAGACGTTTAGAACTCCAGCGGTGACCCTGTACCCTCTTTCTACCAAAGTCTTCATTAAAGGACTTCCAGTTCCAGCCCCGCATATTAGATGAACAGAAATATTTCTCTTTAAGGGCGCAGATGATTTAATTGTTGAAATAGGAATAACGTAAAGGGAGTTTGTGAGCGGATGCTTCTTTACAATAACGTCTACTTGGAAAACTCTCTTGATGTTTTCACTAGATAATACTTCATCTATTCTCCCTATAGCGACTATTTTCCCATCCTTTAACAAAATTGCATAGTCACAGTAGCGCGCAGCCAAGTTAAAGTCATGGAAAACCGCGAGCACAACTAATCTATTTTTCAAGCATATTTCTTTTAAAAGATCCATTATTTCCAGCTGGTTGTTAATGTCTAGGTGGGTAGTAGGCTCATCCAGCAATAAAACTTTCGGCTCCTGGGCTAATGCTCGCGCAATCATGACCCGCTGTCTTTCTCCACCGCTCAATTCATTTATTTTCCTCTCGGCCAGATGCCAAGTATTCGTTTGTTCCATCGCTTTCCTAGCTATTTCTAAATCTTTTTCGCTTTCAACAAACTTTAGCCGGCTGATGTGGGGATGCCTGCCCATGAGAACAATCTCTAGAACGGTGAAATCGAAGCCTAAGTTAAAATCTTGAGGCACAACAGCAATATTTTTGGCTACTTCTTTACTCTTCATGCTATAAATTTCCATCTCATTTAGGTATACAGCTCCCACCCTTGGCCTTAGTGACCTACTAATAGTTCTTAATAGCGTTGTTTTACCAGAACCATTTGGTCCGAGTAAACCCACAAATTCTCCAGATCTAATTGAGAAGCTAACATTTTCTAATACCTTAGTAGACTCATAATAACAATCAACTCCGCAAACTCTTAAAATCACCACTCAGCATCCCCTCACATAACTGTTCTTCCACTTTTCATTAGCACGTAAATGAAAAAGGGGGCGCCTAACATGGCTGTTACAACTCCAGTTGGAAGAACTATGGGCCTTAATATTGTTCTAGCAACAGTGTCACAAAGCACTAGAAGGGAGGCGCCGACGAGTGCTGAAGAGGGAATTAATATGCGGTGGTCTGATCCAGCCAATATTCTCATTATATGTGGCACTATTAGTCCAACAAAGCCTATAATACCGCTTATCGAGATGGCAACTGCAGTTATTAATGAAGCTAGGATTAACATTCGCTTCTTCAGTTTTTCAACTTCAACTCCTAGCTGCTTTGCCTGTTCCTCACCTAGGAGCATTACGTTTAAGTCCCTTGCAAATATATAAACCAATGCGGAGCCAAGTAGGATTACTGGGGTTGCTATGTTAACATACTCCCATTTACACATTGGAAATCCTCCGAAAAGCCAGCTGAATGCTGCGTGCACACCTTCCTCGGCCGTAGCTATTAAGATGGAAATTAGTGAAGAGAAGAAGCTGCTTACCGCTATCCCGGCCAGCAGCAACCTTAAAGTAGGAACCCCTGAACCATACCTCGCTATACTATAAACAAGGAATAGTGTTAACATACCACATATAAAAGCCATTAATGGTATCGCATAAAATACACCTAGAGATGGAAGACCAACGCCTAGGACTATCACTAATGTGGCGCCAAATCCGGCACCAGAAGCCACCCCAAGCACGTAAGGATCAGCCATTGGGTTCCTAAATATGCATTGAAAAACAACTCCGGCAACTGATAAAGCGATACCTGCCAAAGCGGCTGAAAAGACACGCGGGAGCCTGATCTGGACTATTACATTCTCCTCAAGTGGAGTCCAATACTTGTTAATTACATTGCATACTATTGGAATTTGACGCAACATTATTCCTAGGATTTTGTCTATACTTATCTGAGCCGGACCAAGAGAAGACGCTAGAGCCATAGAGAAAAGCAACAAGAGAAAAAGAGAAAAGATTATAGATGCCCATTTTGCATATCTCTTCAGATATTTGACTTTAACCCCGCTACTCTTATCATGCATTAATGGACACCTTTCGTCTTTCTATACGTAAGAGCTACGTAAGTCCCAACGAAGATTGCTACCACGACTATTAATGATGCTACAAAGAGCCAAAGGGAAATAGGTTGTTCCCAGAAAGGTGTTGGCGGTGTAATTTCTCCTATCAGAGCAAAGTAGCTCAGATTTGTAACTACGGTCTCAACATACTTTTCGTCTCTATTTATGGCACTATTTAGGGCAACCCATCGTCTCTCTTCTTTCTCCCATCTGTAAATCTTAAGGGAGTCCTCACTCACACCTAATTTTTCGAACTGATCTCCCATGTAGTATATTCTTAAAACGAACACTAGGCCTTCTGGAACGCTACAATCAATATCTATATAATTTCCAACCAATATTTTGCTGGAGGGAACATCCGGTCCAACCTTTGATAAAGCAGCAGTTAGGGTACAGTCGCCAGCAGCCTTAATCACGAAAATATCGATGTTCATTGGGCCGGAGATCCTAAAAGACTGAGTTCCAGTTTTTAATAATGTCGCATTAACTAAAAATGTAAATACTTTTGCTTCGCCAAAGATCTCTGGATGTAGAACCTTAGCTAAAGTCTCTAAACCATCAACTATACGTGGTCCAGGTCTAAGAAATAAGTTCTCGTCGAGCAGGTACACGGCGCCGTTAGCAACAGCGGATATCTTATCCCAACCAGGACGCTTTCTAATATCTTCAAGCGTAGCATAATGCATTGCGCCATAGAGACTTATAATTACATCAGGGTTTCTATTAATGACTTCCTCATCGGTCGTCTGAACCCATTCAGCTTGCGCGTCGCCAAATACATTAATGCCTCCTGCAAGTTCAATTAATTGATGGCCCCATGTATTTGGACCAAACGTCCAGGGCGGGGGATACCAAGATTCAATGTAGACCTTTGGCTTCACTACAACATTACTAACCTTGCTCTTAACCTCATTAATCCTCTGGCTTAGAATCGATGCTAAAACTTCCGCCTCCCGAGATTTGCCAGTAGCATTTCCAATCAACCTTATATCTTTGATAATATCTTCCAAGGTTTTAGGGGCGAGTGCTATAACCGTTAAGCCTAGCTTGGAAAGTGTTTCTACAGTCGGATCCCAAGGCCCCCAATGGTAATAGAATACGAGGTCTGGATTTAAGGCCGCAACCTCCTCCGGATCAGGCATGTACACTTTACTAATTTTCTGCTTAGCAACAGCTTCTGGCGGGTAATCAGAATATTTGTCCACACCTATTATCCTGTCGCCCAGACCGAGCGCGTACAATATTTCGGTATTAGAGGGGCCTATAGACACAATTCTCTCAGAACTCGTTATAATAACGGTTCTGCCGAGGTCATCGACAACGGTTATAGGGGGTGAAGCTGCAGCGGTAATTTTTATGAAGCTGGCGATAATCATTATAATTAGACCCATTATTGCCGCTTTTCTCATATTCTTCACCTTAGTTGGATGGATTATCCATCCATTTTATAAATTTTTCTCAATGTTTAAATTTTAATATTTATATAGAATGAGCGGTTGGGGTTGGGGCTTGTCGCTGGTTAAATATCTTGAAGAAAGGGGGATTTCCTTGAAGGATCTCATTGACACGGCTTTGGAGTTATTTGTTCCTCATCCTGGCGTAGAAACTAGAGAGAAGGCTGCAAAAATACTTGAGGAGGAATTTACGGATACTCTATCAGATGTGAACGTTTCCTGTTTGATTGTTGCGTGCTTCCGTGCAGAGGAAGATGCGAGAGCGGGCTTAATTCCAGGCTTATCAAAGGAGAGGTTTATGGGGCGCCCAGGACTCGTAGCGGATGAACTATTAGGGATGACCATAGCCTCCTATATTGCTGGAGCAAGGGGAGTCTTTGAGTTTATAAGGTTCGATCAAGCCAAACCTGGAATTTTGAAGAAGCTAGGACCTATAGTTAACGATGCGATCGGAGGATTAGTTGCTGGTGTGTCATCTAATATGTATACGCGTGCCCTAAGAGAGCATACTAAGTATGCTAATGACTTAATGCATGAAAGATAGTATATATTACGTAAATCTTTAGAAGACTAAAAGAAAATCCCGCGATCATATTTTTACCTACTTTTAATTGCTCCCGCTTCTAAGTCTCATAGCAACATATGTAAAAAATTTGAGGGGTATGGTTACTAGAGTTATAAATAGGAGCATTACGAGCTCCATTATATATAAAGCCCGATAAATGCTCTCAGGCGAAGACACTCTTTCCTTCACCCAGAATATAGTGGCCTGGCTTCTCAAGCTAAACCGTTAAAGCACCGGCCATGACTGACGTAGGCCACAGCATTTATGCTTTCAGTCTTATTTTTATCTCTTTACAATGCTCTCCAAGATGATTTCCATTCCTTATTTAAAAACCACGCTGCTAAAACAATTGGCAGAGCTATCCAAACAATTCTCTTTGTAAGATTCCTACCAGACGTGTATTTTGATGAACTAAAGTTATTTACTCACTGATGTTAATGTTAGGCGCTGGTATTAGAATGTTGTCCATGGCTCTAATGTTAGTGCTGGCGTTTACCTCCGTAGGTTCGTGTTTGTGGGGATGGAATCCTTAAAGCCACAAGTAGCTCACGGCGATGGTGTTCCAGATACCACTTATTGTTAGTCAAAGCTGGACAGAATCCAGCATATTATTGTTAAAAATAGTGAGACATAGCCCTTATGGTTACCTGCCAGGTCGGCTGCTTTTATTGGGGTTTTTGTAGCTTTACATGTTTTGTCCTATACTTTTTGTCTTTGGTTTGTGGCGTAATTGGGTTATATACATTGAGCTGGTTGAGGTGTTTATCTTAGATCCTTTAGCCGAACGGATCGGGGCATTTAAGGGCGCATCTGTTACTTCTCGAATGAAATCCAGATCCCTCTAGCTATGCTGGGCAGCTTTGTTGCTGCCGCCCTAAAGAGCACAATAGCGACTACGGAAGATAGGATCACGTGGAGCGCATTAAATGTACCATTAAGGGCTAGAGTCCATAATAGGATGTCGGTTGTGGAAGCCACATTTATTCCTATGGCTTTTAGACAGGCTGCTGAGAACTTCAGGAATTCGGGCGCAATGAATAGTAAGACGATGGTGTTTGTAATCGCGCATACTATAACCCTTATGATGATTCCAAGGAGGAATGCTGTTGCGACGGATCTCTTAGTCCACTTCCTCTTATGAATCCTTATTCCTAGCCAGAAGCCGAGAACCATTGGGGCGACTGCCAGGAACTTCATTAGTGGGCCTAGAACCCAGCCCCTTGCTATTGAAAGCCCTATCCAATGGATAACTCCAGTAGTTAAGCCTGGAATAAGACCTCCAAGTAGGAGCGCCAGCATGACCGGTATCTCTGCGAAGTCGAACTTTAAATATGGCAGAAGTGGATATGGAATCTCAGCCCTGCTAAAAGTGAGAACTATAGCTAAAGCCGAAAATACAATTACATAGGCGACCATAGCGCTTTTCGCATAACCGCTCATCTCATTCAACCTCCAAAGGATATGCCGAAGGCTTCGCGCCCCGAAGGATTTTTATGTGCTTCACCATTTTAACAGCAGTCTCCACAGCCATCCTTGCATAGGCTTCGGCACCAGCCTCACGCACCATGTCACTCCAGTATATTCCTGGGCCGGATACACCTAAAGACACAGGCTTACCATACTCTAATGAAAGATCTATAAGCTTGCTAACCATCTGATTGAAGATGTACTCCTCAAGGGAAGTCTCCTTAACGATTGAGCCTAAGACAACGACGGCATCAACATCATCCCTTGATAGAAGCTCCTTCACCATTAGCGGAGCTTCATAGCATCCAGGAACACGACATATATAGGAGACCTCAGCATTGAGGGAGGCTGCCTGCTGCCTAGCAAACTCCAACATCTTCTCTACAAATGCAGCATACACCTCGGAAACAACAATCCCTAACCGCAACGAAACCACCTCACTAAATTTTCTCAGAACTCTTATTTAAGAGTAGTTACTCAAAAAAGAGTAATTTGAGACTTCTAATATTCTCTAGGCATTTATTACGACTACTCAGCAGATATTAAGAAATTCTTTTATATTCAAGTTGTAACTTTACTATTCTTTTGGTGGTTAATGTGATCTCGCTTGTAGCCGCTGTTAAGCAATCTAAGGGTCTATGTTATGGCGAGGTTGAGGGTGTTGAAGTT
>Ga0209080_1001766_pt1 | contig 10444 bp, 13 predicted proteins | sample JNZ110809AmetaG_FD_184123 | JGI IMG/M metagenome (GOLD analysis project Ga0209080, IMG submission 184123) | Hot spring microbial communities from Jinze hot spring, China to study Microbial Dark Matter (Phase II) - JNZ 110809A (SPAdes) (version 3) ...
TAGAGCCTGCGGCCTAGAGGATAGTGTAATAGTTACCGGTATGCTTGCCAAGAGTAGGCTAGTTTCTAGAATTATATGTGAGACTGGAAGGTTGTTCGGTGCCAAAATATTTGTTCCGGAGAATTGTGAGTTTGCCAGCGCACTAGGGGCGGCAGCGGTCCTTAGAGAATTGGGCCACATGTGATTGGTGGAGTAGCTTGTTCGCCTCCAGAATCACCTTGGAGGATTATTTGTATGGTCTTCCGTCGCCTAAAGATGCTTTTGCAGCGTAAAGTTTAAAGATGGGTTTACGCTGGATAAGATAACAATGTGTTGGGATTTAGAGGGGTGCGCTGGATTTTTGACCCTAGACCCGATACTTGAGAGGAAGACGCAGGTTCTGATAGAGCTCAGAAATTATAGGCCTCTGGAGAGGGAGGAGACTAAAGACGGTGTCCTAATTACAGTGGAGGATCCGGAGGGTAAAAGGCTTCTTATATGGACTGTTTCGGCGGCTGAGGCTATTGGAGTCAAATATATTAATCAGATGGCAAAGTATATGAGTTCAAAGAATATTGAGAGGGGTATAATTATAAGCGAAAAACACACGCAGTCCGCTAAGTCCCTTGCTAGAAAAAAGAATATTGAGTTGATCCCGCAGGATTTCCCATCATTCAACATTTTTAAGCATTATCTTGTTCCGAAGCATGAGATCCTATCGCCGGAGGAGAGGGAGGAGGTTCTGAAGAAATACCGCATTGAACCATACAAGCTCCCCCACATAAAAACTTCCGACCCGGTTGTTCGTGTTATTGGGGCTAAGCCAGGCGACATTATTAAGATAACTAGGCGCAGCCAGACAGCCGGAGAATGCGTCTATTACCGCTATGTTGTCGAGGGCTAGAGGCTAGTTTTCCCCTTCATCTCGCTTTTAACCTCGTAGAGGATGACTAAAGCCTCGCCTAGAGGTATACCTAGCTCGGCGGCGAGCCTCCTAGGCGATATATCCGGCCTTTCACCAATTATCCTCTCTTTAACATAGGCCTTATGATATCTATACATGACCATTGCATGGACGGTCTCGACTAGAATCGGCCAGAGTGGATCATTCACGTATCTGCTAAATTCGTCCTCGCTCATGGGCTCTGCACCAGGATGGATAATGTGGAGATAACGTTATATTATTTGGGTTGGTCTGAAAAAGTATCTTGGCCATTGAGGCCATTTGGACGGTATATTCGCCGTGTCGAAGTCTACCTCTAGGGTCATTCCAACCCTTAAATCCTCATGCTTAACTCCCCGGATGATCCCCGGTAGGCGGACTCCATCCTCGAGCTCTATTATTCCGAGAGCGTATGGGGTCATCTGCTGGAATTCCTCCGGAGCAACATGGATTACCGTGTATGTTAGTAGTTTTCCCCTATTCTTTAGTTGAACCCAGCCTAGATCCCTTGATTGGCATTTTGGGCATAATGGTCTAGGTGGGACGAATATTCCTCCGCACCTACCACATTTTGCGCCCATGAGCTTGCCCTCGCCCACAAACCTATAGAACTGTTCTATTGTGAACGGATAAGTCTCACCCACTAGATCACCCCCTTCTATATATGTGAACTATACATGTTGCCCCGCTACCGCCGAGATTTTGGGTTAAGCCGACCTCGCAACCATCCACTTGCCTCCTATCGGCTTGACCAGTCAACTGGAGGTAGATCTCGTATAGCTGGGCTACCCCGGTTGCCCCAACCGGATGCCCCTTAGCTTTGAGACCCCCACTAGTATTTACTGGAAGGTCACCGTCTAGTGTTGGGGCACCACTCTCAATAAACTTTCCACCCTCACCAGGCTTACAGAAGCCTAGATCCTCATAGGCGATTATCTCGGCTATGGTGAAGCAGTCGTGTACCTCCGCAACATCAATGTCCTCTGGTCCTAGAGCCGCCATCTCGTAGGCTTCCTTAGCAGCCCTCCTAATGGACTCTAGGCTTGTTAGGCTGTCTCTCTCATACAGTCCTATTGCGTCTGTTCCATGTCCCGAGCCAATAATATAGACTGGGGTATCAGTGTATTTTCTGGCGATTTCCGGCCTAGTTAGGATTGCGCAGCTAGCCCCATCAGAGATTAGGGAGCAGTCGAAGAGCTTTAGCGGTTTAGCAATGACTCTCGAGCCTAAAACTTGCTCCACGGTGACTTCCCTCTGCAGATGGGCTTTTGGATTTAATGCTCCATTATGGTGGTTTTTAACGGCCACTAGGGCCATCTGCTCCTCGGTTGTGCCATACTCATGCATGTGGGCCGTTGCCATTAGGGCGAATAGACCTGGAAAGGTCGCTCCATTCCATTGCTCCAGGGGGAAGTCGGATGCCATGGCCAAATACTCCGTTGCCTCAAAGGTTGTTCTATGAGTCATCTTCTCGAATCCACCGACCATAACAGTATCATAGAGGCCTGAGAGGATAGCAAATATACCATACCTTATCGCTGCGCCAGATGATGCGCATGCAACCTCAACCCTAACAGCTGGTTTTGGTAGTAGGCCAGCCCAATCAGACATTATTGGGGCTGAGTGGCATTGGTGCTCGAAAGACTCGCTCATGTTGCCAATTATAAGCGCCCCAATATCCTTCTTAGGATCTAAGTTTGGGCACCTCTCAAAGGCCTCTAGGGCGGCTTCCGCAAATAGCTCCCTTCCGGAAAAACCATCCCTCCTACCAAACTTAGATAGTCCAGCCGAGACTATGGCCGCCAGCGGCTTACCTCTCAAACACCTTACACCACACTGGAATAGTTGGGTAAATAAAGGTGATGCTGTAGGCGCTATATATTACTAACGTAAAGATGGGGATTACATTAAGACATGCGCGATGCAATAAAGACTAGGAGGGAGAGGCTATCCAAAAAGATAGGGAGGTATCCTCTAGCCTACTCCCCGATGGTTTAAGCCTTAGCGCGCTTAATCGACTCAGCTATCTCCTCAGCCCTTCTTATTCCCAACTCCGTTATCCTATACTCACCCTCAGAGACCTTCTCAACTAGCCCCTCCTCAATAAGCCTTGGGAGTTCATTGGTAACGGTCTTCCTAGCCTTACCCGTGAGCTTAGATAGTTCGTTGGTGGACAGACTGTCTCTCTGCAGCTTTCCAATTCGGCTCCCAATATATGCGCCTAGGAGGGCTAGGCAGATCGCACTTCTAGCTGGCAAATCAATATTCTGGGAGATGGCCGGTCCATTAGATGTTATCTCCAATAGGCCCACAACGCTATTCATTAGCCTCGCTAGATCCGGTGAGAAGACTATTTTCTGGAGAATCTCAATGCTGGGATAAATCCGCGATAGGAATCGAACTATTGCCTCAAAAACCTCGTTCAAGTCGCCCTCAAAATCAACCCTTGCATCACCAAACTCCACATGCACCCTAATAGTCCTTTTCTCGCTCAACCCTCAACCCCAACCTCAGCCCTAATCTTTGGAAGAACATCATCCAAAAAGAATTTTACGCCTAGCGTCGTCACCCTATATTCTCCGCGGCCAACCCGCTCAACAAGCCCCATATCAGTCAGCTCGCTCAGTCGGGCTGCAACCGTCCCGCTCTTAACACCAGTCGACGCGGTGATCTCCGCCATGGACAGCGTATCCTTCTCTAGGCGCCCAGTCCTATATCCAACATAAGCCCTTATCAAGTTCAGCATTATCAGATTCCTATCGCCCCCAACCTTCTCGCGTGGAACAGTTATAACAGGCCCCTCAGGTGCAAACGCTATAAGCCCCCTAATACCCCTTAGAAGATCCTCTAAATCAATAGTTAAGGTTAGCTGGGATGCGAAATCATATGCTGGTAGAACCCTACTCATGAAGCCGAAGAAAGCCCTAATAACCTCATCCGGCCTACCGGAGAATTTGGCCTCAACATCCCTATATTTAACGGTTAACTCTAGAGTCTCCTCCCCACCAACCATTATCACACACAAACCTCATTCAAGCCTAAAAATATGTATGACCCCTAAGACTTTAAAGATTTTTCGCCAGCATAAAAATTAAACAGTATAAGTATGCATATATTAATATGCGGTATGATCCGGAGGAGAATAGCGCTTGAGCGCATCCAAGCTTCTCCCCAGAAGATTAAGCTTCTCGAAGATATGCGATATTCTAGTTGCCTACTTGAATGCCGGTGCAGATAAGGAGTATGTGGGCGTAAGTGAGGTTGCAGGCAAGTCGGATGTTACATTACATAACATCAGCCGAAATAATGGCTTCCTCAAGAGCTGGGGCTTCATAGAAGAGAGCGATAAGGAGCCTGGAAAATATAGGCTGACGTCTGAAGCAGCAAGCTTTGCAGCCGCGTATCGAATAAACCCAAACGAAAACTCAACTAAGCAACTACTCAGGAACATACTCTCTAAAGATGAGACCCTAGTAAAGTTCATTGAACGCATAAAGAGTGAGGGCATGGATAGAGACGCAATCCTAATAGAGTTGCCGAGGGTCGTAGGCGACCTAAGAGCCGATAAAGTCGGATTAAACGCATTCCTAGATCTAATAGCATACGCATTCCAGATAGAATGGCTGTATACGCCAGTAAAGCCCATGAGAAAGGTCGCGGCCGCTGAGACTAAAATTCCCAAGCCATTAGCTAGGAGGGTTGAGAGGAGGCTGGCGCCCACGCCAATAGCGGCGGTAATGCCCGAGCCAAAAGCAAACATATCAATAAATATAACCATAAGTCCGGACATAACACCCAACATGCTCAAAGAATATATTAAGGCGCTGTTTAAGGCCTACGACGAATATGCTCGGGAAAAGGCAGAATAAGAATTAGAATGCTAGGATGAACCCCTTAGCTTTGGGAGAACCTCATCCCTAATCCAGCGCTCACCTTTTGGACTTAGAACCCACTCGGGCCTCCCCGACGTCGGCTTATAGACTAGGCCGCGCTTAGCCATCTCATTCAGCCTGGAGGAGACCTGAATATTCACCATTCCAGAGTATTCTAGAAGCTGCCTTATTTGGGAAGGCCTGTTGCCCTTATTCTCGGAAAAGTATAGGATTAAGCCCACAGCCTCATAATGTGTGAGGGCCCTAGAATCCCTTAAGATGAGAACAGGCCCTATCTCCGTAAGCTTCACGATGTTATCGAGCGTCCTATCCTTGTTGGATGAGATCTTATCCGAGACTACTGTCTCAAGCTTTCTAAGAAAATCTTCCGGAAGAGAGGCTAATGTATCTAGGACCTCCTCGGCCGTTGAGCCTTCAAACACCAGTTTACCGAAAGATGCCCTAATCTCAACCTGAATCTTTCCCAATAAACATCCCATTCTTTTTTCCCATAAACAAACTTATAACACTTGTGATGAAAAATTGACATCTTTAGATTCGATATTTTCCGGAGACAAGCCATTTTCCCTATACAACCCTAGCCTATTTATCTTTCAGCCTTAACCCTCTCAGCCAGCTTCTCCCTAAGGATTTTATTCACATCCTCCGGCTTAACCCTCCCTCTTAAATCCCTCATTATCATGCCCATCAAAGCACCTAGGGCACCCAATCCCCTTCCAGCAATCAACTCGGCACTCCTATCTAAATACCCATCAATAATAGACCTCAATTCTTCCTCCGGGATCATCGTTAGGCCAAGCTCTCTTAGAGCATCCTCAGGCCTAGCACCTTCATGTCCCACCAGCCACCTTAAAATATCCGGAATAGCCTCCTTAGACGTCTCCCCAGAACCCACAAGCTTGAAGACGCCAATTATCTGCTCGTCTGAGAGCCTATCAACACCTATACCTTCACGCTTAAGAGCCTTAAAGGTCTCTGTTAGCGTTGCGGCGACAACAGTTGGAGCAACACCCGTCTCCCCAACTATAATCTCAAAGAGATCATCATACTCGGAGTCTATCAGCTGCCTAGCAAGCTTCTCATTTATACCATAACTCTTAATGAGTCTCTCCATCTTCTCCTCAGGTCTCTCAGGGAGATTAGCCCTCAACCTCTCAATATAATCCCTAGTAATCTTTATCGGTGGGACATCAGTCTCGGGATACATTCTGGCAGCTCCAGGCCTAGGCCTCATATACCTCGTTGTCCCATCAGGATTCGCGGCCCTAGTCTCCTCAGGAACGCCTCTAAGGGCCTCACGGGCCCTTTCAACGACGGCCCTAAGCGCATCCATGGCGTTTTCAGGCTTATCCGCAACTATAACGATAGCATCCTCCTCTAATGCGCCCATTAGCCTCCTTAGCTCAGTCTCCTCTTCATCCGACACCCCATAAGATTTGAGTTCATCCGTGTGAAGTATCCCACCAACCCTACCCCAGAACTTCGCCCTATCAGCTAGCTCACCTCCAAACCTTAAGCCCGGTAGAACTTCAAAGCCTAGTAAGCCCGCGAACTTGGGCAATTTAACCGCCAGAATGGGTTTTCCCTGCTCCATAGCCCTCTGAAGTATGCGGCATCTGGTCCCCCTAAACACTGATGTAACATCGACAAAATCCTCCCTTAAATCCTCATCCCTGAGACCACGCCTCCTAAGCTCATCACGTATCTTTAGTAGGTTTAGCTGGCGTTGAACTTCATAGCTGACAACCTTAGATATTAGTTCCAGTTCCTGAACACCCTTTATCTCCACTAGGGCCCCATCTCTAATCGATATGTTAAGATCTTGCCTTATAGTCCCAATCCCCCGCTTAACCCTCCTTGTGGCCCTTAAGATTCTGCCTATTGCTAGGGCAACCCTCTCAGCCTCCTCAGGAGTATTTATAACCGGTCCAGTTGTCACCTCCACTAAGGGTATGCCAAGCCTATCAATTCTATAGCGTATCACTAAGCCCTCCTCACCCATCTTCCTAGCAGCATCCTCCTCGAGGCTTATATGCTGTATTGGCACGTCCTTCCCATCAACCCTTATAACGCCATTAACAGCAACCACGCAGGTCCTCTGGAAACCAGTCGTGTTAGAGCCGTCTATAACGATCTTACGCATAACATACACCTCATCAACGGGCTTAGCGTTCATCATAAGCGCTACTGTTAGGGCTATCTCCAGAGCCTCACGATTAAGCTCGTGGGGTGGCTCCTCATCCATCTCGACAAGGCATGAGGTCTCACTATTAGCCTCATAAAGTATCTTAACACCCTTCTGGAACTCAAAGTATGCCGCCGGATCTATCTGGCCTAGCTCACTCTGAGTTGGCCTAAGTCTACGAAGGAATAGGATCTCAGGCTCACCCTTAAAGAGCTGCGGCTTACAAGAGCAGAAGAGCTTCTCCCTAGTTGCGAGCTGCTGATGGCATTCTAATCCAACCTTAAGCCCTAACTGAGCATAGTCAACTCCCAATTAATCAGCCTCCTTAGAGGGGCTAAAAATTCTGGGCGCCTCAATAGGCTCTACAGTCCGCTCCGAGATTTCACCCGCCAAGTTGGTTAGGAGGAGCCTCTTAACCTCCTCTGGATCGGTGCTCTGGGCTAGGCACCACATCATCTTCACTAGGGCTGTTTCGGCAAGCATATCGCCTAATGGAATAACGCCCATGGCCAGTAGGTCCCTACCATTAGAGTAAACATTCATGTTTATGCGCCCCCAAATACATTGGGAGGTCATGCCAACTATTACACCGCTTTCTATAGCCCTCTTAATAGCTGGGAAACACTCACGCCGCACATGGCCTAGACCAGTCCCCTCAAGAACAATACCCCTATAGCCCTCAGAAACATACCAGTCTATAATCTTTGGGTTCATGCCAGGATAAAACTTTATGAGTGTAGCCCTTTCATCGAAGTTAGCCCTTAAAACCAGCCTCCGCCCAGTATCCCTAGGCCTATACTCGTTAGTGAGCATGATTATTCTGTCACCAATAACCCTTGCAAGGGGTTTAGCATTCACAGTCTTAAAGGCATCCCTCCGGCTAGTATGGCACTTCCTAACCTTCGTTCCCCTATGCAATATTATGCTATCGTCCGATGGGGTCTCATGCATGGCAACAGTAACCTCAGCGAAGGGGGCCCTAGAAGCGGCTAGGACGGCGCCTATAAGATTTAGCGGAGCATCAGAGCTAGGCCTATCCTCAGACCTCTGCGCTCCAACAAGCACAACTGGCACGGGGAGATTCTGCAATGCAAAACTGAGCGCTGCGGCCGAGTAGCCCATCGTATCAGTCCCATGCGCTATAATAACTCCATCAACACCCCTAGTAATATGCCTGGCAACCGCCTCAGCCATGGCTGACCAATGCTTCGGGGTCAGATCCTCGCTAAATACGCTGAATAATATCTCAGCATCTATTACGGCTATATCCGCAAGCTCTGGAACAATACTGTATAGGTCACTTGCGGAGATAACTGGTCTAACAGCGCCAGTCCTATAATCAACGCGGCTAGCTATGGTTCCACCAGTGCTCAAAATTGAAACTCTCGGTAAGCCCGGTCTCTGCTTAGGCGGTGGCGGTGGGATGAAGGCTGGCTTCATCTCGGCTCCAATACGCTCTATCCTCGTAGAGGGCGTGACCTCAACCCCAATATTATAGCCGGACCTATTCTTTATCACAATATGTCTATCGTCACTATACTCGGATCTAGGAATCAGTATCCCCTCAAAAATAACATCATCCTTAATAATACGTATCAAATCTCCAATCTCAGCCCCAGCATCCAGAAGGGCCTTAAGCGCTAAACCCCTATAGCCCGGCAACCTCTCCTCCATATCAATCCTTCCGCTCAATTCTAAATGTGAACAAACGTTAAACAACAATAAGCTTCAAAGGTAAAAACTTTATTTTTACCTAATCCTAGAGGATAACCTAAAAATTCTTTCATGATGAAAGATTGGATGGTTTTTAGGGTATCACTTCATCTATGGTGGCCTATAGGTTTTATCCGAGCACCTTGTAGACTCTGTCGCCCTCCCTAACCCTCTGATTAACCTTTAATCCTATGCTCTGCCCGCTATAGGCAACATTAACGTTCTTATGTTCTATCTGCATAGACTCGACTGTCTGCTCGAAATTAGTGGACGAACCTCTTATGACAATCCTATCACCTACGGATAAAGTGTCTGTTAAGTTAACGACTGCGACACCTATCCTCGTGAAGTAGTGTGTTACCCTGCCAACCTCCTTCAACTCTCGCTCAGACATACCATCACGCGCCTAAAACCTAATTAGGTTTATTTTGCTTAAAAAACTATTGTTACTCTTGGAGTAATCGCTAAAAGATGCGGTTCATAAATAAAGGGGAAGATTTTACGCAGTCTCGGTCTCTACTCCTCTAAGTAACACTTTCTTCCAGTTCCTTTAGGCTTATTCCGAGTTCTTTAGCCTTCCTAAGTAGCTCCTCCAGCTCCGACTTCAGCTTCTTCTTTTCCTCCTCTTTTGAGGCAAAGACCGTAAAGGTCTCTAGGGGCTTTATCTCCATTAGCTCTATAGTTGCAGAGAGCGGCTTAAACTCACCCCGAGGACCAACATCATAGTTTATCGTAAGCCTAGCCGGCTTCTCAGCAGCATTACGCCTATTAATCTCCTCAACAAGCCTAGCGGCCAAATCAACCCAGACCTTCTTATTCTCCTCCCTAACATCAGATGGAGCGCCGGTATAAAATGTCGAATAAAACCACCTCTTAGCCCTAAACAGAGCACTCTTACTAGTGGGAGTTATCCTAAACCTCTGAACTGGCATATCTACCCCCAAATATGAAATGACATATAATAGACATATAAATGTATTGAGGAACTCAAACTGAAACGAGAAAACCAGTTTTCATCAATAAATTTACAGGCGGTAAGAAAAACCTTGTATTTTTGGCATCTAAGCAACTATATGCCGCAAGGGTCGAATTTTAAATGCAATTTTTAAAGCGAGACTTTATGCTGAAGGCATAGAACCGGATCCGAATATGGCATTTCCAAAAGTTGACGTTAGGACTATTGTAGGCGGCATACCTCTTAGGATACCGGTTATGAAAAGAGCATATAATGGAGTCTGCCGAGCCGATACCGTGTAAGACTACACCAAATCCTTAAGAGGTCGCTGGCAATAACTTGACGATACCAAACAGATAAATATTTCAAGCGTAATACATAGAAACTGGAGGGAAAAATTTGGTTTCTAAGGAGTTACTGGATTTATTGAATGATGCTATAGCGCGGGAGCTTCAAGTCTCCATCCAGTACATGTGGCAGCATGTTCAGTGGAGTGGTGTTAAGGGCTTCGCTGTTCAGGAGGAATTGAAGAAGATAGCTATAACGGAGATGAAGCATGCGGAGTCTATCGCTGAAAGACTCTTCTATTTAGGCGGCATCCCAACAACAAAACCTGCGGAAATATTCGTGGGGAAGACGCTGAAGGAAATGATTGAGCGGGATGTGAAAGACGAGGAGAATGCAATAAGGTTATATAAGGAGATAATAGATAAAGCCCGAAAAGAGAATGATGTGACAACAGCGGTTCTATTCGAAGAAATACTGAAGGATGAAGA
>Ga0209080_1001768_pt1 | contig 10431 bp, 8 predicted proteins | sample JNZ110809AmetaG_FD_184123 | JGI IMG/M metagenome (GOLD analysis project Ga0209080, IMG submission 184123) | Hot spring microbial communities from Jinze hot spring, China to study Microbial Dark Matter (Phase II) - JNZ 110809A (SPAdes) (version 3) ...
AAAGAAGAGAAGTATTACTGATACTGAAAAAATCTTTTAGCATTAAAGCATGCTTTTTTCTTTTCTTTTTTCATTTGATTTATTTTTTGATTTTTATTTTTTCTCTCTGTTTCTACTTTATAATTTTTATTTTGTTTTCTTTTGATAGGAGGAGAAAGTGGAGAAGACCGAGTACATCTGGTTTGATGGTAAATTTGTCAAGTGGGAAGATGCAAAAGTACATGTTCTAACTCATACACTTCACTACGGGCTTGGGGTTTTTGAAGGAATAAGAGTATATGATTGTGAAAAGAATTTATCGGGAATATTTTGTCTTTCTTGGCATGTGCAAAGGTTGTTTGAATCTGCAAAGATAGTTGGTATAGAAATACCTTTTGACCAGAAGGAATTAGAGAACGCAATTGTTGAGACGGTCAGAATCAATTCAGTAAGGTCAGGATATATAAGACCGATAGTTTTCATAGGTGATGGAGATATGGGGCTTTATGCTTATACAAATCCTGTTCATGTTGCAATAGCCGTGTGGCCATGGGGAACATATCTTGGTGAGGAAGGATTGAAAAACGGCATAAGAGCCAAAATATCTTCTTTCCAGAGACATTATGTTAATTCATCTATGGCAAAAGCTAAGGTCTGTGGATACTATGTAAATTCAATACTTGCGAAAAAAGAAGCAAAAGAACTCGGGTACGATGAAGCAATTTTGCTTGATTCAAACGGATTTGTTTCAGAAGGAGCTGGAGAAAACATATTTGTTGTGAAGGATTCGCGAGTTTTTACTCCTCCTCCGAAATCTATACTGCCTGGTATAACAAGAAGAGTGGTCATGATGTTTCTCAAAGAGTTTCAGATAGATTGTGTGGAAAGGGATATAACAAGAGACGAGTTGTATGTTGCAGATGAGGCATTTCTTACGGGAACAGCGGCTGAGATAACTCCGATAAGAGAAATAGACGGGCGAAAAATAGGAAATGGTGATTTCAAAATAACGCGTATGATACAAGAGAAATATTTCAATGTCGTAAGAGGGAAAGACGAAAAATATATCAATCTCATATCTTTTGTCAAGTTTTAATTTTTGCTTTTTTCTGAATTTGAACAAATGTTCAGGAGTTAATAAATTTTACATTATGGAGGAGAAATTGCCTATAATCTGGGAGCCATACGGTCATTATCTCAAGTCGCGGGTTGCGGAGTTTATGTCTAAATTCGGAGCAAAAGATATATGGGACCTGAGAAAAAAATCTCAGGAGGATATAGAGCGTTTCTGGGGAGAAGTTGAAAAGTTCTTAGGTATAAGATGGAGAAAAAAATACACAAAGATTTTAGATGTATCTCAGGGTATAGAATGGGCAAAGTGGTTCGTTGACGGAAAAATAAATCTCTCGGAAAACTGTCTGAAATACGATGAAAATCTGCTTGCGGTAATTTGGGAGAACGAAGAGGGAAAAGTGAGAAAACTTACTTTCGGAGAACTACGAGCCCTTGTCTCGAAGATCGCGTCCGCTCTCAAAAAGCTTGGAGTAGAAAAAGGAGATAGGGTTGGACTTTTTATGCCTATGACTCCCGAGGCACTTGCATCGTTCCTCGCCATAGCTCATATAGGAGCTATCGTTGTTCCCATGTTTTCTGGCTATGGTCCAGAGGCAGTTAAAATAAGGTTGCAAGATGCAGAGGCAAAACTCCTTATTACCGCAGACGGAACAAAAAGAAGAGGAAAATTTATAAACATGAAGGAGGTCGCAGATGAGTCGGTGAAAGATGTCCAATCTTGTGAGAAAGTTCTCGTTTTCAGATATACAGATGAGAAAATTCCAAGAACCCAAAGAGATGTTTTCGCTTCTGATGTTATATCTGATGGTTATGCGGAACCTGAGGAGGTTGATTCTGAGCATCCTTTTATGATAATTTATACTTCTGGAACTACGGGTAAGCCGAAGGGAGCTGTTCATGTTCATGGTGGTTTTCTCGTGAAAATAGCAGAAGAAGGAGCTTTCCAGATGGACCTCAAACCAGGCGATATAATGTTCTGGATAACAGATATAGGGTGGATAATGGGACCGTGGGAGTTTGTCTCCGCTCTTGCGAATGGTGCTGCGGTGTTCTTATACGACGGAGCTCCCGATTATCCGTATCCTTCACGTGTCTTTGAGATGATAGAAAAACATAAGATAACTTCACTTGGACTTTCCCCAACATTCGTCAGGGCTCTGATGAAGTTCAAAGATGAAGAGGTTTTGAAACATGATACAAGCTCTCTCAAATATATAGGTTCTACGGGTGAGCCGATGAACTACGCACCATATATGTGGGTTTTTGAAAAGGTTGGGAAAGGGAAAATTCCAATAATAAACCTTTCTGGTGGTACAGAGGTCGCTGCGTGTTTCCTCTCTCCGCATCCCATAGATAAAATCAAGCCGATGAGCCTTGTTGGTCCAGCTCTTGGTATGGATATAGATATATTTGGAAGTGATGGCAAACCTGTAAAAAGGGGAGAGGTCGGAGAGCTTGTGTGTAAGAAACCCTGGCCTGGTATGACTCGCGGGCTTTGGAAAGACCCTCAAAGATACAAAGATGCATACTGGTCAACATTTCAAGGAGTGTGGTATCATGGTGATTTTGCTTCGCAAGATGAAGATGGCTTTTGGTTTCTCCACGGTAGAAGCGATGACACGCTCAAAGTCGCCGGCAAAAGAGTAGGTCCTGCCGAAATAGAAACTGCTGTTATAGAAAGCGGTAAGGTTGTTGAGTGTGCAGCAATAGGTGTTCCTGATGAGGTGAAGGGAGAAGTACCGGTCGTTTTTGCGGTTCTGAAGCCAGGAGTAGAACCCTCAGAGAAACTCAAAGAAGAAATAAAAAATATCGTTGCACAAAAGCTTGGTAAAGCCATAGCTCCAAAAGATGTGAAATTCGTCAGTGCTCTTCCCAAAACGAGGAACGCTAAAATAATGAGAAGGTTGATAAGAGCAAAGTATCTTGGAAAACCTTTGGGAGATATATCTTCTCTTGAAAATCCGAGTGCGCTTGATGAGATAGAAAAAGCTATTTAAAACTTACCAGAGTAAAAGAGCTGGTCAGAAATTTATGCCGGGGAGATCAAAATATTCAAAAAAGAAATCTGAAAACTTGAAGAGAAAATCAGAAAGTCAAAAAAGAAAAAAAGCAAGATCTTCTGCTAAAAAGAAAGGAGGTTCAAAGAAGAGATTGTTGAAGGAAGAAAAACATTATGAGTATTCAGAATTAGAATCTCCTGATGAGAAGAAAAAAATTATTGATAAAATTTTGGAAATTTATCCCGATGAGAGATTAGACCTCAAATTTTCAAGTCCTTTTGAACTTCTTGTTTCTGCTATTTTTGCAGCTCAGGCGAAAGATGAAGTTGTGAATTCAGCAACAGAGAAGTTATTTCAAAAATATAAATCTCCTGAGGATTTCGCTAATCTGAAACCAGAAGACCTTAAAGATTATGTGTCAAAAATAAACTTCTGGTATAAAAAATCCCAAACGGTAATAAATGTGTCAAAGGAGATAATTGAAAAGTATCAGGGAAAAGTTCCTGATTCTGTTGATGAGCTTGTGAAAATAAAAGGTATAGGAAGAAAGACCGCTAATATGGTTGTTGGCGGAGCATACGGAAAGCCGGCGATAATTGTTGATACGCATTTGATGAGAGTATCTCAAAGGTTAGGTTTAGTAGATGAAGGACTTTCTCCCGAGGAGATTGAGTTCAAGCTAAAAGAAATTGTGCCGGAGGAGGTCCAGACCAAGTTTTCTTTTGCTCTTATAAGGCATGGAAAAAAAGTTTGTCACGCTAAAAACCCAGATTGCCAGATTTGTGAACTGAAAAAACTTTGCAGATGGTATAAAGCTTCCTTCAAATATACCTGAAAAAGTAAATTTACAGTTTAAAATATCTTTGGAAAAACTTTTTTGAGCTCTGAAATTATTTATCATGGGAAAGTTTGATATAACACTCAAAGATTTGTTTTCAGGTGTAGAAGATAAGATTCTCAAAATATGCGGAATAGAAGATATAAAGATTGAAAAAGTTGAAAATGTTGAACTTCAACATGTGAGACAAAAAAGAGTTGATAAGCTGTTTTCAGGCAAATACAAAGATTTAGATACGGTCATAAACTTTGAGTTTCAGACCAGATTGACAAAGGAATTTCCTTTGAGGTTGCTTTCATACTACGCAGAGATAAAAAATCTTTTTCCAGATAAATTGGTGATTCAGATTGTTTTCGTTTTTTCCGCACAACAAAAGCTGATTCAAGACATTACCTTTGAGGAAAAGACCGATTTTGGAGGGATAAGTTTTTCATGCAAAGTTATAGACCTGACGAAGATTTCTTTTTATGATTATATGAATGTTCCGGAGCCGAAGGTGAATGCTCTTTCTGTTTTGAGCTACGATGCAAATATAAGAGAGCTTATTCAGAAGATAAAAAGCTATAACCTTGAAAAAGAAGAGTTTTTGAAAATCCTGACAGAAATTCATATATTATCTTATTTGGTAGGGAGAGAAGAGGAGGTGAAAAGGGAGATGGAAGGAGAGGGAGGAGAGATAAATCTGCTTGAGATAGAGATTTTCAGAAAGGCATACGAAAAAGTGCTTGAGCAGGGAATACAGCAAGGTATCCAACAGGGAATACAAAAGGGAATACAAAAGGGCAAAGAAGAAGGATTAAAAGAAGGGTTAAAGGAAGGTTTAAAAGAAGCGATAGAGTTAGTTTTGCTGACAAAGTTTGGCAAAAAGGCAAAAGGAGTTATAAGGAAAGTAAAGCAGATAGACGACCTTGAAAAACTCAAAGAACTGAAAAAGCAAGTTGTGAAAGCTAAAAACATCAAGGACTTTGAAAAAAAGTTGAATTCTGAAAAATAAGATATTTAGCTCAATTACTTTCCGAGCTTACTCCTTAATTTTAGAAGAAGCGATTTTACTTGCTCTCTGGTTTCATCTATTGAACCCGAGTTATCTATTATGTAGTCAGCAAGCTTTTTTTTCTCCTCAATATCCATCTGAGCGTTTAACCTCTGCTCTGCTTCTTCTTCTGATATTCCGTCTCTTTTCATCAGACGGTCTTTCTGCAAGTGTCTTGGAGCATAAACTAAAACGACAGGTTTCAAATTCATACCCTTTTCAAAAATAAGAGGTATCTCAATCACAAGTATATCAGACCTCACCTCTGATACCTTTGCCATCATTTCTTTTATGACTTCTGGATGAATTATCTCTTCGAGTTTTCTCAAAAGTTCTCTGTTGGCGAAAACTAATTTTCCGAGTTTTTTTCTGTCTATTTCTCCCTGGCTATCTAAAATATCTTTTCCGAAAAGTTCTAAAACTTTGAAGTATGCGTTTTTTCCTTTTTTTATCACATCGTGGGCGATCTTATCTGCGTCTATGACTTCTGCTCCGAGTTCTCTGAAAATTTGAGCGACTGTGCTTTTGCCTGTTGCTATGCCACCCGTGAGGTAAATCGTAATTCGCTCCATATCTTTAAAATTCATTTATTCTTTCAATTTTTCACAAAATCATTTTCACAAACTCAAAGAATCATTTTTCAGATGCCAAAGAGTGGATACAGAAGTATCCAGAAGGTGGTGATAAAAATATCCAAAAAGCCGCAAAATCCTTTCGGAAAATATTATGGAACAGATTTTGCATATTCAACTGAGAGTTGAAAAAGTCAAAAAAAATTGGTAAAATCAAATCAAAAAACAAAAAAGGAGGTGATAAAAAATGAAAAACACTGCAGTAAAATGGCTTTTGGCTTTCTTTTTCGTCCAGGCAACTCTATTAATTCACTCCTGCACAAGAAAAGAAGAAAAAATATTCTTTCAGGTCTCAAGCTCAACAGTAACAGTTTACGGATATGTGAAGGACTTTGAAGGGAACCCAGTACCAGACGCTGAAATAACTATTCTCCCAACAGGCGATACCATAAAATCAGATAAAGATGGAATATACAGGTTTTCATTAGGGCTTGGAGATCTTCCTCAAGATGCAGTCATATACTTCAAGGTCAGCAAAACCGGGTTCGTTCCTGCTCTATCTTCTGTATCATTTGCAGAAATACTTGAAGGAACAAACAACGATGTTGCAGTACAAAAAAGAGTAAAAAGACAAGATGTTATACTCTATCCACCAGCTCAGCTTACAATTGAGGTTGTAGACCAAAATAATAAACCCGTCTCTGGCTCAAAAGTGCTCGTCTTCCCATCTCCTTCAATTGCTAATTATCTTGGTGTCTCCCAAGCCGAATATATCGCATCTATGACGAGCCAATCTTCTCCTGTATCAATAACAGATAAAGTACCGGCTATTGATTTCGTTGGACTTGTCGCATTTCCACCAGAAGGAAAAGAAGATGTTTATTCTGTGAGTTTTGCGGGAGTGGATGTCTCTAAGGGGAAAGCGAACGGGAAAATCGTTTTAAAACTTCAACCACTTGAAATAATATATTCATCTGTTGATACAGGGCAGTTCATCTCTCCAAATTCAAACATAACACTTGTTTTCTCAAAAGAAGTGACGGGATTTCAAGGATTCCTAACTTGCTCTACCCCATCTACCCCAATAGAATTTGAAGCAGAAATAAATGGCGCAGTGGTTTCAATAGACCCATTTGGAGTTCTTTTAGGAAACTGCAGGCTTGAAGTAAGAGGAGCTTTCGGTAAAGACGGAGAAACTCTGAGCTCTTCTCCTGTAATTTACTATTTCTTAGCTTATGACCCGAACGCACCACGCGGTCTTGCCTGCCCAATACCAGAAGTCAACCTTGCTTCCTATGGTTCAAACTCAACTGAATACGCTTTTGATTCCCCCAACAACTTGTTGATATTCCAAAGTTCAATTACCTTTAATAGATTCAATCTTACTCCTTTCCCACTCGATCTTTTCCCACTCAATCTCAGCTGGTCTCCGACTGTAATTGCTGGAATAAAGGACTACAAAATAAAAGTAATAAGTGAATCTAATAAACAAAAAGGAGTCGGAGTATGGCAAGATATTTCCGTAACTCCACAGCTTAACTTGAATACAAAAAAATGGGAGGTTTCTATTCCAATTTCAATAAATTTAGAGAACGGAGAGAAGCTCTATATTGCTGTAATACCGGTAAATATAAATGACGAAGAAATCTGCAACCCTGAAAATATTAATAATCCATTTACTGTCGCAGATAATATTGGACCAGAAATAATAGGAGTTAGTGGTTTTACAAACAACTACTCCACACGCCAAGATACAGTAACCATAACATTCCAAGAGAACATCACAGGAGGAACAATTGAGATAACATCAAGAACATTTAAGGTAGAGAAACTACATGAAACTATATCTGGCAGCACAGCCCAACTTTCCCTCTACATTGAACCAATTACTTTCATGATACCAAATATTACCCCGGAAAATAGCGATGGCGATAATAAATTAGTATTTGACTATCCCGTAACGCTCTGGGTAAATGAGCAAGTAAACATTCTAAATTCAAGCGGAGCTCCCGTTTTCAGCGGACAAGTTACAGGAGTACAAAAGTTCAGTGATGGAAATACCATCGTTGTTTGGTTTGATTCAGGTATAGGTTCTAGTGTCACAAACTTCGCAGTTTATCCTGCCTCTGCCACTCTTCTTCAATCTCCTTCTGGCAATTTCTATGTGAGCGGGGGGCAAATCAAAGTAAGTACTACTGCTGTAACTGCTGTAACTGGTCTCACAGTAGGAGATGAGATCCAGTACCTTGATATAAATGGCTCTACTTATACTCTAACTATCAAACGAGTTGATAAAACAGGTACAATAGAGGTAAAGGAGGAGGAGAAGTTGCCTACATTAAAGTGTAATTCTTCTTCGGTGCAATGCCAATTCAGGTCTCTTAATCCAGACATAAAGATAAAAGCAGATGTTTACGATACATCTGGAAACAGAGCAAGACCTTGGGCAGATGAATCAAATCACGATGGCTCTATAAAATGGTAATAACACAAGGGAGTGAGGAGGGGAAAGATTTTTCAGAAAATCCTCTCCTCGCTCTCTCTTTAACCAAAAAGTTCTTCCTTTTGCTCCGATTTTCTCTTTAATTTTTCTTTCGGTTTAAATTTCTTACTATGGCGAAAAAATATACCGCTATATCGCTTTTTGTATTCGTTTTTTCCCTTATCAGCTCCGAAGTGCTTTCCGCTCCACCATTCCCCGGCGTATGGGAAAAAACACGACTCGGCTTCAAATCCCAAAAAGATGTAATGAGAATCTCCCCCGAATCTCTACTCACACCACAAAGAATAATAGAAAAATCAGAAGGAGAGCTAAATTGCGTCGCTATACTTGCGGAGTTCCAAGACAAAACCTTCAACACACCACAAACGGACCCAAAAACTTATTTTTCAGAATTACTCTTTGGTTCAATATCTCAAAACAAATACTACACTTTCCCCACATTCAGAGATTTTTACCTTATAAACTCCTACGGCAAACTCAAAGTCCGGGGGCAAGTTTTCGGTCCATACAAACTCTCATTCAAACTATCAGATTACGGATGCGGTTTCAAAAACGCTTCATCTTCATATTACTGCGGATTCGGGCAAGGCGTAGATAACCTCGCAAAAGATTTAATCCAGCTATCGGACAAAGATATAGATTTCTCACAGTTTGACTCAGATAACGATGGATATATCGATTGCCTTATAATAATTCACGCAGGACAGGGAGGTGAAACCCAGGAATACTCACTGAATAACCAGAACTGCTGTGATATATGGTCAAGGTACTTTTACACATATATTTCAGCAGATGGCAAAATAACAAGAGGAGGAGTCGTAGCAGCAGGTATATCTGAAATTTTCCCGAAGGGTAATATGGGACTTATCGCTCATGAATTCGGACACCTTCTTGGTCTGCCAGACCTTTACGATGCAGGAAGCTCCGGATACCAATCCTGCGGAGTCGGTCCATACTCACTTATGGGATATGGATTATACAAAGGAAATCCCTCTGGTACTTTACCTTCTAATCTTTCACCTTGGGAGAAAATAAAGCTCGGCTGGGCTTACCCTGTTCTCGTCACAGATAGCTTCTGCTCTGCTATCTCATCAACATCAAATTCAAACCAGTTTATAAAAATTCCAGCTTACGGAAATGAAAATTCTGGAGAGTATTTTTTAGTTGAGTTCAGAAAAAAAGAGCTGTTTGATGGTGACTTCCCGTCAGAAGGAGTCATTATATGGCACATAGATGAAAAAGTTATAAATTCAAAAATCGGAAGAAATGCTGTGAATGAAGATGAATGCTATCCAGGATGCGGACAAACATGCGGAGAAATAAAAGATGAAACCGGAAAATTCATCACATGCCAAAAACACTATGGAGTAAAAGTTATAATACCCTTGAAATACAACGAAATAACAAAGAGTTTTTCAGACCCATACAGATTTGAAAAAGTAAATATATTTGAAGATTCTCCAAAGTGTCTCATATCATCACCAGATGATTTTTTCAAGGAAGGAGAGATATTCCCTGATTCTTTCACATCGTCTTTCGGATACGAAGGCAAACCTCACAATGTTTTAGTAGCAACTTTCTGGAAGACCGAAAACTCAATAAGTATAGGAGCAACCGCAAAAGGAAGTGAAATATCTCTGCGAAGCCCACACATAAGCAACTTTGAAATCTACGATTTCGTAAAACCATCAGAAAAATATCAAGCAGAAATAAATGTGCAAGGAACACCACCAGTAAAACTCAAAATCTTGGAACCGAAAAACGCATATTTTGAAAACAAAAATCAAGAAATAGAATTGAAAGAATTTGAAAGCAATATCAAAATCTTCTGGGAATCTCCACCAGAAGAAAAATTAGAGAGAATAAAAATTATGGCAGAAAATTGTGTTGAAAGAGGAATAAAAGAATGGAGTGTAAGAGTTCAAAATCCCGGAACAACAATAAATAACTACCCGCAAAATAGTCAGGGAGCAGGAGGTGTAGAAGGTTGCTCCTGCTCTGCGGGAGACCAAAAAAATATCATATCACCTTTACTGCTCGCTGTTTTTATCTTTATCTTCTCAAAAATGAGGAAATTAAGCTATCACAAATCATAAAAATTCTCCGCTGAAAAATCACAAAATAAAATGAAGAATGAAAATTTTGAGAGCAAAGAAAATTAAATCAAAACACAGGAAACCAAAGAAAATAGCGAGGTTAGACCCGGTTTTGAAGGAAATTTTCCAAAAGTCAATATCAGAAATCATAAAGCTTATCACAAACCAAAAGCCACAGAAAATCTCTTATCTCCCAGAAGAACTTCGCTTTGTAAAACAAATGAGAACCGACCTACTTTTATCTGTAAAAACAAAAGCTGGCTCGCATATATTCCACTTTGAAATCCAAAACCACCCTGATAAGCTCATACCAGAGAAAATGCTGCTTTACAAAAT
>Ga0209080_1001770_pt1 | contig 10429 bp, 11 predicted proteins | sample JNZ110809AmetaG_FD_184123 | JGI IMG/M metagenome (GOLD analysis project Ga0209080, IMG submission 184123) | Hot spring microbial communities from Jinze hot spring, China to study Microbial Dark Matter (Phase II) - JNZ 110809A (SPAdes) (version 3) ...
TGGGAATAGATATTCCGAGTTATTATATAACTCGTGTTGTCACAGTTGAAGAAGGAAAAGCTAAGGAGATAGTTTCTTCTTCACAGGAGCTTGAAAAAAGATAGCAGAGCTTGAAAAGAAACTTGCTGAGCTTGAAAGTGAGAGAGCAAAACTTCTCATTCCCAGAAATTTCACAGTTCAACTTTAAAGAATGTCCCTATTCTTATCCTTGACCACGAGAAATATTTATTATCTGATTCATTTCCTTCAAAAATAAATCTTATTATGTGCCACTCAATAAGGTCTTGATTGATATATATAGATGATGATGCTAAAAATATCAGGTTTCTACTTCTGCCTTCAAAACTTTCAGGAAAGTTCATGAAATCAAAAATTGAGTATATGTTCAAGCCAATTTTTTCTATTGGTTCGAAGAATATATCAAGATTTGGTGTGATGAAAGTTTCTGCAAACCTCTTATCTTGTGCAAATCTCTTACCAACTCCGATCTTTCCCATGACGAAAAATCTCATGTTCCCTTCTTTTTTATGGAAGAAGCTTCCAAGCTGAAAAAAAGTTAGAGGTCCTTTTCTGCCTTCTATTTCGTTTTTTGTCTCAATTCCTCCGCCAAGAGATGAGAAGATGAACTTTGTGGGAAAAGAATAAAGCGATATCAGGTGTGATAGAGAGAAAATTCCATTTTCAAAAGTAGAGAAATTCAGAGAATACTTTGAGCCGAGAACTATTTTTTCATTTGCCTCCGCTCCGACCGATATGGTATGAGAAGATATATTCGGAACATCTGTGTAAAATTCTCCTCCACCGTTATACTCTAAAAATGGAGAAATAATCTTTCCATCCATAAAATCAGCTCTTGCATACCACGATATTTCATTTACTATATCCCATCTTTTCTGGACCTCCTGATCTTCAAATAGGACAGGAAAGGATTTAGTTGAGAAAGAAGGAGAGATGAAGAATTTCCCGTTGAAATCAAATACTGACGATATATCTTTTATTTCTTTTTTCAGTTTTTTAATTTTCACTTTATCCAGCATTTCGTTTTCTTCTGCTTTTTCGGCGTATGATTCTGCTTTTTTCCCGTTGCCCTTGAGAAGTTCTATGTTTGATAGAATGAAGCTATCTGCAGGACTTAAATTACTTTCTCCTTCAACAATAAGAACTTTTTCTGCTTTTTCAATTTCTCCCTTTTGCAAAAGAATCTTTGCCTTTTCAAATTTTATTCTCTCCTTGAACCTTTCTTCTAAATCCTTTATTATTTCAAATTCTCTTTCAAGTTTGTTCTCGTCTTTTTCTTTTTGAGATATTATTATGTTCGCTATTAAACTATCTGTTATTTCACTTTCGTAGCTTTTTATTATTTGAAATGCTCTATCTTTTTCTCCATTTTCAAAGTAAAGAAGTGATTTTGTAAATGAGTTCAGCTTATCGCCTTCGGCTTCGTTGGGAGTGAGAGATAATTTGAATAAAAATATTATCAGGAGTATAGAGATTTGAGAAAAATTTATTTTCTTATTCATTTTTTTTGTGTGCTCTTGTGCTTTCTCAACTTTTCTTTTACATTGCATTATTGATAAATTTTATGACAATTCTTAAAATATTTTGTGATGATGGTAGAAATTTTACTTTTTTCTGCCGTGCTTTTTTCAAAGAGTTTGGATTTTGAAGATATAAGAAGATTCACTTTCTTCGGAGATGAGAAAAAAGGTGATTCAGAATGCGTGATGCCTGGCGGAATAATAATATCATATCAGAAGATTTCAGAGCTTTACTTTTCTGTTGATGGGAAAGAATTTTTTTTCTTACCGGTACCTATTACTGCGTCTGGCTATATAAATGGCGTAAAAGTTTGTGAGCCAGATTTTCCCGTTGAAGAGATAAATTTAAGAAGAAGATTAAAAAAAAGGTTTGAGTCCTCTGATATGTATGACAAGATAAAGGCAGAAAAACAACTCCTCAAGGATATATTCTCCCAATTTTCCAATAAGATGTGGGAAGGTGATTTTATTTTCCCGGTCAAAGATTATAAATCTATAAGGTGGAATTTCGGCATGAGAAGAAAGATAAACGGTTATCTTTCTGGTTATCATAAGGGAATAGATATTTCTTCCCGTAAGGGGACTAAGGTTTTCGCTTCAAACTCAGGAGTTGTGGTTCTGGCGAGAAGATTTACGCTTGAGGGAAATCTTATAGTTATAGACCATGGAAATGGTGTATTTTCAATATACGCTCATCTTTGGAAATTTTTTGTGAAAGAGGGTGATAGGGTAAGTAAAGGAGAGCTTATCGGTCTTGTGGGTTCTACTGGAAGAAGTACTGCTCCACATCTCCATTTTGGAGTAAAGGTTAGCGGAGTTGATGTCCATCCAGCAATATTCTTTAATATATCTAAAATTGTCTCAGAAACCACCGGTTTGGTCGGAAAATAAACGAACTTTATTTTGAAAACTTTCAGTTTTTTACTTTTCAGCAACTTAAATTTTTATTTTTTATTTCTCTTTCTGTTTATGACGAACTTTGAGAAAATGATGAAAAAGAAACTTGAACAGTTGAAGGCAAATATACTGTCAAAACTGCAAAAAGCAACATATGTCCCAGAAGAAGAAAAAGCAGATATAATAGACCTTACATCTGTTGAGAAAATAAGAGATGTAGAAAGCATAATATCTTCAATCGATGTTGATATTCTCAAACTCATAGAAAAAGCCCTTGATAAGATAGAATCAGGAACCTACGGATATTGTGAAAACTGTGGTGTAAAAATAGATAAAGAAAGATTGGAGGAAGTCCCTTATGTTAGGTACTGTGTTGATTGTCAGGAAAAGATTGAGCTTGAAGAGAAAGTAGCTAAGTTGGAGAAAGAAGAGATGACTTTATCTTCTGTACCTCCTGCTTATGATGAGTCCACCCAAGATATAATAGAGGGAGAAGATGAGGGGGAGACAGAGGTTGAAGCAAGGATAGGCAAAGGCGTTACAGAAGAATCAGAAGAGGAAGAAGGAGAAGAGGTAGCAGAAGATGAAGAAGAAGTGGAAGAGGAAGAGATTCAAACGTCGGATATAGAGGAAGAAGAAGGGATAAGTGAAAGTCTTCGGAAGAAGATAGAGCAGGAAGTTGAGGAGGAACTAACTCAGATAGAGGGTAAAAAAGAGGAAGAAGAGTACTATCAGGAAGAGGAAGAGGAGAAGATAGAAGGTAAAAGAAGAGGAAGAAAAAAGCGAGAAACCGCTTTAAAGGAAGAAAAAGCCAAAAAGAAAAGGAAAACCGGGAAGAAAAAAGAGAAGGGAGACAAGAAAGAAAAGACAGAAAAGAAATCAGACAGCAAAAAGAAAAGAAAATAAATCTATAATTTGTCTCAAATAAAACGAGAGAGTAAAATCCCAAGTTCCCACAAGAATATAAGAGGTATGGCAAGAATTGTCTGAGTTAGCGCATCGGGAGTAGGTGTTATAATTGCTGATACGACAAACGCAAGAACAATAACGTACCCTCTCATTTTTTTCAAACTTTCTCTCTCAATCAATCCGCTCTTTATAAGAATCATAACAATGATTGGCGTCTGAAAAGCCAGACCAAAAGATAAAGAGAGTTTCAAAACAAAGGAAAAGAAATCAGAGATTTTTATCATCGCTTGAATTTTTTCTGATGAAAATGTTTTGAGAAGAAAGTTTAGGGATTTTGGAATTACTACGAAAAAACAAAAGAGAGTCCCAAGAAGAAAAAGAAATATCACTCCGAGAATTATTCTGCTGACCAATTTTCTTTCGTTGGGGTAAAGAGCAGGAGACACAAATAGCCACATCTGCCATATAAATATCGGGAGCGATATAAAAAGTGAAAAATATGCTGAAACTTTTATATGAACCCAGAATGATTCAAGTGGATTTGTGAATATGAAAAACGGCACAACACTTTTGAATTGAGAAAGAAATATATCAAGCATCTTTTTTGAGAATGGCAGAGCTCCTACAAAACACACAATAAAGACAATTATGGGAATTATTATCCTTCTCCTGAGTTCTTCAAGTTGCTCAATTATCAAATCCTTAGTTATTGTCTCTTCTTCTGTTCCATTTTTATTCTTTTCTTTCTCGGTAAATTTGAGATTTTCTTCCATCTTCTCTTTTCTTCCCGTGTGTTTTAGAAAATTCTTACTCAAAATGTTTTTTCATATTATCTTTTTGATTTTTCGTTCTTCCTTCCGAAAACCAAAGCTTTCACTTCTTCAATTGTCTTTGAGGCGAATTCTTTTGCTTTTTTTCTCCCTTCTTCAAGAATATCTTCTACCATTTCTCTACTTGTTTTTTTGAGTTCGTCTTGAATTTTTTCTATTTCTGGTACCATATTTTTGAGAAGGATTTTTTTGCAGTCAAGACATCCGAACCCCGCAGTTCTACACATCAGCTCAACATGTTTTTTCTCTTCTTCTGGAGTGAAAACCTTGTGAAGTGTAAAAAGAGGGCATCTTTCTGGCTCCCCCGGGTCTTTCCTGGTTTTTCTTGCAGTATCTGTCATATATATCTTTACTTTTTCTTCTATCAACTTTATGTTATCAGAAAGATAGATTGCGTTGTTGTATGATTTTGACATCTTCCGTCCATCTGACCCGAGAATTTTCGGAGTTTCTGCAAGGAGTGGCTCGGGTAGAGGAAAGACCTCTCCGAAAATTCTGTTGAACTTCTCTGCTAAATCTCTTGCTATCTCTATGTGAGGAATCTGATCTTTCCCGACAGGAACTTTGTTTGCTTTGTACAAAAGTATATCTGCGCTCTGTAAAACCGGGTAGCTGAAAAATCCGAGGTTTGCTACTTTTTCTTCTGAGCCGATTTCTTGAACAAATTCTTTGTAAGTTGGGTTCCTTTCAAGAAGCCCAAGAGGAGTTATCATTCCAAGTATCGTGAAAAGTTCTGCATGTTCTGGAACTTGTGATTGCATAAATATAGCCGACTTTTCAGGAGATATCCCAACAGCTATCCATTCTGACACCATCTCAGTGGAGTTTTCGTATATTTTTTTTGAATCATTCCATTCTGTTGTCAGTGCGTGGAGGTCTGCAACGAGAAAAAAACAAGTATGCCCTTCATCTTGTAGTTTCTTCCATATTTCAAGAACGCTTTTGAGATGTCCAACGTGAAGTTTTCCAGTAGGACGCATTCCAGAAAGAACTCTATATCTATTATCACTCATAACTTATAAATCAAAATTTATTAATAGTCCAAAAAGAGTTTCTTTTATGAACAATTTATTTAGTTCTGAATCATACTTTCGTTTTTCTCATCTCTGCTCGCTTTTCATTAAATAGTAGGCGGTGATTGAAATGATAAAGACAAGTAAAACAAGTTGAGCTGAAATCGTCTGAACTGTGGGATATATCCCCAAAATATCTATTGATGGCAAAAAATCTATAATATCAACGGGTATTATTCCAGCAGATTGAAATTCAAGAACTGCTTTCCCTATAAGAGCGACTGCGGTTATGTTCAAGATAACATTAGTTACGGTGAAAAATGTCTTCGGTTTTAGCTTTACTTTCAGAATGTATATGATTATGGCGATAGCCACAAGTGCCAGGATCCCAAGTATTACTCCCTCTTTTATGTTTGGACCAAGTGCGCTGAGGAAGATGACTGTTTCCCCTGCTTCTCTGCTGACCGCAAAAAAAGATGCGAGAAATAAAAATACATAGTTTCTTGCCTGTGCCTCTTTCTTTATCTTTTCTAAAAATGCTCTGATGTTCTCCTCTCGTGTTTTTTGTAAAACCCACAAACTTACCCATAGTATTAAGATTACCGCAAGAGCTGTCATGATACCTTCCATCAGTTCCCTGTTTATGCTCATTATTTTTTCAAGAATTTTCCATAAAGCTACTCCTGAAATAAATCCAGTTAATGCCCCTGAATATAAAGGAGCGGGAGAAAGTCCGCTCGAAGATATTATTCCAAAAATTGCAGATATGATGAGTATTGCTTCAAACCCCTCTCTTAGAACTATTATGAAAGCAGAGAATTTGTTGTTCGTTTTGTTTTCAGATATTTCGTGTAGCAGATTTGAGATTTTTTTGATCTTCCCCTCTGCATTTTCTTCTTTGCCTGACTTTATATCTTGTATTGCCGATGAGTAGAGCATTTCAATTTTTTTTACTTTACTTTTATCTTTTGCCGAAAGAATCGGCTCAATTTCTTCAAACATCATATATCCTGATGTGATGAAGTATTCCGCCGATTTCAGGTCTCCTTCTTTTAAACTTCTAATTCCTTTTTCTAATCCTTCAAGAAAGACATCTTCGTTATTTATTCTGAATACTTCAAGGCGTATTCTTTTTGCTGTGTCAAATCCGTATGATTTTTCTATCTCTCCGTTTTCTTTACTTGAAAAATCAAAGAGAGCAGTAAAGTTGTCTATATTTTTCGTAATTTCTCTTCGGTTTTCATCTGGTTGAGAGAAATTTTTCTCCTCTCCTTCAAAAAATATGTATCTCATAGCGGATACATAGAAAGATAGCGACCATCTTTCTTTATCTGTGAGTTCAAATTTTGGCATATTGGTACCTTCTATTCCGAATTTTGTTATGGCGAAGACCTTTGCGGGAGAGATATGCTGTGCAGTAAGCGGAGATGGTGGAGGGGAGTTTTCAAATGTGATTTTGTATCCTTCGCCTTTTTCTCCATGGCAAGATGAGCAGAGTTTTTTGTATAAGCTCTCCCCTTTTTTGAAGCTGGGAGCAGATGTGGGTTGGACCGCTCCTTTTTTTACTGCGAACTCGCTTATTTTCCTTGAAATTTCTCGTACAACTATTTTATCCTCTTTATTTTCAATTGCTTGGCATAGCTCGTCTGCCATTTTTTTTATTTCTTCATAGTTTTTAGCAGAATCCTGAATTTCTTTGCACATATTTTTCATCTCCTCATACTCGAATTTTGATATAACTTTTCCGTTCTCAACTGCTTTTTCATAATCTGACCCTATGTATGAAGACGACATGAAAATTTTTATCAGATCTTGATTTTTTGCTGATAGTAGTATTGGTTTGCTTATAAGCATTATAGATATAGCGATGATGTGTTTTGGAAGGTTTTTGAAAATGATTTTCATTATCTATAAAAATATTATCTCCAATATAGATAATTTTTCTGATTTTTCAAATTTTTCACTCTTGCTATTTTTAAATTCCCGCAAATCAGAAAGTTATACTGCCAGAGATTATTAAATGTATTGTATTTAGATGGAAAAAAGAAGAAGATTTTTCATTCTATTATCTTTATCACTACTCGCTATTGCGATTTTGTCCTTTTTTTTATTCCGAGGTAGAGGAGTCCTCAAAAGTGGTGAAGAAGTTATAACACAAGAAGTTCAAAAACTAAAAGAAGAGGAGGAGAGGGCAGAAGAAGGCGAAAGTATATCGCAGGAAAAACCTGTTGAGGTTTTCAGACACGGTTGGCGTATAGTTCAAAAAACAATGCCAAAAGAAGCTTATATATGGGAATGGGCTGTTGAGGTGGAAAACAAAACTAACCTTCACCTCGTTGTATTTATAAAATATGTTATTTTTGATGTTCAGGGAAATATTCTTGCAACCGCTATTGGTGGTGAAGAACTCAATCCAAAAGAAAAAAAGATTATAGTTGGAAGAGCTGTGGCAGAAAAAATACTTCAAAACGCTCACAAGTCCGAACTCCAGATGAAGGTCTCTCCATCAAGAAAAAAGAATTCCCCAGAAGAAATAATAGAAAATTGGAAGTGGAAAGAACCTTATGAAATAGACAAGATGTGAAAGGGTCTCAAACATTTCCGAAATCCCACCCTAATTTAACAATGAAAGAGACAGAGATAGAGAGAATTATAAAGCTCGGGAGAAAATTGGGATGGATAAGAAAAAGGTTATCTCACATTTTGGGTTTGAGAATTTCTACTCCGTGGGGAAGCGACTCGTTTTCTTTCAAGCTGAACGGAAAACACCTGGTTTTATCTTCTGATCAGGCAGTTGAAAAGGTTCATTTTGACTTTGAATTTATGACTCCGGAAGAAGTAGGTGAGAGAGCTTTGAGATGTGCGATAAGTGACATAATAGCTACTGCTACTTACCCAGGCTTTGCCCTTTTTAATATCTCAGGAAAAGATAGTAGGGTTATAGAAAAAATCGGAGATGGTGTTATCGCCTGTGCAGATAAAATAGGAGTAAAGCTTATAGGTGGAGATATATCTAAATCTGACATATACTCTTTATCTTTTTTTGTTGGGGGGTTTAGCTCTTTCAAGCCGATTTCTCGCTTCGGTGCAAAACCCGGCTATCACATACATATTACGGGAACAGTAGGAGATTCCGCTCTGGCTCTTGCGGTCCTCAAACAGAAGGGAAGAAAATATGCGGAAAAGCATATCCCTTATGCTCTTGAAAAATTTTTAAAACCTCCGTTGCGGACATCAATATGCAGAATAAGAAAAAATATAAAGTTCTCTGCTGATTCTTCTGACGGTCCGTTGAGAACGGTTGAATGGATATGTGCTGTAAATGGTGTTTCTGCTGAGTTTTTTCCGGAGAGAATGCCTTTTTCAGATGAGTTTTTGAGATATGCTCCGCTTTTTTTCCGCGACCCACAGAGTGTATCTGCTACATGGGGCGATGACTACGAGATAGTTTTCGGGGTAAAAGAAAGTGATTTTCTGAGCATGAGAAAGTTTGGCGAGGTCATAGGAATAATTCTTTCTCCTTATGATGTCAAGAATGCGAAGAGGAAAAACTATCCCTTCAAAAAGATAAAGAGTTTTTCAGGTGAAGATGTTTTCGTTTTTTTCACTTTGAGGAAGGTGCGCGAATTCACTTTTGAGCATTTCTGAAACTTCTCACTTCAAGCTCTCTATTATTTTTTGTAGATCTGGATAATCTGCTGGGTTTTTTGCCCTGAACTCGTATATGATTTTGAGGTCTTTTATTCCAAAAAATGCGGGTCTCAAATATCTATCTCCTTTAATTCCATCTTTTACGAATTTGTAATCTTTTAAAGCAGTTATATTTTTTATTGTGTTTATAGTTGCAGGTATCATATCAAGAAAGTTTCCGCTCTCAACTCCATATAGTTTGTAGATTTTTTTATCTGGGTCTGGAATTATTATGAAGGGGAAATTGGGAAAATGTTTTAGGTAATCTTCTACTGAATGCTTTTGGCTGTTTACAAATATTATTGTCTCAATTCCTTTTGATTTTAGTTCATCTTTCATTTTTAAAAGCCTCATTATGTCTGCTTGACACCATATACATCCCATATACCTATGAAAAGCTAAAATGTATTTTTTGTCTGCTTGAAGAGTTATTTTCTCTCCTTTGACATCTTCTGCTGTAAAGTTCGGAGCTACCGAACCTATTCCTACGGTAGGCATAATGATTTAATTTAGTTTTGCGAAAACATCGGAAATGAAATTCAGGATTTTTTCAAAGCTTTTTTGAGAGTATGTTTTTTTGTATTCCTGTGCAAGTGAAATTGCAGATTTCTCTTCTTTTTGAAAGATTAATCCTTTGTGTTTTAGAAAAGATATTACGAAGGAGAAAAATTGCGTTATGTTTTTGGGGTTTTCAGATATCTGCGATGATTCAAAGTCAATGAGGAATGCTTTTTGACCGCTTACTATTATATTGTTGTAAGGTCTATGCATTTCGTTTTTTGATATTTTCATTTCATCAAGCTTTCTCGCCTGATAGAGTATGTCAAAGAAAAGATTTTTTATAGAACTCAAGTCCTTTTGATCGAGGACTTTTCCAAATCCCTCTCCTTCTATGAACCGTGTTATTATGAAATCATATCCCACTGCTATAAGGTCTGGACCTATTCTTTCTCTGTTGGCTATTTTGAGAATTTCGGCTTCTTTTTTTATGTTTTTTATGAGGTTTTCATTTTTTGCTATTTTTATGGCTACTTTTTGGTTTTCAAACTTTCCGGTAAAAACAATTCCTCTCCACCCTTTTTTGAAAAATTTTACTTCTTCTATTTTTTTTATAAAATCCTGTCCTTTTTCATTTATTTCCTTCAAGTTTTCAATCTTGAAGTTTTTTTGTGAGGATAGATTTTATGAGTTCTTCTATCAAAGATGCGGCTATTTGTGAGTTTTCTGCAGGTTTTGATTCTCTCTCCACATTTTCGCTTTCCTGAATACTTTTTATTATTTTTGGCACAAACTCTGTGAGTATTTTTGCGGTTTCTGATATTTCTGTTTTCTCTTTTATTTTCCCCTCAGATCTTACTATTTTTCCCTGTTGGCTTTTCTGGTTCTGTATATTCTCTATTCTCGTTATATCTTTTGTGATTTTCACTTTTATTTCATCTGCCATTTGCCTTCACCCCCGCCACATTTTTATAAATCGGAAATAATAAGTTTTTCTTAAATTCTTCTTCCTTATCTTTTAAAATAATTTAAATTTTTGTCTATTCTTTCAATC
>Ga0209080_1001772_pt1 | contig 10423 bp, 12 predicted proteins | sample JNZ110809AmetaG_FD_184123 | JGI IMG/M metagenome (GOLD analysis project Ga0209080, IMG submission 184123) | Hot spring microbial communities from Jinze hot spring, China to study Microbial Dark Matter (Phase II) - JNZ 110809A (SPAdes) (version 3) ...
GTTAACCAAAGCCACAGTCTCGCAGGACTTCTCGGAGCCTTTAACCGATATTCTCAGCTTTACTCTTACCGCCATACTTCCCCCTTACACCCTCTTCATATATGTGACCTATCCTGCACCTTCGCTTTAACTCATATATGTGACCTATCCTTTGAAGCATAGCCTAAATTCAATAGTGTAGAGAGGCTTAAAAACTTACGTAGCTGTAAGGTGAGGTCCTCCCACGCACAATTCGTTGACTCGACGATAACCTGCTATTGGAAGTTCGTTAAGGATGAGACTTGAAACTAAGGACTATTTAAACGTCCATGACGCCTTAAGTTTAGGCACCCACTTATTGCTTATGGTCCTTCTCCAAGTATTCGTGGATGAAGACTATGGTGGACTTAAGAGACTCCCTCATGCATCTATGTTCGTGCGAATAGAGATAAGGTTACTGAGGTGTCTGGAAGGCCTAAATCTATCAACTTACATGGTTGCATACTACAACTACAATGTTTCAACTTTGATGGTTTTATTTTAAATTATAGTTTGAATCTAGAAAACGCATTTGAGAAGTGTCGCTAATATCTTCGTCACTAATGTCTTCGATGACAGGGTGAAATATGCCAAACTCTTTGTGCATTATTATGTCTTGCTTTTCATAGAAAGGCCTGTAGCGAACTGCTGGGAAATTTAGTCGGGTGCACTTAAAGCCCAGCGCTGTAATGATGGTTGGCCATCGCATTTCACAGAAACCATAGTGGGGATAAGGTATTCTCTCAAGTTCCTCGAGAACTTCTCGTGAAACAATGTTTCCAACAAATAGACACGCGTATAAGGTAGTTTTTAATCCATGCTTCTGCAACCACTTTTTTAGGAAATCTCTTGCCTTATGTGGTCTATGATACCATACCCATTCATGGGTAACTTGCTTATAATTCACAAATCCAGCATCATATCTCGTATATTCAGAGTATATGTCACTTATTGGTCTCGTTAAATACACATCATATTCTAAGAAAACTAAGTATTCGAAGTCTATGTTTTTCCCTTGTTGAGAGAACCAATTCAAGATAGCTATATCTTGATTATACCATCCCATAGGAGTATAATTGCAATATAGGCTTAACCCCCATCGCTCTAGAAATCTTTTCAAAAAACCAATTTCACTCCGCCTACGAAAAGACTCAACCTTTCGGTTAAGAAACTCTAGTGCTCTATAGATTGTCTTCGATCTCAGAGAGATTAAATTTAGGACTCGTATTCTTCGTGTGTTAATCATCAGTCCAGGGAAAAATAATCGTTGCTGTACTCCAAACATTGGGACAATAAGTGCATCATTATTGATACGTTTTAACCTCTTCAATCTTCGCAGCACCATTGGCGTTATATTATGAAAAGTATAAAGCACGGCAAAACGGCTCAAAGAGCCCTCCCCATACATTCTAGCTAATGGTAAAAGTAATAAGACTTTTAAATTTTCATCAACAGTATTAACATAGTAAAGGGACTAAGCCTATAATGGTGGAAATGAAATCTGTCTCCGTTATAATAAGGGCCTATAATGCTGAAAAATACATAAGGCATGCCATTAATTCTGTTCTTAGTCAAGATTATGATGGTCCTATTGAGGTTATTGTATGCTATGATGAGGGAACCCGTGATAATACGTTAAGCGTTATTAAAGATTTCAGCGGATATCATCATGAAACTAGGATAGTTAACATTTATAGGCACACACATTTAACCCCCTTTAGATCACTTCAAAAATGTGGACTTGCCAATTCAAAAGGCGACTACATAATGATACTAGACTATGATAACATTATGCCGATAAACTATGTGTCCACTATGGTAAAAAATGCTGAATGTAGTAAGGCTCAATTCCTCTTTTCGAACATGCTTCTAATAGATGAAAATGGTAATGTTATTGGAGAAAGACGTCCTAAAAAAGGTTTCACGTTAAAGGATATGATCTTAGGCAACTTAATCGATGGAAATACTATTATGCTTCAAAAGGACTACGCAAAGAAAATAAACAACGAATTTAATGGCGTTTTAAATAAGAGGTTCTTCGATGATATTTTTGAAGATTGGTTAATAGCTCTTTTAGCGTTAAAAGATTGTAAATCATATCATGTAGAAGACGCTTATATATTGTACAGAATTCATGAAGAGAACATTACTGCTGGCAGCAAAGACCTCTATAAAACTTTGGACAATTTAAAAAGAGATATATCAACGCTTTTAGCATTCTACGAATTAAGAGGAGATCGCCTTAGCAAGGAAGAGTTGATGGCTCTTCAACTATCACTAATAAAGAGGTATACGTGGAGTATGAGAAGTACTATTAAATATAGAAGGGAATTAAATTTGCTTAAAAGTTATTCACTTCTAATGCTCATATTAGAAAAAGCCTTTGAGAAACTAGTAGTCTAACTTCAACGTTTTCTGATATTAGTACCTTTAACGGAATGATATAACCTCACTACTAAAAATAGTTAAAGGACTTAATTCATTTAACGGGTTTTAAGTATTATTTCATGCCCTAACCGTTCTGATAAGCCTTTTATCAGTCTTTTCTCGTAGCACTTTGGGGAGGAGTCTTGAGATAAGATTAGAAATAAGATTAGAAGGATATATGGAATTAAAATGACAAAATACTACATAATTATATTCAAAGAGTCAGTTCGTGTGTATGCACAATTCATGGAATATGGGGAAAAACTTTTAAATAAATAGGGAAAACTTCGATTGAGTAAAATGGTAACCAAGTTATTAATAAAACTTGGAAGTTTCATACAAAGAGAAAAAAGATTGCCAACAATCCAAGAAATTATTCGTGGACTGAACCTTAAAATGGAGAAGATGCCTCTGCCAACATTTATCCAAATTGAGCCAACCACGAAGTGCAACTTTAACTGTATAATGTGCACTAGAAAAACCCTTAACCAAAAAAGGCTGAACAAGGATTTAACGTTAGAAGAATTCAAAGAAATCCTTAGACAAATACCAACGGTTAGAAAAATAAAGTTACAAGGTTTGGGGGAACCGCTTATGAACCCCTACTTACATGAGATAGTTGCTTATGGAAGAGAACTGGGAATCTCTTTTACAACAACAGTTAATGGCTCTCTACTTAGTGGGAGGAATTTAGAGATGATTCTTCAGTTCTTTGATGAAGTTGTAATTTCTCTGGATACTACTGATAGAGAAAGGTATTCGATGATTAGGGGGCATAAAATGTATGATGACATCATAAAAAACATAAAAGAATGCGTAAAAAGAAAACGAGAAACCATGCGAAGGATAAACATAGGAATAAATTCTGTGATTTCTCACCTTAATTACGATGAAATTCCGAAACTTGTTGAGTTAAGCAAATCTTTGGGGGTAGATTATATAAGTATTGTGGAGGTTGAAAATTGGAAAATCCCGACAGAAAAAGGATATGTTTATGAGGCAAGTTTCATTAATAAAGCGAGAGAAGTAAAGCAGAAAATCCATGAATATGTCGAGATGTGCAGAAAAGAAGGTTTTACCATTTATTTTTCATCGTCAGAAAAAAGAAAGTTGAAATGCAGATGGCCTTTTGATTCTTGCTTTATCACAGTAGATGGCTATGTGACGCCATGCTGCATAAGAATGGATCCAGAAGCAATAAATTTTGGGAATATCTTCGAAAAACCATTTAAGAAAATTTGGAATAGTGAAAAGTACAGGATGTTCAGAAGAAGTATGATAAGAAATTTGCCCAACCCTTGTTGCGACAATTGTCCTGATTAAAGTCAAAGCCTTAATAATTTGAGTAGGAAGCCTTTTTATCTTTTACAATCCTTCTAACTATGAATAGTTACATAATATGATTTGATAATATGAAAAGTGAAAGATATTAAAAGTAGATGACAGCAGTTTTTGGAGCGAGCAATACTTCTTACAATCTCTTCTAACGTTCAGTTGTCTTTTAAGTTATTGGGTTGAAGGTTATATAAATCTAGAACATCCGAACAAGTTTAAAACAACATTATAGATCATGTAGAGAGGGATTCCGAGAGAATTCTAAATTAAGGAGTAATGAAGCAATTAGCATGCTCTATTAACATTCTAAAACATTATTAACGATATTAAGATTAAGGAAAATATATCCACTTAAAACTATGATTTCCATTTAATATCAGATGAGCATGCGATCAGGTATCATGATATGGCATACAAAATATTTGAGTATGGAGAGTTTAACAAAGTTAATAGCAAGTTGTATAAAGAACTGTAAATGTCGTATTTCAAACCTTCAAAAATTTAGAGATCATGTTCTAAGCGAACTTGAACTGTTCTTCGAAGATTTAAGAAGATAATCTCATCATACTTAGATGACTGAGAATATTCGGCTCCATATAAGCTTTAGTTTACGCTACTCTTTACGATTCTATTCGGTAGGAAGATCCTCATGCTTAGTACGGATATAGTGGTTTTAGGTGGAGGTTGGGCGGGAATCTCCTACTGCTTAGAATGCAAGTTAATACGTCCAGGCACTAGTATTGTAATTCTAGAGAGGCAAAAAACTGTTGGAGGCTTATTGAGGAGTGAGATAGTAAGAGGTCATGTATTTGATGTTGGTGGGAGCCACATAATTTTCTCTAGGAATAAAACAATCTTAAATAAAATGCTCAACATCCTCGACATGGATGTTTTGGAACACTCAAGGAGAACTTTTATAATGCTTCTTAATCAATTCATACCTTATCCGCTTGAAAACAATTTAAGTTTGCTTCCTCAAAATGATAAAATCGATGCATTGATCTCGTTTCTTGAGGCATGGAATGCGAGAACCAACGACTTTGCCCCGAAGGATCTCTATGAGTGGGTTTATGGATTCTTCGGTAAATGGATTGCAGAGAAATATCTTGTTCCTTATAATTTGAAGATTTGGAAGAGGGAGTTAAGAGAGATCGATGTAGATTGGATTTACATGCCGGGGAGACTGCCGATTCCTGATTGGAGGGACGTCGTTAGATCAGCTATGGGTCAACCCACTATAGGTTACGTTGAACAATCGAAGTTTTACTATCCTAGACGTGGCGGTATACAGAGATTATTTGATGCTACGATGAAGAGAGCCGTCGAAATGGGAGTCAAATATATCAAGGGCTACAAAATCATGAGCGTTAAGCGAACAAATAATGGTTGGCTAATAAATGGCGAGATACATGCTAAGAAGCTGGTTAGCTCTATACCATTAAATGAGCTGATAAGTCTCATGGAAGCACCTGAGCACGTTATTAAAATGTCTAATGAACTTGATTATAATAGAGTGTTGGTAGTGGGTTTAGCTATCGACAAGCCAGCACCAAAGCAACATTGGATATACGTTCCAATGCCAGACGTAATTTTCCATAGGTATGCCTGGATATCCAACTATAGTTTTTTCAATGCTCCTCCAAACAAGTCCACACTAATAGCTGAAATCACAATACCTGCTAAATCGGCTATTAACGTCGAAAAGTGTGTGGAAAAAACTGTCGAAGATCTAGAAAAGCTAGGGGTAATCGAAAAGAGGGAGATAATCTTTGCAACATACTGGTTGCATGAATATGGATACCCAGTTCACACAATAAAATCGAATGAAGCAAGGAACAATATAACTCGATGGTTAATGGAACAAGGTGTGACCCTCATTGGCAGATGGGGCTGCTGGCAATATTGGAACATGGATAAGGTATATGAAGACGTTATAGATAAGCTAGAAGAGTTGGGATAAATGTCCATGCAACATCATAATGGTGAGGAGATAACTATAGACGTGATATTGAAGCACGTAAGTGAAGCTTTTGAATTAGTTAATCGAAGAGAAATAGAAGGCTTTATAAGGTCATACAATTCATCGATGATGAGATCAATCGCTAGCTCTCTTATTAGAAGGTTTGTTGGTAAGTTAGGATACAGCATAGAAAAGTTAGAGGAATCTACGTATAGGATAACGGCAGGCGAGAAATCTTGAAGCATAGATTTTCTTTTATATATCTTCCAGTCAAGAAACCTCTCTTTCTCTCTCAAAATATTTGAAGATTCTCAAAGTATATATGAGGAAAAAAATTCGTTAGAAACAAAGTATACTGTGCATTACTTGATCAGGCACCAAGGAATATCTTGTTCGATAAGGAAGATATAGAATATTCACGGCTTTACCACGAAATGCAGAGGAGTATAAAAAGATCTTCTAATGCTTACGTACTTTCTCTTCGCGGTTCAAGGTACGTACTACCCATAAACCATTTCGAACCTGCTGTATTTATTCACGAAATGGGTTTGAGGGATTTGCCTAGCGATGCTGTTTGGAAAATAAATGGTAGGGACGTTGTTGATGCAGGAGCTTTTGTAGGTGATTCGGTCTTGGTATTCGAAAAATATAAGCCAAGAAGAGTGTACGCATTTGAGCCAATTAAAGAAAATATTTCCTTAATGAGGAAGACTCTGCAATTAAATAATATTGGTAATGTATCTATTATTGAAGCAGCCGTTGGCGAGTTAGAGGGCTCTGTTAAAATGTCTTTCTTAGGAAGCGCATCATCAATATCGGAACAAGGTGATCGCGTAGTCGATGTGGTAACAATAGATAGGGTTTTCAAGGACGAAGGCGATATAGCAGTCATCAAAATGGATGTTGAGGGATGCGAATTACCTGCGATCAAAGGTGCATGTAAGACTATCAAAAAGCATAAACCAATCCTCCTTATATCACTCTATCACCGTGGTCGCGATTTCTTCGAAATCCCCACGTTAATAAAGTCATGGGTTCCTGAGTATAAGATTAAATTTGTAAACTTAAACCATGCATCACCAATTTCGGAGAGACTATTAGTAGCTTGGGTTTAACAGAGTAATTCTGGTAACTAGATCACGAGATAAGGTTTCAATATTTCGAGAGCTTGACTTCACAAACTTGAGGTACTTTAACCCATTGATATTTAAGTAACTTAGCCTACAGCATTACTTTGCTGAGCTCACTACACGCATATCGGGCTTTTTGACGCTACCTAAGCTTTCCTGCTTCATGGGCTTAACTATCTTTAGACTAGGATCTAGTCTCATATAGTCTGTCTCTCACGAGAGGTTTAATGATAGCTGCCTCCTTGAGATTAAGAAGAAGCTTATAGGTAAGCACCTCATGAGGTTAGGAGCTATGGTATTCAGATAACGTTGGAGGTTACTCTCATTCTTAAGTAAAAGGTTCCAAAATATAGAAATGATGCTAAGATGATTAAGTTCATGAATGTTTGAATAGACGATTTGCTTAATAGGTATGGGACAGCTATTTAAAGGGGGATTATAGTGAAAGTATCCTTTATCACCTTTACTAAGAATTCAGCTGGAAGAATTTCTAGTTTACTGGACCACATTAAAGATGTAGTTGACGAAATCATCGTAGTAGATGGCTTTAGCACTGATGGTACGGTAGAAATAGCTAAACGCTATGGCGCTAAGGTTTACCAGAGACGTCCTTGGGGGTACGTAGAGCCAGACCGCATGTTCGCCTTGAAGATGTGCTCCCACCAATGGGTACTATATCTTGATGACGACGAGAGATTATGCAAGAAGCTCAAAGACGAGATGAAGCTCTTCTTGAGACTGTAGGAGAAGAAGTATCCGCATTTAGCGTAACACGTGTCAATCTTTCACATAATAAGAAGCCCCTTTTAGGCCCCTTCTACCCTGACAGGCAGATCAGAATTTTCAGAAAGGATAAGGTGACCTTTAAGGGGCTAGTTCACGAATTCCCGATAGTTCATGGACGAATTTATCACCTTCCCGAGGACTATTACATCCTACATATTCCAAGTTCAAAAGAATTTTGGCCTAAGAAGTTTACATACTACGCTTACCTCGAAGCCATGGAGTACTATCGTCATAAGGCAAGGAGTAGATTAAGGCGAGCTCTCTGGAGGTTAGCACCTTTGAGTACCTCATTAATATTTGTGTACCTCGTTGTTCGCTCACTAATACTAAGGGAACCACTTAATTTTCCATCACTCATTTTCACCTTCAGATTAGCCTTATATGAGAGCTTAGTGAACACGCTTATGAATCTGAGGAGTAAAGAGGAGAGCCTAAGAGCTAAGATGATCGAGGAGAGAGGTTTAATACGATTGCTAAAGTTGGAGGAGTAGGTTGATTAAAGTGAGGAGAGTCATAAAGTCGCTTAAGTTAATTGCTAAGCATCCGGTAGCTACCATAAGATTAAAAGAAAGACCCCTTGCCCTGATGGGGTCTGCAAGCCCTGGCTAAAAGCTATCATGAAACTTCAAAAACTAAGGTAATTTAACCGGTCTTTAAGTAGGTTAAGGGGTACGAGCCTTAAATGTCCCTACAATAACGCTCTACAGGTAAGGGTTGAGACGGAGGATGGGGGGTCGGGCCCGTGGAGCGCGATGTCATGATCTCGCTACTAGAATACGAGGCCCTGATAAGCGATATGCTCGGCGGAGAGCTGGGAATAGTCATACTGGATCTGAGGGGCAAGTGGAGGTTCGCAGACGAGGATAGGGTTAGATCGACGGAGCCCCTACAGTGCTGGTTTTAGTGACGGCATCGTCAGATTCGAGGTCGTAGAGCATGGTGAGTGGGAGATTAGCAAAATTCGTCCCCCTAACATCAATGACGCGGAGGTTGAAGTTGGTTTGGTGGATTGTTAAGTTATTTGCTATCATCTATGGAGCGCTATTCTTCCGCTCAGATCACGTCGTCTTGCCTACGATATGGGGTTGCCGCTTCATCATTCCTAAGAAGGGCTTTTCGAAGTACTTATTGCTAAACATCATGATCGGGTTATATGAGTTAGAGTGGCAGTCTCACTTTGACAGCTACGTAAGGTCCGCCAAGCTCTTCATCGACGTCGGTGCTGCTGCTGACGGATATCACTCGCTTAGAGCATTTCGAAAGAACAAGAATATTAAGTCGATAGCTATCGAGCCCCTTCAACTAGAGTTCAAGTACTTGGTTAAAAACGTCCTGATGAACCAAGCACTCGGGAGGGTCATCCCCTTAAAGTTGGCTTTGGGCGAGGGACGTGGAGAGGCGTTGATAGGTGGAGAAAAGGTTCCCATGCTGAGCTTGGACGACCTCGTTGAGGAGCTGAAGCTGCCTCGCGTGGACATCATCAAGATAGATGTTGAGGGGGCAGGATTAAGCGTCATTAAGGGGGCCTTAAAGACGATAAGCAAGGATAAGCCCATAATCTTCTTTGAGGTTCACGATGAGCTTGAAGGACAAGCATTAGAGGTTTTGAGGGCGCTAGGATACGATCTCGTTACCAGGGATGGAAGGACCATCGCTATCCCTCAAACACGTGTAAAGGAATTAAGAGGAGTTTCACGAAGAGATGGCAAAAAATTCTTGGAAAACGTAGAATAATCGACCACCCAATTTAAGTAAACCTAAGCTTAATCGACCTCCCACTTCTTTATGTGTTTCGCCATCTTCTTTTCGTTATATGCTAATAGCTTCCTTCTCCTTCCAGCAATGTAATATGTTATGAACTCTCTTAGCGACACTCTCAATATAGGAGCTTTGTAGATATCAATGAAGAGGTTGTACTTTCTCCTCAATACCTTGCCGAGCTTAACGCCATTGTAATAAGCTTTGACAACCCCCTTAAATACTTCTTCTTTGAGTAGTTTGGATAACGTTGTCCTCACTATATGAAGCCAAATTCTATTCTTGTGCATAGCATTGGTCAAGTGCAGAAGTGCTGTTCTATTCCTTGCACTTAAGTATGCACTAAGAGGTGTTGGACCTTTTCCAAAAGTTGATCCTCTACTATGCGTGGCAACGACCTTGGGGATAGAGATTATTCTATAGTTGTTGTTCCAAAGCATGAGACCCAAGACATTGTCATCCCCGTAACCGAAAAACTCGTCGAAGAACAGCCTTTCTCCCATGGATTTAAGTACGCAGCTGACGTTGTATAGCGCGTAGGCTCCATCCGCATAGGTTACGTAGAACGGTTTTCTAATGATCCATGGCGCACGCCTCCCTTCGCCTGCAAGAAATGAAGTGAGCATCTCATCCATGTAATCGCCCGCCGTATCGATTACATTATCTTCATTGTACTTCAATATAATGCCCATCAATCCTCCGACATCATATTGCTCTGCATACTCCACCATTGTCTCGAGGCTCTCTTTGAACGGTATGGCATCGTTATTTAAAAGAACGACGTACTTAGATTCCTTATCCCTAGCTCTGAACCCTACGTTGTTTCCTCCGGTAAATCCTAAGTTCTTGTTTAATCTGATGATCTTTTTCCTCAAACCACTCCTTTTCTCTAGGAACTCCTTAATCTTCTCAAAGCTACCATCAGTTGAACAGTTGTCTACAACTATTACCTCATATTTGTCACTCGGGTAGTCAAGCTCTGACACAGCATTCAGGGACCTTAATGCTA
>Ga0209080_1001775_pt1 | contig 10404 bp, 5 predicted proteins | sample JNZ110809AmetaG_FD_184123 | JGI IMG/M metagenome (GOLD analysis project Ga0209080, IMG submission 184123) | Hot spring microbial communities from Jinze hot spring, China to study Microbial Dark Matter (Phase II) - JNZ 110809A (SPAdes) (version 3) ...
TCATAAAGGATAGAAATTGATAAAACAATTCCTGTTAATAAACTGGCCTTAAAGGAATTGTGATGAAGACTATCTATAAATGAGCATAATGCAATCGGCATCAGGGCCATTACCATACCAAATGTAGGTTGTCCTAATGCAATACGCCATGGTAAGACATTATTAAAAGTAAATATCAATCCTGAGAAGAATGCGATATATCTGTTGTTAAACATCTTATAAGCCAGATGATACATCCCTAGCGGAGGAAGCAGAATTAACGGTATAAAGTAAGTAATTAGAAGATCAATATTATGGTCTGGAAACAATTTAATAAGTAATGCTTGAACGAATCTTATGGGGAATCTGTATAAGCTGTAAATGCCTTCAAATACCGTTGGATAACCACAATGAAGCCATGCAGAAGGCCATGATAAGTAATCATACATAAAATCTTTACTGAAATACGGCCAATCACCCGCGATGTGAATTCCCGGTAAGATAAGAGACCGATATAATAAGGCAGATAGAATTATAAGGATGAGCTTATCGATCGTTTTTTGATTCTTTTTAATAATGTTTAAAACCGATTGTTTAACATTTTTCGACTGGGTAATTTTGTTTGCTATCGTCAATCTTTGTTTTGTACTTATTAATAGAATTTTTAAGCTTTTTAAACGGGTAAGTTAAACAACAATCAGTTATTATCTTTTAGACACCAGTTAGATTAAAGCTTTATTTCTTGACAAGTATTTCTTTTAATACCCCTACTATCTCTTTAATTTGATCCTCAGAAAGTTTAGGTCCACTTGGGAGGCTTAATCCTCTAGCAGACAATTCTTCGGCAACCGGTAATACTTGGTCACATTTATATGGAGGTAGCTTATGTATTGGATAGAAGAAGGGCCTGGTTTCAATACCTTTTTCCTCCATGCTTTTAATCAGTGTGTCCCTAATGTTTCTTTCAACTAATATGGAATAAAGCCAATACACGCTTTTTGCCCATCCCATCTCCGGTGCAGGTTTAATATCAGGCAGATCCTGCAGCAATTTTCTGTATACAGTAGCTATATATCTTTTTTTCGCTACTAGCGAGTCTATCTTTTTAAGTTGGGCAACACCAAGGGCTGCCTGAAGATTTGTCATCCTGTAATTAAAACCAATAATGTCATGCCAATATTTCTTATTCGGATTCATCCCATGGTCTCTAAGTATTCTAATTCTATTAGCTAATTCCTCGTTATTTGTCAAACAAATACCACCCTCACCTGTCGTAATAATCTTGTTTCCATAAAATGAAAAGCAGCTAATGACACCGAAAGAACCTACTTTCCTGCCTTTATATTCCGCACCATGAGCTTCAGCACAATCTTCGATTAAGTGGAGACTATAATCTCTGGCTATATGTATTATTTCATCCATGTCGCATGGATGACCATATGAATGGACTGCTATTATTGCCCTCGTTTTTTTGGTTATCTTTCTTTCAATACTATATGGATCGATATTCCAGTAGTCCGGATGGGAATCTGCAAATATTGGTTTTGCTCCAGTATATATTACTGCATTGGCTACCGAAGCAAAAGTTAATGTTGGAATAATTACTTCGTCACCAGGACCTATTTCGAGTGCTGTTAAGGCTAAGTGTATAGCAGCCGTCCCGTTTGAAACTGCTATTCCATATTTAGTCCCAATATATTTGGAGAAACCCGTTTCAAATTCCTCAATAAACCTTCCCTTACTGCTTACCCATCCGCTCTTAACAGCCTCACTAACGTATTCAAGTTCCTCTTCACCTATTTCCGGTTCTGCTACTGGATACTTGATCATTTTTCACATTCTCAAAGTTCTAGTTAGAATTTTGTTTTCACCCGGGTAATTCGGCGCATCCCATGGAAATCTTTCTCCATTTAACCACCTTTCCCACCTTTTAACATCTTCTTTAACCATCAATTCCACTAATTCTTTAAACCTTGTTCTCGGCTTCCAACCCAATTCTCTTTCAGCTTTAGAATAATCGCCCACGAGAAATGGGACATCTAAAGGTCTTAAGAAGCGTTTGTCAACTTTGACGTATTCTTGCCAATTCAATCCCACGACATTAAAAGCGGTCTCCACTAGTTCTTTTACACTATGTGCTTCTCCAGTTGCAATTACATAGTCTTCGGGCTTTTCCTGTTGCATCATCAGCCACATGGCTTCGACGTATTCAGGTGCATATCCCCAGTCTCTTTTTGCATTTAAATTTCCTAACCTGAGTTCATTGCTTAACCCCAACTTTATTTTAGCGACTTCATTTGAAACCTTCCTTGTAACAAATTCTAAACCACGTAGAGGAGACTCATGATTAAAAAGAATTCCATTTACTGTGAATATACCATAGGCTTCTCTGTAAATTCTAGTAACCCAATATCCATATAGTTTCGAAGCAGCATAAGGACTCATAGGGTAAAAGGGATCGTTTTCATTGAGAGGCTTCCCATTATTAAGCATGTAGGACTTACCGAACATTTCGCTTGTAGCAGCAAAATAAAACTTAATGTCGCTCTTACAATTTTGTCTAATGGCTTCAAGAATACGGATTACACTTAAACCAGTAACATCGCTTGTTGCAATAGGGGTTTCAAAACTAGCTTCAACAAAACTTTGCGCTGCAAGGTGGTAAATTTCATCAGGCTCAGAAATTTTTAATGCTTCTATAATCGAGCTGGTATCACTCAAATCTACAGGTATTAAATAAACCTTATTGAATATCCCCAAGTATTCTAAACGCCAAAAATTGGGAGTACTAAGTCGCCTGTAAGTACCATAGACCTCATAATTTTTATCTAACAGAAACTTAGCTAGATAAGCACCATCTTGTCCTGTAATTCCAGTAATTAACGCTACTTTCATTATATTTCTAAAAAAAGGTTGTCATTTATTAAGCTTGTTCTTTAACATGTTCAGTAAAAGAGCTTGCGATATTACTCGATTTTACCTACGACTTATTCATTCGGTTCATTACATTCCGGATACTTTCAATACAGAATTTTTCAACAGTAGGCTACATGTCTCGATGAAGGATGTAATAGTGGAATATTGATGGTTATTTGCTAAGAAGTTTTCTTTAGTAGATATCTCTACTTGGCTTAACTTTTTCTAATATATCTTTGCAATAGCCTCTGACAGAATAATTTTACTGTTAAAGACGTTGATAACGACATTAGGTTAACTTTGGATTTATTTACACAATGGCATTAATTATGAGCCCCATGAAACCCGAACGTTAGTAATTTCCGAACCAGATTTTTATAAAAACTCGCATGTTTTTAACTAGAACGTTTACAAGCCCTAATTACAAGACCAATCTATATTTTCCTTAATAGACAAATGACGAATCATATTAAAAAAATTTATGGCAAGTCTCATTCATAATATCGATAATTGTTATTTTCCTTTTAAATAATTTAAACCTTATATAACAGTTGGGAATAATATCCCTATTTTTCGGAGTGAAAAATGGGAAGGAAAATTTCTAATAGAAAGATTTTGAAGCAAATAACCGTTCTAGCAATAGTAATTCTGGTCGCGTTATCAGCAGCATTCCTCGCGCAAAGCCAAGCAAAACCATCTCAAACAGATAGGCAACTTAAGCTAGACAAGTATTATGAGCGAGAAGAAAGAGAGCTTAAGCCGGAGACAGAAACCAAGCCATATGCTCTTAACCAGACTTTTAAAGTCTTCCTAGTAACCGGAGATATCATTTATGTTACAAATACTTCACAAGGGCTTCAAGTGCTCTCAATAGAGCCGGTTGATCCTTCTAATAAAGGGCAGGGTTTCCAAACGCTCGCTTTGGGAGAACATCTCTACGTGATACCGAGCTACGTAAACCTTAAGAAATATGATTTGAGCCTATTCGACGTAGCATACTTAATTAAAGAAGGTTATGTAAATGAGAGTTCCTATCGGCTCATAACGAAAGCATTGAGTAAATCGGCAACCATATCTATAACGGCAAAAGTAAGCGATTTGAAAAAAGAGTTTAAGATAGAAGGTAAGGTAATATCGGATAAACTTAACCTGCTCTCCCTAGAAGTAGGAAAAGACGCAAAATCCATTAGTAAAATGTTTAAGGAAATACTTGAATCTGAAAACATCGATAAAATTTGGCTCGATAGAAAAATACGTGTAAGCCTCGATAAAAGTGCTCTCTTGATAGGAGCAACCGATGCATGGAGCCTAGGCTACACAGGCTCAGGAATCAGGATTGCCGTTCTTGACACAGGCATAGACCCAACCCACCCGGACTTTAAGTTTCCTAACGGCACCTATAAGGTAATTCTTAACGCCTCCTTCGTCGGCTATCCGAGTGAAGAAGTGGGTAATGCGGCTGATTATCATGGGCACGGGACACATTGCGCCAGTATAGCTGCTGGAACAGGCTTAGCCTCTCTCAGGACGCGAGAAGTAGAGGAAGTGTCTAAAATAGCATACCCCCTTATTGCGACAGTTTATGATGACGTTGAGGCTCAAATAGTTGGTAATGGAACGCACTTAGCTTTAATATGGTGTGAAACCCAAGATTGGACAAGTTTCACTCTCTGGTTTTCTCTCTATGACGGAAATGTCTGGACGCCTAGAGAAATGGTTGATACTGGTAGGGTATGGGATTTTCCCTATGCTACGTTCCTGTCAGATGGTTCAATAATCATTTTCTGGCCTTTTGAAAACGAGATGCATTATGAGATTCATTATAAGATTCGTAATCCTGATGGGAACTGGGGAGAAGAGAAGGTGTTAGAAGTTGGCCTGCCATATACTAAGATTGTGAATGGAGGAGTAACTCAGCTTTTAAATGGCTCAATAGCTATAACTTTTGCACTTTACGATGAACAAGGACAGAGTAATCTCTATTACATGACTAGCCCAGATAAAGGAAATACTTGGAATTCCCCAATAAAGCTGACGAATGGTAACTCTACGATGAAATTTAGCCAAGGCATGTCCCTACAGACAAAAGACGGAACTATCATTGTATTATATGAGGAGGTATCTCATTACGATTACTTTGATGATTACTTTGGCGACATCTGTCCATTATACTATAACGTAAGCTTTGACGGTGGAAAAACCTGGCCGATAGGAGGGATGTTTGCACAGGGATCAGGTTTTGTTATCCCCTTTGGGTTAGAGCTTTCTAATGGAACCATACTAGTAGTTTTTCAAGGAGACGATCTGGAACGCGGGATTTCTGATGTCATTTACTCCATCAGGTACTACCCCTCTACTAACAGCTGGTCCTCCATAACAAGGCTGGGCTTTGAAGGCCATGCTTGGCGTCCAACGATTACGAGGGGGCCAGGGGGCATATGGATGACAGCAACTAGTTGTAGTCATGATCCTGGTATTTGGACTAGTAATAATATTATTGTAGTGACTCCAAAACTGGAGTATCAGGGTGTTGCTCCAAAATCGCTTTTAATGGTGGGTAAGGTTCTTAATAGGTGGGGCTGGGGCTACGAGTCTTGGATAATTAACGGTATAGACTGGGCTGTTGAGAATGGGGCTAACGTTATTTCAATGAGCCTTGGCGGTGGCTATACGGATGGTACTGACCCGCTTTCCATGGCGTGCGACTGGGCTGTGAGCCAAGGGGTTACTGTTGTTGTTGCGGCGGGAAACGGGGGCGATAGATATTGGACAACAACTGCTCCAGGAACTGCTTTCAACGTGATAACAGTTGGAGCTTCTGACGACTATGATAACATAGCTCAGTTCAGCAGCAGGGGACCAACTTTCGACCTGAGGGTAAAGCCGGATATCGTTGCCCCAGGTGTTAACATAATGGCTGCTAGAGTAGGTGGAGGATACGTCGGATACTCGGGGACAAGTATGGCAACGCCCCATGTGGCTGGTGCTGCCGCCATTATCCTCCAGAGATTTCCATTCCTCAATCCTGCGGACGTTAAGAACCTTCTGCTCTCCACTTCTAAACCTCTACTGGGATACAACATCTACCAGCAGGGCTCTGGAAGGCTGGACGTATCTCACGCGGTTAACCCGGTTCTCTTCCTAAGCCCAGCTCAAGTGAACCTGAAAACCCCGACGGCAACGGTGGTTAATACTACAATAACCCTAGTAAGCCTCTGGAGCAGCGACGTTGCCTTAACATTTGAAGTCTACTATTCAAGCGTTGACCATCCTGATGAAACATATCCGAGCAACGCCTTCTATGTCTCGAATGGAACCGTAATCCTCCCAGCCGGAGGAGTAGCTAATATCAACTTCGTAGCAAACTTCACCTCGCTTCCAGCCTACGATTACTGGGGAATAATAAACATCCTTGACGCCAACGAAGGCAAAGTGTTGGCACACGGTATATTCTCAGCCTTCAACTGGCGTAAACTGACTGTTCAAAAGATATATGCCAACGGGAACCCGGCTGTAGGCAACATCGTTTCCGTTTTCTTCAATGAGACTCGTTACGGCTCCTTGATATGGGGCTGGTCGGGCTTTTACGATTTCACAAACTCCAGCGGGATGGTGGACTTCTACCTGCCAGAAGGATTCTACAACGTAGTGACCTCAAGGTATGATGGCTCAAGTGGTAGAGTATACTCCATAGTTAAGCAAGCGAGGTTGACTACAGACATGACGGTAACACTCGACGAGAGGGAAACATATGAAGTCAGACTTTCAAACACTGCAGGCCTCACCCCGATGGAGAAAAATATTATTTTGGTAATACCTGTTTACCGCGTCTACCCCGACTGGTATTACCTAGACATGTACGGTTATGGGTGGAGGATATACTATCCTTCTTCGCTAAGCGACTACGCTTTAACACCATATCCGACAGTCTTAGGCTATAAGCTTGTACCCAGTGACAAGGTTAACCCATCCTACCCAGACCTGATAGAGTCGGATACGCTCTACATGCCGACAGCATTCTTCGAGAACATAACTTCATCGAAGGTCATTGTTCCAAGCTACGAGATGACGGTGAACGTAGAGTATAGGACATACGCGACTCCAAGGGTTTCAGCGGAGACCTGGTTAAATCTACAGATGTATGGATTGTATAACGGAAGCGGGTATTATATGTACTTAGGGTCTTATAATTACAAGCTGAATGCCCCTAAGACGCTTACGTTAAAGATTAACCCGTTCTGGCTCGGCACAACACTGAACTGGGCTGAATTAGAGATTGAAGCACGGAAATATCGGGACCTCCCCGGGGTCTCAACGCCGTATTGGAATTACAATGGGTATGCTCTATTATCGAATCTTTACTACCAAGGCTTATACGAAAGCAGGCTCTATCTCACAGCGGAGCCCGAAATACGGTATAGCAGTGCTAATTTTAATCTTGAAAACAATAGGTTGAGAGGGGTATGGTTCTTGAGCTGGCAGAGAGGGGCTTTTAACTACACGTATTGTTACAGTCCTGATGCTACCTATTACAATGCTAGGGTCCTCGTAAACGGGTCTGAAATACCTGTCTCACTATCGCGATTTGAGCCTTCTTACATATATGTCTACGCGTACGATATCGATTTCAACCTTCCAGCTAAAGTTGAGGTTTTTCACGATTTCACCAGTAACCGCGCCCTCTCCAGTAGCATAAGCGCTAAAAACACTTTCATCGTTGAGAACTGGGGAAACGGCTGGTACGGGCATGTGCCTTTACAGTTCGATTATGATAGGGCTGTTGAAGTAGTCGGCCTAGATTGGAATAATACTCTAACCACAGTCAAACCCGTTATCGTAAACGTTTACATCTACTCTTATAACGATCTGACGCACGCGGTCCTCAGATACAAATACGGTGCCACATGGCACAATTCGACCCTAATCTCCCACACGGGATTCGGGCCCGGCTATAGGAGGTTCACGTTCGCACTCGACCCCATGGTTAACAGGACTTTCGTAGACCTCTCAATATACTTCAAGGATGTGAAAGGCAACGAGATGAGGCAGGATATAACCAGGGCCTTCTATGTTGAAACTGTTTATTCCTCTCCGATGGACTATGTGGGTTACGTGTGTCGAAACATAGTGTCAGCACCTGAACGGGATGTTTACTTCATCCTACCAGACATAGTAAACCAGCCGTTTCGTGCTAGTGCAACTGATTGGGCGGCGCAGGGGGCTCTGTACGGAATTACTGGAGAAAAGCAGAACCTGGGCATGGACGACTGGGACTTGTGGATAGATAATTCTAATGGAAGGCCGGTCATACCCTCTGGGAAAACCATAGTTACGATAGGTAGTGCTTGGGTGAATTTCGTAGTGCGTTATTATGAGAATAGGGATCGTAATAATTTCTGGAACCCTGGTTCAACACCGGTATACGACCAGGCATATGTAAGGATGAACCTTGACGGGACTGGGAACTCGAACCACATCTGGTTCGAAGCCACTCCTCGTTCAACAACGCATTCAGGTACAATACCCGGCACAATGCTCACACTCGGAGAATTGCGTTCCGGAACCACAGACATGTTCGTAGTCCAATCATTTACAGACGGCGACAACCGCGAAGTATTAATCACATATGGATTCGGATGGAAAGGATCATGGATTGCAACAATATGGTTAAAATCTCAATGGTCGTTGGGGTACTATTTACAAGGCCTAGAAAAACACTGGAGTATTATAAAGTGGATGGATACTAATGGTGACAAGATACCGCAATTGACAGAGTTAAGTCTAGTTGCTAGTGGCGACTAGGTTTCTTTCTATTCTTTTTAAGAGTATAGCGTTGGATTTATTTATTAGTATTAATAAAAACTTCCAGCGATTTGATTGCAAGCACGAACTTTTTAATCCATTGGGATAAAATTTCCATCGTAAAAATAAGTTCATTCTCCCTAATTTCCTATTCTGATAAAGTTAAATACGAGGCGACTTGGCTTCAAATCGTGTAAATATAGAAATTGGCGACTAGAGAAATAACTGTCAAATTATCGCATAGGCATTATTTAGACAGATGGTTGGGACTATACGAATACGACGAATACAAAAAATGGTTGTTTTCCGGTATAATAAGAATTCTAAGAAAATATGTTAAATCTGGCAGAATACTCGAAATTGGATGTGCAAAAGGATACCTCACTTACATATTGAATAAAATGGGCTACGAGGCTATTGGTGTTGACATTTCACTAACTGCATTAAAACAAGGTTTGAGGATAGATAGTGTGATGCTTGATGCAGAACAATTGTCTTTTAGAAATAATTGTTTTAATGCAGTCGTATCAGTACATACGTTAGAACATCTGCCAAGACCAGAGAGATCGATCGCTGAAATCTTCAGAGTTCTTAACAAAAACGGCTTATTTTTAGCAGTAACTCCCGACAAAGATAGTGTATTAGCTAAATTAGGGTACAGGTTAGTAGAATATACTGCACTTAAGAACCCCTATCATGTAGGATTGATGAATAGGAAAGAACTGAGAGCAATTCTCAAAAAATCAGGCTTCAAAGCAATCGTAATCCTGCCTTTTCATAACGGGTTCTTCGGTTTTCCAATAATCCATAAATTAACAAAACGTTATTTTATTCCGCTTCCCATTAGTACTCGCTTCTTTATTCCTTTTTCCCACCACCAATTAGTTGTTGCACTTAAATGATTCTGATTAAAAAGTTTGATGTCATAATTGTCTATCGTACTGATAATATTTTCAACTGATCTAAGATTATTATAGTTTAAATCCTAACCTGATGTGCTTGAAGTTTGTTTAGCCTGTTAGTTCTGGTTCCATGTAGCGGATCATTAAAAGCATGTTTTGAAAAACAAACGTTAAAATGCAACTACAAGGCAGAATATCTTTATGAAGTACTATCGGATTTTAGGTCTTGTAGGTGCTATAATTGCTTATCCGTTCATAGTTGTCTCGATCTTTCTAACGCCCTGGTTCAACTTTTACAATAATGCTCTAAGCGACCTCGGTAACATAGCTCGAAATTCTCCAGTAGCGTATATTTTTAATACTGGATTGTTTTTATCCGGTTTTCTAGTGGCTTCTTTCGCTTCTATTCATTCTCTTCGAAACCGTTCTTGGAGGCATTTATCTTGGTCTATTCTTCTCGTGCTGACGGGTTTGGATTTAGCCCTCATAGGAATTTTCCCAGAGGATGCTGGCAGAATACATGGAATAGTTTCCGTAATATTCTTCAGTCTGATGATAATCGTAATGTTTGTATATGGTTTTTCCTCGATCGTCTCCAAAAACCATCTTACTGGATTGCTTGCGTTTGTTTCAAGCATTGCTTCTGCAACGATTTGGATTGTAAAATGGGGTTGGCGAGGAGTTGCAATACAGGAGACGTTAACATCTTTAATCGCTAGCATTTGGCTTATAATCGTTTCTCTTCGTCGTAACAATATGTAAGTTACAAAAACAAAGTGAAAATCAACAGGGTTTTAGAGCAATT
>Ga0209080_1001785_pt1 | contig 10370 bp, 12 predicted proteins | sample JNZ110809AmetaG_FD_184123 | JGI IMG/M metagenome (GOLD analysis project Ga0209080, IMG submission 184123) | Hot spring microbial communities from Jinze hot spring, China to study Microbial Dark Matter (Phase II) - JNZ 110809A (SPAdes) (version 3) ...
CTCATAAAGAATGAATTTTAAAATACATATAGAAAAAGAAAATTACATCTTAAAACTTTTGAATTTGAAGATAAAGAATGAAAGGGATAAGATAGAAAATCCTATAAATATCATAGCAAAAAACGAAAAGGGAATAAGCCATTTACCCAAAATTGAGTAAATATACATTCCGAAAGGTCCGAGAATATCAAGGGATTGAGAAAAAAGAGAAATTGTTGATACCCTGAAAATCTCGGTTGGATTAAGGAAAACAAAGAGGAAAAAAATGAAATTTGGAAGGTTTGAGGTCTGAATCACCCCAAGTATCCCAATTTCACCACCTATCGTGAAGATAAACCATAGAACAATAGCCAAAGCTATGGCAGACGATTTAGAGGGAGCGAAGGAAGAAATCAGGATCCCTAAGCTCACAAAAACAAAAGATAGAGCAAGGATAAAAACCAAGATTATTATAAAGTTCAGAAAATCTTCTGAGCTGGGTCTTATGAAAAGAGAAACGAGCGGAAAAACAATAGTCGGAGGAATGATATTTGCCACAAAAGAAGATAAAAAGTTTGAACAGAAATACTCCGACCTGCTCAGAGGGAAAGAGAAAATATACTCAAAAGATAGATTTTCTCTCGCTCCCGCAATAGATAAACTTGAAGGGAGTATAGAAAAAAGAGGTACAAGGATAATAGATATATTTATGAGTGTTGCCATAAACTTTCCAAATCCCTTATAACCGTATAGCCCTTGCTTTACGCCAGCATAACCAAATCCCAAAGCCAGAAGAGAAAAAGTGAGAATATATATAAAAAATAGGCGAGAATGAAGTATTTCTTTAAAGCTAATGCTGAAAAGAGATTTTATAACCGAGAACCTCAAAGATGATATTTTTTCTTGATTCATATTAGTTAAACTTCTCATAATTTCAATCTTTTACTTTTTGCTTTACATGTTCCAGAAATTGGGAGAAGCCAAGGCATTCACCTTTACATCTTGTTTTTTCAAAAGCAACAAATCCGTAGTTCATAGGAGTTGTGAAACCGGAGGAAAAGAGAGCACTTTCTGGAGAAAGCCATTTTCCTGTTTCAAAATCAACAACCCATACTTTCTTAACATTTTCTTTTTCTTCAAGGTAAGATAAAGCAAGGCAACCGAGATCGTCAAACTTTTTCACTCTGCCGTTTTTCAGAATGTATTCTCCTGCATACCTTTTTTCTGTAATGTGCATTTTACAGTACGAGCAGGTATCACCCGGGAAAAAATCAACTGGTTTCTCTTCGGTTTTCGGACACTTCCCAAAGACCAAAAACAGAAAACCAAAAGAAATAAAAAGAATATGTTGCATTCTCAAACTTGCATATTTTTTATTTATCTTTCCTTTCCCATTCATATCTTAATTTGCCTCAAAATACGTCAGGTTTTTCTATCATTTTCAATTTTGTAGTTTTCTAAAAATTCTTTATATCCTCCATCAAATTTTATCTTCCCTTGATTCATATAAACTACCCTTGTTGCAAAAGATACATCTTGCAATCTATGTGTAGAGATGATTTGAGTTGATTCAAGTTCTTTGAGGAAGTTAAATAGTTTTTTCTGAGCTGAAATATCAAGATGAGAAAATGGTTCATCAAGGAGAAGCATTTTTGGTTGTCCCGCAAAGGCAAGAGAGAGAAAGAGCTTTTGCCTCATACCTCCCGAAAGCTCAGTTAATTTTTTACTCTCAATTGCAGAAAGTTCAAGCTCAAAGAAATCAAACATGTCTGAAAATTTTGAAAGAGGGATACCCTTTGAAACAGAGGCAAAATTTATAAGGTCTTTTACTTTTACGGACCATATAGGGTGAACCTGAGGACAATAACCCAAATTCCTTTTATTATAATAATTCTTACCAAAGATTTTGATTTGACCCTCAAAACTCAAAAATCCCATAATACATCTCAGAAGAGTTGTTTTTCCTGAGCCGTTATATCCGAAGATGACGACCTTCTCTCCTTCCCTGATATATAAATTTATATTTTCAATGACTTTTTGTTCCTGAAAACTTTTGCTCAGGTTCTCTATCTCTAAAACAAAGTTCATCTTTTTTATTACCGCAGTTCAATGAGCAAAAATATCAATATTTTCTCTAATTCTATTTATAAGTTTAGGTTTTATTTTTCTCTCTTTTCTATCCCAACCGAAAAAATCTGCTTTCATTCTTGGTCTTGCATCTGAAAATACAGGAGGGGGATTAAAAATAGGCAATACACGTGAAATTATATCTATAACTGTTTTCAGAGGAGAAAAGTAAATGAAAGATAGTTCTGGTTTTTTCGCTATGACTTCAAGGAACAAAGACGAATATTCAAACGGGAAGTCGCCATATCCATCTTTATCTTTATCGTATCCTCGGTATATATCAAAGAAATTTGAATACCAAAAATTTCTGTCTTGAAGGACCTGCTCAAATTCTGCGATAAATAAATTCCCCACGAAGGTGTTGTCTGATATGAGGTTTGGAAAAGACGGTGGAAGTACTCTTACCGCAACTATATTGAAAGCAAAAACATTTCGTTTGATTATATTGCCAAATTTCTTCTTTGATAAAATATCATCTTCTTGTATGTCTTCGCTTATTGACCCCCCTCTGAACTCAGGAGAATTAGCGAGGTAAATTCCGACAGAATTATCTATTATGAGATTTTCGGTAAGGACGATATATGAAGCATCTTTAAATCCGACCCCGATTCCTGTAAGGTATTTTGAGCTTCCGAAAACATTTTTTCTTATAAGAATTTGCTTTGAGAACATCAGGAAAGCCCCAACAACATTACCATAAAACTCATTACCTTCAAGAATATTACCATCGCTATACATGTAGTGTAATCCGTATCTGCTGTTTATAACATGATTTCCAATTACTCTTACATCGTTTGAATACCAAATAACCACATCTCTCATATTTTCTACATAGTTCTTTTCTATAAGGACTTTTCGTGAGTACCAGAGACGGATTCCATCACCTCTGAATTGGAAAGGTTCTTTTTCATTGCCCAAAATAATATTGTCCCTTATGATAATATCTTCTGAATTTTTAAGATAAATACCAAAGAGAGTATTTTCAATCCTGTTTCCCTCAAGATAAACTCCTGTTGTATTTTCGACCATAATACCTGAATCTTCATGAAGAACATCTCTTCCAGAATTTTTTATTATCAGGTTTTTTATAGTGCAAGGAGATTTTATGTAGATAACATGTCCTGAACCACCACCATCTACTACTGATATTTTTTGTCCATCTATATAAACATTTTTATCTACAACTACATTTCCTTTGTACACTCCGCCTTGAAGTATTATTTTATCTCCATCTTTTGCTTTTTGCAGAACCTGAGCAAGATATGAAGCATCTACTTTAAAGAGGGTGGAAGAAATTAAGAAAGAGCTCATTAAGAAAACTTGTACCATCATGAAAATTTTAGATAAAGAGAAAGAAAGGGAGGAGCTTTTTAGGATTTTGATTGTAATTTTGCCCCTCCCTTTCTCGAAGACGAAACTACTTCAAGCCAGCTGATCTTCCGGCATTTATAGCTGCTGTTGCAGTTTTAACAAGAAGTTGCCAAGCCCAGTTAGCTGTGTTTGCACATTCTTTCCAGTTATTCTGAGAACAAAGCTTTTCAGCTTTTTCAAGTTCTTTTTTAGCCTGAGCAAGCCACTCATTAGCAGATTTCCATTCGCTCTCAACCGCCGGGTCAAACTTAGCTTTTTCTTCTATTCCCTTTTGAATTAGTTCTTTCGCAACCTGTTCAACCACAGTCAGAGTATCGCGAGCGTTTTTAAGCCATTTTTCTGCATCTTCCTTAGTTTGAGCAAATAAAGGAAGAGAACCCGCAAGTATAAAAGATATAAAAGTTGCGGTTGCTATTTTTTTACCACTCATAGTCAGCCACCTCCTTTACTTTTTAGGTTTTACAATGAGATAACCAGCCATTTCAAGATGTAGAGCTGAGCAGAACTCAGAGCAGTAGAAAGGAAAGACACCTGGTTTTGAAGCAACGAATTCAACAACTCCGGTCTCACCTGGTTCAATAGAAAGATTGATGTTGTATCCACCAAGAGCGAAGCCATGAAGTAGCATCGCGGGCTCTTTCAACGTTAGTGATATACATCACTACCCTATCGCCCTCGTTTACCTCTATTATTTCAGGGGTAAAGTGGCTTCGTATCGCGGTAGCATAAACGTAAACTGTATTGCCTTTTCTCTCAATCTTCTCCTTACCTAACTCAGTACCATAAGGAGATTTTTTCTGTACCACAGGGTCCCAACCAATCTCTGGATAGACAGTCCAAGGTTTCAACTTATCTGCCTTTATTATTTGTGCGTAGTGTGGTTCTCCGAGTGGGATAGGCATATCATAAACAAGCTTCATTTTATCACCAGATATATCTATGAGCTGGAAGTTCTGAGGGTGAAGAGGTCCAACAGGAGCAAATCTGTCAATAGACCACTTGTTGAGAGCAACAACCCATTTGCCCTCAGGCGAAACAGTGTCACCCTCGGCAGCAGCTATGTGTCCTATGTTGTAGTGAACGGGGAGTTTTTCTACAAGCTTCCAAGTTCCAATCTGCCACTTTGCAACAACAGATTCAATAAAGACCGATGTATATGCAAAACCTCTGTTGTCAAAGACTGTGTGAAGAGGTCCGAGTCCTATCGGTACCTGAGCTTCAACAGATTTTTTGAAGTCAATTATCGGAACACCGAATTTATCTTTACCAGCAAAATCTCCTTGCTCTATTGCCTTTTTAATTTTCTCTATTGAGTAGACAGTGGCGTGAGTATCAAGTTTTCCTCCGACTACTATCCATTTTCCATCAGGAGAAACATCTACCCCATGTGGAGATTTCGGCTCAGGAGTAAAGACAAGAATTCTTTCTTTGGCAGCAATTTCAAGGGGAATAACTTTAAATTTGAACCCACCTATACCTACAACTTCTTTGAAATTCCCTTTGGAAACAAGCTCTTCTGCTTTTTTCCAGTTGATTATATGAAGGTAGTCCATATCATTTTGCGATGCGCCGATTTCAAAGAATGGATTGGGACTTCCTAATGGCTTACCTGTTGCCATTTCTGAGTTAAAAGAGTTGCAGAATGCATAGCCGTAGCTTGCAAGTTTTCCGGCATCGCAGAGGTCTTGCCAGTAAGGTGGGACTTCAACAGCAAATGATTTTTCTGGAACTATACGCCCCTGCTTCCTATCAAAATACCAGAAAGTAACGTAGCCCCTGTATTTTTCAGAGTACTCAGAAAGCGGAGCATACTTGCCACCCTGCGGAACAGCATATTGAGAAGGTTCAATTATGTATTCAGAGTTGGGAGTTACGAAAGCTGCACCGTGGTTTGAATACCCAAGAGGATTACACACAATTTGTTTGGTCTCAAAGTCTCTAAGGTCTATCACAGCTAAACGAGAATTAGCTTTATCTCCTATGAAGAGGAATTGACCATCGTAATCCCCATTCGTTTCGCTCAGAGCAGGATGGTGAGTATCTGCCCAGGTAAGTTTTGCTCTGAGGTCATCACAATAAGTTCCTTGAAGGACTTTTTTGTTCTCCGCATCAAAACCCCAACCCTGCCAAGGTTCAGGAGTAAAGACGCCGATATACTTCAGTATTCTCATAGAAGGGATACCTATGACTATAACCTGCCCAGAATGCCCACCCGACGAGAACATAATATATTCGTCTTTGACGCCTGTTGGGTGGTATGTTTTGAGAGCATTTTCAACTGCTTCGGGACTGAGACCGCGAGCTTTCGCTATTTCAAGAGCTTTATCAAACGGACCCTGCGCTACGATATTGCTTATAAAGAGAGAGCCGAAAACGAGGCCGACAAAAAACAAAGCCAAGCCAAATAGGTTCTTTTTTATTTTTGCTTTTATCCTACCCATGTTTAAAATAACCTCCTTTCACTTTATTTTTTTAATAACATTTCTCCCTACAACATATTTTTAACATTTACTTTTTCAGTCATTTTGAGTACTTCTTAAAACTCTTGCTTTCTCAAGCATTCCTGCTTTTTCAAACTCTTCCGGTTTTGCTGGCCATTTCGGAAGATTCGGACATAAGATAGAACATCTCTCTTTCAAAGGGCAAGCATTACATACACCCAAGCGCAGAACAAACGAAATGAAAATCAAAACAAACGCTAAAATGGCAAGATAAAATCCTAATCCAAAAGTAGCATATGTTTTGAACTGGGCAATTTGACTGGCACCGAAAACTTTAGGAGTAAAAGGAGAAATTTTTATTGGCGCTTCAGGGTTGAGCTCGTGCCCATATTTATATAACCAGAAAAACATATCAACAATAAAAGCAGCCGGCAAAAGCAGAGAAGGTATAACAAAAAGTATAGCTCCTTTCCTTCCCGAAAAAAGGAAAAAGAGGGTAATAAGAGATACGACAATAATACCGAAGAAAGCTACTTTTCTTTCAAATTTAGCAGCTTCTTCCATTTTCTTCATACCTATGTAGTGGTTTAAAATATCAAGTTCTCGCACATCTCCTTTCAATTTATTTAGATATACGGTAACATGAAGACCTTCCGGATACTGTGGAGCAATAAGAGTAAATTTCCACCAAGGCAAAAAGAAAGAAATAAAAATCAGTATAGAAGCAGAAATAGCTAAAAATGCCACAAGCACTCTCCTTTTCGTCTGAATAATTGGACCTGGAATAAGTTTTTCTATTCTTTCAACTACCTGAACCATAACAAGCTAACCTCCTGTTTTTAATGCAAAATCTGTTCCATCTGAAATTTCTCTTGGAGAACAAGAAAATCAGGGAAAAAACTGACTCTTCTTTGAGATTTTTGTCTCATTTTTGAGAATTTTTCTCACTTTTGAGACAACTTTCAAAATTCTACGCTGAAAAGTATTCTCATAAAGTCATCTTTTATCTCCTTACCTTCTAATTTTTTAACATACTGAATCTGAGAAAGAAAAATTCCTCTACGGTATATGAGAGCAAAATTAAAAGCGAATTCATCGTTTTCATCTTTTGTTCTTGTGTCATAAAAAGGGTACCTGTAATTCTGGAAGGTTCTTGCTCCTATAATAAACCTGAAAAAAAGATTAAAAGGTAGCTTATAATCTATTCTGAGATAGTTTGCATAGTGATAGTAATTTCCTACTGTCTGACGGTTTCCAAAAACATTTATATAGGCAAAGCCAAGTTTTAGTGAGAAATTTTTTAAAAAAGGTATAAAGCCATAAGCTCCCACAAAATCTGCTCCCCACATAAAAAGGTCATAGCGAGGAGCGTATCTCACCCAATAACCAGAAGCATAAGCGGTAAGTAAAGAATACCCCAACTTAATTCTATCACCTACTGCAAAATTTGAAGGAGAACCCGTACTGATAGTCATAATTTTTTCTGGATCACCCGAAGGACCATTGACAACATAAAAATCATTTGAAAGGAGAATTTTTTCGGTTTTGAGTATATGAGAGTTAAAGACACCACCGAGTTCAGACCATATGAAAGGAACAAACTTTTGGTCAAATCCCGTCAGTCCACCGTAATTGTGATGAAAAAGAGGGTCGGCTCCAAAAGGTATAAGAACTTTACCGAATTTCAATGAAAAAGTAGAAAACCTTACTCCAAATTCATAAAATACTCTCTCTATTACTTCTGCCGAAAAAAAGAAATTATCTTCTGTTGTTCTCCTTGAGATAAACAGAAAATGATGGTAATTTGTCAACAAATACTTACCCTCAAGTGGATTAATATTGAACTCTCTTGATTCAAGGGAAACATCAAATTTCGCATTTATAATCAGTCCTAAGTATTTGATGTTCAGTATGCTTTCTGATTTTCCTTCTTGATATTCTGAATCAGCGTATATGATATGCGAATCAAAAATAAAAAAAAGTAAAGCGAGGAAAAAAGTTTTTGTTTTGCTTTTGATATAATTAAGCTCAAAATCATAATCTTTCTTTTCTTTTCTCATTTTCTTTTTTCAGTGGTGGCAGACCTCGCAGTCCATATCGTCAATACTCATAGAAATTTTTCCATTGTGGCATGCTCCACAAAACTTGCCTCTATCAAAATCGTTATGGGTCATAACACTTCTTCCGTATCTGAATGTGGTAGGATGGCATACATAGCAGTAAAACATTTCCTGATGAAAAAGGTGAGGAAAAACAGCAGGTGGTTCATCAGCTTCTTCTGCAATATCAGGAGGTCGCTCAATCCTGACGAAAGATGGAGTTTGATACGAAAAAGCCGAAATAACAAAAATCCAAACTAAAAAAACAAAAATCAAAATATCATAAATTCTGATCTTGATTGAAAAAGCGTTTTTAGATTTCACTTCAACAAAATTATTCCTAACTCTCAAAAATTAGTTTTGCTATTTTCTGAAAAAAAATTAGAAAAAGAGAAAAATTTAAACGCCCGTTCAAATTTTTTTCACTATGTATGAGACAATAAAGGTGGAAAAGAAAAAAGATAAAGTAGCATGGCTCATTCTGAACAGACCTGAAAAAAGAAACTCAATCTCTCCGAAAATGACTCAGGAAATTCTCCAAGCACTCAAAGAACTGAACGAAAATCAAGACGTTTTTATTGTAGTTATGACAGGAGAAGGAGACAAAGCATTCTCTGCCGGCGGAGACCTTTCCCCAGACCCATCAGGTCCAACCGCATTTTTAGATAGGTACGAAAGTTCAAGATTATTTGCAGAGATATTCAGAGTTATGGAGAGTTTCAAAAAGCCGATAGTTGCAAGGGTAAACGGTGATGCTCTGGGAGGCGGTTTTGGACTTGTCGCAGCATGTGATATAGCAGTAGCATCAGAAACCGCAAGGTTTGGAACCCCGGAAATCAATGTTGGTCTATTCCCATACATAATACTTGCAACCCTCATAAGAGTAACGTCAAACCCAAAAAAACTTCTCGAGCTTATGCTCACGGGAGAGAGAATTTCAGCAGAAGAAGCTCTGAAACTTGGATTCATAAACTATGTTGTTCCACCTGATCAGCTTGATAGCAAAGTAGATGAAGTTGTAAATAAACTGCTTGAAAAAAGCCCCGCAATACTCCGTATGGGAAGAAGAGCTTACTACACAGCAAGAGAACTTGAATTTTCAAAGTCGCTCGAATTACTCTCTGCTATGCTCTCTCTGAACACGATGGCAGAAGACCTTGTAGAAGGAGTTATGGCTTTCTTCCAGAAAAGGAAACCGGAATGGAAAGGAAGATGAATAAATAAAGAAAAAAAATCAGAGCCCGGTGAGTTCTCTATATATTTGAAGGTATTTTTTAGCCATGCTATCGCTTGAAAAATCTAATCTCATACATTCTCTGATGGTAGCTAAAAATTTCTTTTTGTTATAAAAAAGGTCTATCGCTCTCTTTATAGCACAAAGCATTTCTCCCTTCGATGGATTATCAAAAACTATACCCCACCCCCCTTCTGATATATCTTTTACTGTCTCCTCAAGACCTCCAACTTTTCTCACTATGGGAACGCATCCGTATCTCATAGCTATCATCTGAGTTATACCACACGGCTCAAATATAGAAGGCATAAGTATAAAATCAGAAGAAGCGAACAATCTGCGGGACAAAGCATCATCAAAATCTGTGATAGATATTATGTTCTCGTAAATTCCCGATATTCCTCTGAAATGCTCCGCATACTCTCCTGAACCGAGGAAGAAGAAATTAGCCCCGAAAGAAGATAGCTCTCTGATTGATTCAAGAATAAGTGTAACTCCTTTCTGGTAAGACAACCTGCTTATGAATGATATGAGCGGTTTTTCAAAATCAAGATTGAAGATCTCACATAACTTTTTCTTGTTCTCAAACTTTTTCTGTATGTCAGAGTAAGAGTAATTTGCCCAGATAGATCTATCTTTTTTTGGATTCCATGTGTCATAATCTATACCGTTGAGAATACCACGTAGCTTGAAACTGTATTTATTTAGAACTCCTTCAAGCCCCCATCCATAGTCCTGTGTGAGAATTTCTTTTGCGTATTTTTCACTAACAGTAGTCACGAAGTCAGAAAAAATTATTCCGCCTTTGAGAAGATTGACCATACCCCAGAACTCCAGAGCTTCCATATTGTAAAGATGTGGTGGCAGATGTAATCTATCTATCATCCATCTATCGAAGTATCCCTGATACGCAAGGTTATGGATTGTAAAGACAGTTTTAACAGAAGATCTGAAAACCTCTTTGAGTATAACAGGTATGAGAGCGGTTTGCCAGTCGTTTGCGTGAATGACATCTGCCAAAATTAATCCTTCTGCAACAGCTTTTGCAACAGCCCACGAGAACCCTCCGAACCTTATATCGTTATCATGATAGGATTGACCCGCCGGACCGTATATATG
>Ga0209080_1001788_pt1 | contig 10360 bp, 13 predicted proteins | sample JNZ110809AmetaG_FD_184123 | JGI IMG/M metagenome (GOLD analysis project Ga0209080, IMG submission 184123) | Hot spring microbial communities from Jinze hot spring, China to study Microbial Dark Matter (Phase II) - JNZ 110809A (SPAdes) (version 3) ...
ACATTATATTATATAATATAATGTATTATATTATGTGATACTGTCATATTTAATTTTTTAATATGGAAAAGACTGGGGCAGTAAATGGTTGCAAAAAATGCTTGATATAGAGGTTAGCTTAAAGTATTTTTTATATCGGTCCGTTAATGTTTTTGGTGCGTTTTTCTAATGTGAATGCTTTACTGCCTAATTCTCTTTCCTAAAATGACACATATGTGGCACGTAGATAGTAACACATATATATCTCGTGCGTTATCAAATATACGTGACAGACAAAAACGGGACAGTGGGACTCAAGGTATTGTTTGAGAAAGTCTACGTATTGAGGACAGTGAAATATGAGGTAAAAATAATCCAACTCTATAGTGGTAAGGTAATTTTCTCAGTAGTAGTGAGACCTAAAAGAGCCCCAGTGCATCTTAGTGGTTTTTCAAAGCTGCCAGCCCCAGTAAAATACCAAGTAATTAAGGACTTAGTGGCTAATAAAATGTCACACATTTTAGACCAAATTTAGTTTTTTTCTTTTTTGTTTTTTCTTTTTTTCTTGTTTTTTGTTTTATTGTTTTACTGCTGTGTAGTGTCTTTCCGTTTTTTTACGGCTCTTTCCATGTAAAAGAGTAATAGGTTTTTGTTTCCAATACTCAGCTGCAGATAAATATGTACCGTGCGATACTACTACCGTGACAACAAAAACAACTAGTCGGGTGATAGCACAGAGTCGGGCCAAAGTGAGAGTTATACGTGGCGAGACAATACGCAGCAGCGATTCACAGAGTAACACTATTCGTGGCGATTAGGTAAAAAGAAAAAATCGGGTGAAAAAAATATGTCTTTTTTTAATTCTGCAAATACAAAAGCGCTACTTATAGAGTCGCTACGGAAAAGGAGACTATTACTTGGCCCAGACAATTTTAACAGTATTTCGGACTACAAATTGCTTAAAATGTACTTGAAAAAGATTAGGGAGTTCAATGAAAAAGGGGACTATATTTATGCGTTAGTTACCTTTAAAGTTCCAACTAGACGTTATAGAGATATTAAGACAGACATTATATATAGGTATTTGATAATTGGCTTTGACGAAAATGATAAAATTATTGTTTTTTACTCTGACTTTCCACACGAACATTTTGGCTTTAGTTATGATATCGCCCGATACAAATATGTAGACGTAGAGCCTATTTTTGAAAAAGATGCGTTTTTCAGAGTACAAGGTGATATAATATTTCAAGTTGAAAAAGTTGAAAATCCATTAAATGCGTATTTGGATTCACTATTTCATGCCTCATTTAACGTTATTAGTAACTTATTATTGTTAGAGATTCATAGGCGTATTGCTGACTTACTGTCAGATTTATCTATTTCCTCAATTGTTAATGCTGACGCAGTGTTTATCAATGGTTGTCCAAGAAATTTGAAAGAAAACAAGCTTGTGTCATATATTGTTAGGAATTTAGTACTGTCTGATATCTTCCCAGGTTATGATACACATATAAGAGAATCACTATTCATAAAAAATCTTGAGAATACAATAGTATTTGATAACATTGATAATATATTTACGTTAGAGGTAGTGCCGTCAATTATTGGTAGATACAACCCAGATCTTTTGATAAGGGCAAGATTTGTGGGTACACTTTTAACCAAAAAAGTACCGGAAGAGGTATTTTTTGAGAATATTATTTCCAATTCAAAATTGACAGAGAATATCAATGAAATAGAGGTCAATGAGAGAGTGGGGCGCCACACAATTATTTTCAAAAACGTCTTTCCACGACAAGTTTCAATAGATTTTGAATTTCCAATTTCGCAGCGTAGATATAACATAATGCTTTCAACTTTGGCTTATGTAACAAGTGGTACTGAGATTCACCTAAGTCACCCGCAGCACGGCACGAAAGTGGTTAAAGTACCGGCAGCACGTATATGGCTGCGGCACGTAGAACAACCATATCGCACGGTTGAGGCGAAAAACAAATTGCTGCTGCGGCACTATTTCACCTAAATTTTAATTTTTTCTTTATTTTTTTCTTTTCTTGTTTTTTGTTATTGTAGCTAGCTATTTTTGTTTTTTGTTTTTTCTGTGTTGAGTGGTGAATAGTGGGAGTGGGGATTTTTTTCTGTCAGGGGGGGCTTTTTCGTGCGCTAGTCGAGTTGTTTTTTTGGCCAAACTTTTCAGAATTTTTCTGCTTTTATTGCCTTTTTTAACGTGGCTTTTTCTTTTTGTTTCTCTTGGCTTCGTTTTTTTGGTGAGTGGGTCCGCGTGGAAAGAGGTGAGGGGTTGCTCTTTCCTGTTTTGGGGGCGTTAGAGTAGATGCTGTGTAGACCTGAGTCAGGTTTATGACGTAATGTTAAAATCAAACGTTAGATAGGAAAAGTAAAAAAACAAAAAAATATTGATTATATTTTAAAATTTGGGGGTGAGAATATAAAATATATGGTGAAAGAGATAACTACCACGTGTGGTTTCCCAACTGATTTCAAGTATTAATATTCTTTTAAAGAATAGTTTAATGATACGCAGAGCATAGTAGTAATAACTGTCTGGAAGATATTCACGAATAACTAATATTGGATCCGTCCAAATGATTTTCCTATATAAAAAGCGGAAAGTTTTTGTAAGCTTCGGTGGACACATGGTATAGTGTTCAAAAATTGGACGCAACTTATACCACTTACTCAACTCTCTTTCCATTTTCTCAACTCTGTCCATACTTTACCTAGTACATATTAGGTATTTATTTTTTATGGTTGTTTGGGGGCACGTTTTTACAGTTGCTATCGCTGCGCAGGTTTTATGACATTGTCATACCAGCTGAGAAAAAAATTAAAGAAAAAAATTAAGAGTTTAGATTTTTAGTTTATAGATTTCGGTTTCCGACCACGAAAGCCCCGGTGCCGGAATCCAATCTTTAACTAAGTAAACTCCCTCAACCGTAATGTAGAGTGTGCAACGCCAAAAACCTATTTTGCTTCTGCCCTCAATCCATGAACCGCACTGCTGACCACTCTGCAGCAATGTGTTAATTACCTCTTTTTCTACTGCAGCTTTTTTTATCTCTCCGTTTTGCTCCCAGTATATCAACTCCCTACGTGTCCCATTCACCATTTTGTTTCACCACATATCCTAGCGTGGCATAGGTATATATTCTTTGCTCTATATTGGAAAGAGGTTGAGATGCTGGAAAGAGTTTTTTTATAGTTGTTTTCGCACATGTGTGGGAGCTGCGTTTTTCATTTTTCATGGATGTTGACTGTGTCATTTTTTCGTGTGTTTCAGGTTCTAGTGCCCACGTTTTTCGCTGCTGGGTTTTTCAGAGTTTTTTTGTTTTTCTTTTTTATCGGACCGTTATGGTTTTTGGTCCCCGCTTCGGACCGTTTAATTTTTCCGGACCGATTGCGCGCCTGTCGAGTTGTTTTTTAGCGCAGCCTTATCTGCATTTTTCTGTTTTTATTGCCCTCTTCCTATTTTTCATTTTCATTTTATTCCTCATGGCTTCGATTTTTTGGAGAGTAGGCCCGTGAGAGAAGGGGACTTATTGGCCTCTTTTTGATGTTGAGATGGGGGAAAGGGCTGCATAAAGAATAAATATTATATATGCACTAGGTACGTGAGAAAAGATGAAGGTGATGTATAAGATCTACACAAACGGAGAGAGGGAGGACGCTGAGCTATTCATGGATTTCGCAAAAATGTTCATGGCTGCGAAGATTAGCGATATGATGTCGTACCCGGTTTGTGATGTTGCGCGCTGTGAGATAATCATGCCGCCGGGGGAGCCGAAGGTTGCTATGTATATAACTTGCCGCAAGAACATTTACCGTGCAATTCTTAATGATGCGGTTTACTTTGAGTTTATTGGCACTAGGAATGCCCTAACTGAGGGAGTATTTTCAGGAATTGTTGAGCACGTGGATAGGGACTGGGCTGTTTTTAGAGTAGGAGGGAAAGAGTATAGTGCTAAACTTATTGAATATGAAACTACAACGCCAAAGGAGTGGAACCTATGGCCAACAGATAAAATCGAATATATTGATGGAAAATACTACGTTGTACGCGGTGATAAAAAATTATTCGAGATTGAAAAGAAAGATGTCTATGAGAAAAAACGCTGCCCGTTTATAGAGGATTGTCTAAATGTTACTGTGTACTGCAGAACCGACTTTACGAAGTGCCCTGACTATCAAGCTGAACAGAAAAGGAAACAAGAGGAACAATCATCTGAATAAAAATCTATTTTTTATTTTTTCTTTTTTTCTCCTTTTTTCCTAGCTGTTTTTAAAGAGTAACGTATTGGCGGCTGCTGTGTTTTTTGCTTGCGTTTTGATCCCTTCATTGCACGGTCGAGTTGTTTTTTCGGCTGTGATTTTCATGATTTTTCAGCCTTTATTGCTCTTTTCTTACTTTTTCTTCTGGCTTTTTTCCTTTTGGCTTCGATTTTCTGGAGAGTGAAACCGTAAGGAAGGGGGACCTTTTGGCCTCTTTTTGATGTAAAGCTGATGCTCTTAACGTTTTTACGCTTCCAATGTGCTGCGTAAGGTTTAAATAGCTCCTATGCACTACCTATAGTGATGACAAAAATAAAGCTAGCACTATACGTGAGGAAGAGCGGCGCGCAAGGTTGTACGTATTATGGAACGCTGAAATATGTTTATCGAATAGTGAATTGGAAGAAGTTCCGAGTGCCAAAAAGAAAAGAAGATCTACGTAAGCTAGAGGAAAACGGTATTGTCGAATACATCAAACCTCAAAGTGAAAAAATTCTTTACTCTTCCAGTTCGAGTTTCGGAGGCATGTTTGAGTACGAGAAAATGGAATACTACGAGGTTGAGGCACCGGTACTGCTGGAGACAGTATCCATTTATGAAGGAAAGAGAAACTACAGTTTTAGATTAGTGAACTGCGACATTGACGAGGAGCCCAAACCGAAATACGATAAACTATTTGCGGACGTCATAGCGGAAGCCGAAAAGATAGATAACCGTTCCGGAATTCCGATTGAGGAATTGAAAAAGTTACGCTGCCGTTTCATTGGTGCGAACCGGGACAATTTACACGGTGATGATTTCGATTCATATGAGCTAGAGAATGGTTGCAAGGCAACGCTGTTCTACCGTCGCACGCTTTCCGCCGATATTGGCTACCGCTTCGATTACACAAAATTACTGCGAATTTACCCGCCGTAAAATTATACTTTTTTTCTTATTTTTTTTCTTTCGTTTTTTACCTTTGTTTTGGTTAGGTAATAAACTGTATTGTTCAAACATGAAGTCAAAAATATGGAAAAACAGTCGAGTTGTTTTTTCGACTGTAATTTTCAGAATTTTTAAGCTTTTATTGCCCTTTTCTTATTTTTCCTTTTTGCTTTTCTTCTCTTAGCTTCGGTTTTTTGGAGAGTGGACTGCTTGAGAGGTGATAGAAAAAAGAAAAAAATTATTTTTATTTTGTTTTTTATTCTTTTATTTCCTCAATGATTACGAGGAACTTCATTATTGGAAAGTCGTCGGAGGTTTCCCAGGTGTGGATTTCTATCGTGTGGGGGGTTGCCAAGTAGAACTGGAAGTAGTGGGAGAGTGTGTAGGCGATGCGGGCTGCTAACTCTGCTAGCGTGAGTTCTGTTTTTGTTCGTTCTTCTTCCAAAAGTTGGATCACTTCTTCTAAAGTTTTTTCTACCATTTCTTTTGGGATTTTGAGTGTCATCTGGTACGATTTTGTTCCTTGTCGCTTCCACGTTACTTCATACATTGCCCGAACCGCATTGCGATATTCAGTCGTGACCCCTACCAGTTTAGCCTCCCCGTCCACGATCTCGTATATTGCCGCTTCTTTTTCTTTGCTCATCAGGTATAGTAGGTAATGAGTCCTATTTAAGGATTACGGTAGATTTTAATAAAAGAAAGGTTTACTGTTCGTATATATATGGTTGTTTTTGCTTATGGTTGATAGGAGTGAAACGGTGTAAACGGGGGACCTATTGGCCTCTTTTTGCTGTCAAGATGGTGATTACGGCTGTGCTCCGCGCTTCTAGACTTTCAGGGTACATAGTAAAGCTTAAATAGTCTCTATTCGCTACCTATAACGAGAACCATGAGGTTGGAAGTGAAAAGATGGGAGCCTGATGTTGGAGAGGCCCCAACGCTGAAGCTGGAGATCGAAGAAGAGGAGACGGGGGCGTGGGTGCTCACGGTACGCTATTACTTTACCGATGACTATTCACTTGCGATCAAAGCGTTTGCGGACGGCGATGGACAGATAGTTATCAAAGTACCATTCCATGCATGGGAGAACGTGTATAACGATGCCATAAAAATAATCGAAAGAGAGATTAAGAATGAACTCAATGCTTTAAAAGAACTTGGTACCTACACAGATTTAGTTTTCCGTATCGAGGCAAATAATAAGTCAACTTATAATTTAGCAGAGAAAATCACTGCAGCGATTAAACAGAAATATCCTGACCTGTTTTAATAATTTTTTTTCTTTTTCTTTTTACTTTCGCTCTACTCAGGGGGGTTTAGGTTTTTTCGGTTTTCTTCCTCATTAGACCAGTTTTTTGAAAAGTGGACCCGAGCGGTGGAGTGTTTGATGTTCCTCTTTTTAGCTGAAAGATAGTGGTTCTTGCCTTTCTATATTGCATAAGGTTTAAATAGTTGTGGGTGATACCATATTTGATGACAAACATGAGGTACCAAGTCAACCTGGTTGACGGAAAGCCGGCTGAGCCGCCCGTTGTTGAGCTGCAGCTATTAGACTCTAAGAAGAAGGTTTTCAAAACGTATAAGTGGTACTACACAGGTGGCGTGGTCATTTGTTGCAAATACTATTTAGAAAATGATGTGGCACCGGTTAATGAATGCCACGGCTATTACGTAGGAATCGGAAGTGAGGAAGAGTTTATCAAAAAAGACATGGCTGTAATAATCAGGGATGAGCTGCTTTACGGTAAAAAGATGATCTCATACTTAGTAATCAATACAAATGATATTGAAATGTTCGAAGAGCTTGAGAAATATGTTCCGCAGCTTTTTTAAAATCTGTATTTAATTTATTTTTCTTTTTTGTTTGTATGGTTTAGATGCTTGGTCCCTCCTACCTTTTTTTCGCGGTCCGATACTGTTTCTGAATTGTCGAGCTGTTTTTCCGGTTGGACTTTTCATGTTTTTTATGGTATGGTTGCTGTTATTGTATTTTCTGTTTCAGGTTTATTTCTCACTGCTTCGGTTTTTTGGAAGGAGGGGATTGGTGGGTGAGTGTTTATGGCTGCTCTTTTCTGCTTGATGAAAATGGTTCTTGTTTTTCCACATAGCGTAAGGTTTAAATAGACCTAGGGTATATGGTACTTGATGACCATGAAGTGGGAGATTGAGGTAAAGAAGGTTGAGCGTGACCCCCTAGAGCCCATCATCATTCATGCCGAGCTTTTCGATGGAAAAGAGCACTATGTTGCGGAGTGGAAATGGTATGCCGCTGATTGGGCTATAATTGAATGCTACTGGACACCGCAGGAAAGAGGTTACTATGGCGACAAATTGGATGAGGATGAGGATTTGTTAACGGAATTGATCAGGGCTGTCAGGAGCGTTGTTGAGCACCATATTGAAACTGAAACTGAATTGAACGGTAATGGATTGCTCGCAACGATAACGACTAACGATGATGTTGCTTACAATGAACTTGTTGAAATGGTTAACGAGTTGAAGGAAATTTACTCTTCTGAATAGTTTTTACAGTTTTTTTCTTTATTTTTTTCGTTTAGAGAATACTTTTGCTGTAGTTATTCACTTTGCTGTTAGAATGTTTTTCGGGGGGACCTAGCTGCCGCTGTTGTTTCCGTTTGGTTTGTTCTGGTTGATGGGCTGTCGAGCTGTTTTTCTAGCTGTGATTTTTAGAATTTTTTCGCTTTGATTGTCCTCTTCGAATTTTTGCTTCTCTTTTTATTTGTTAGGGCTTCGGTTTTTTGGAGGGAGAGATGTGCTGGTTATGATGGTGGTATAGGGGTTGGTAAAAAAATTTTGTTTTGTTTTTGAACTGTTTTTTACTGTTTTTATTCGAGGCTGGCTAGGTATACGTAGACGTAGCACTTGACATCGTTGACTGAGAAGAGGAACTTTCGAGCGTAGAGGGCTCCGTCCCTCCGGACGTACTCGACGCCGATCCGCATCACATCGACGTACTGTGAGAGGGGATTCAGGGGGATTTCGTGGGTGGGAGTATCGGGATCCTGACCTACGAAAAAGACTAGTGCTGCTTGCTCATATGTTTTTCCGAACAGGTTTGCAAACTTGTCCAGGACCTTCTTCGTATTTTCTGATGCGATCAGCCCACCGTAGAGCTTGACCTCTATACACTCCTTTTCAGGGTGGTCGGCTACGCGAATGTGATTCGAAATGCTGCTTAGCACGCTTTTCAGCTCGAACGCTGTACGCTCCAGCTCTTTTCGTTTCCTGAACTGGTCTATCTCCTTGTCTAGCGCGGCTAGCGCGTCATTCACCATGTGTACCGGGTCCCACTCCATTTTTGTCACATGTACCTATGTACACTAGAGGTATTTATGCTTTACTCTAGGAGGTTGGACGTATATGCTAGCGGCATACAACGGATTGTAAAAACAGTTTGGTAGGGTGAAAGTTTTTAAGATAAAGAAAAAAAATATGGTTAATCGCTTAATATTTTTAGTTCGTCTTCCAAAATATTTCTCAGTTCTGAGTCGTTGACTTCAATATCTATGAAGATCTTCGCTACAGCGTTTTTTCCTAGCTGCACTACGTCCTCTTTCACGTGCCGTATAATTTCGCTGCGTATACCCTGGAGCGGTGGTATCACTAGGATGCGATAATCGCTGTCTTGCTCGGTTTCCTCGATGTTGATTATCGCCCAGCCCTTTCCGTAGTAGCGTATGACTTTGAAGATCTCACCTTCTCTGTCCTTGGCGTAAATGGACACGATGATCGGCTCAGCCCATGCGCGGTCAACCGGTACTATCTTCACGATTGCCCTACCGATTTGTATCTCGTTTTCACTCTTCATTTTTGTTCATAATACCTAGTGCAGCAGGGATATAAATGTTTTACTATTACCGGGAAAGAGGTATGGGGTGGGTACTGTCTACTGTCCGCTATGGTCCCCACGACGGACCGTTTAACTTTCTCGGACCGATAGTGAACTGGTCGAGCTGTTTTCAATGTTTTAGGTGCCATTGTTTTTCTTATTATCTTCCTGTTTCTTCACTTGTTTTTTCGTTTTTATTTATCTTGGCTTCGATTTTTGGGGAATGAAGGTTGCTAGGTGAAATGAAATGGGGTGAGATGAGAGGGGGTTGAGCAATTTCTATGGGTAAAAAGTTTTAGAATAAAAAAAGCTGATTATGAAATGTTTAGGGGGTGTGCGCTACTTGGGTGGGTACCGCGCCTTTAGCTCCTCTACCACTTTCTCGATCAGTCGCGCTAGCTTTTCGTCGTTGACTATCACTTTGGCTGTGAACAGGCCGCGGCCTGTGATTTCGTCGATGAGCGCTACTTTGACGCGCCTAGCGACTTCCTCGTGGAGGTCTGAGAAGGGTTCGAGGTCTTCTCCGTAGCAGTTCGTCTCCTCATCGCTCTCGTGGCAGGCTATTATCACGTTTCTAGCCGCGTACCAGCTGTAGGCTACGCACTCGTCGTAGTCGTAGTGGACGAAGAGCCCCGCGTAGAGGGGTTCCGCTGTTCTTCTTTCGTAGCACCGGACTACTACATCCCACTTCATGTTTTTCACAGTATAGGTAGTAGCTAGTGGATATATAAAGCTTACTGGTTGCCTGAAAGTAATCAGCATGATGGGGGGTGCGCGGGTTGACCCGATAGAGGGGTGGAGCGTTTTCTGCGGCTGCTGCTGTCTCGTTTTTCCTTGTTTTTGGTTTGCTTTTCGGGTGTAGGTTCTTCACGTTTTGGTGTGTTGCGCGTTTTTTTGTCTGACAGCTGTGTAGAGCCTTTCCATTTTAGATTGCCTCTTTCCGCGTCGAGGTCTGGTATATTATCGTTTACGATACTCAGGTATGAATAAATATGCTCCGTGTGCTACTATTGCCGTGCAGGCAAAAGTAGTTCAAAAGGTGAGGGGAAGGGTAAGGGTGGTACGCGGCATAGCGGTGGGGGGTCCGATCCCCGTGTTCAGGACTGAGGAAAGGAACGTGCGTGGTGATTGAGGGGGGCTGGTGTGCCCGCTGATGAGATGATGATGCTTCCCGAAAGTTGCGGTAAACGGCAGCTGCTCTTAGAGTCGCTCAGGAAGGGGAGGCTGCTGCTGGGACCCGATGGTTTCAATAATGTAGCTGACTACCTGCTGCTGAAGAAGTACATAAAGCACGTTACTGAGATAGGGGAG
>Ga0209080_1001789_pt1 | contig 10359 bp, 13 predicted proteins | sample JNZ110809AmetaG_FD_184123 | JGI IMG/M metagenome (GOLD analysis project Ga0209080, IMG submission 184123) | Hot spring microbial communities from Jinze hot spring, China to study Microbial Dark Matter (Phase II) - JNZ 110809A (SPAdes) (version 3) ...
CACCATTAACAACTTCAATTTTTACGTTATGAGAAGCGAAATAACGCTCCAAGTATTTAAAGCCGAATCTTGTAAGCCTATCCTTAAAAGCTATTATAACAGTTCCTACCTCCCTTTTCTCAACCATATCAAAAATTTTGTTCAAGGACTTCCTATTCTCGTTAAGCCCGCTTGCCACATTCTCTAAGATTGCGATAACTTCATATCCTTTAGATTTGGCGTAATTCAGTAAACTTTGCTTCTGCCTCTCTAAATCCCCTTTCTGGTCATGAGAAGAAACTCTGATATAAATCACAGCCTTTTTAGACACGTCTGGTTTAACAACGCCCATCAAACGTTCAACTTCACTCTCAGGTATCCTCCTACCACCACAGTTCTAACAACTCTAACCTTGTCTATCCCATTTTCTAAGCGTATTAGGATGAACCCCTAACCTCTTACAGACTTCGCTGAGCGTCAGCAACTTCTCAATCATCATGTAAATAAGTGTTAAGAAATGTTATAAAAGTTAACTATTCAGGAACTGCTGCTTGACCCTAGCTTAAGATTGATGTTTCCTCAACTATTTGACGATGAAGAAACTTAAAGGGGCGATTTGAAATTTATAAATTAAGTTAAAATATGTGTCTGTCCGATTATTTATTGTTGTATTGCGTGGTGGATAAAACTGTCTTTCGAGGAGACTGAGATTATTAGGCGTAGGGCTGAAACTTTCCTAAGAACCGCAAAATACTTACTTGAAAATCGTGAATGGGACCTATCAGTCTTTAATCTTGAGCAGTACTGCCAATTGATTTTAAAATATAAATTGCTGGTTAAAGCTGGCTCGTATCCAAGGACGCATTCCCTTAGAGGACTTATAAGAGAGCTTGCCAAGATAAATCCTAAAATATTATCCCTCATTAAAGATGAAGACAAATTGCATTATGTAGCTAGGCTTGAGGAAGCCTATTTAACCTCAAGATATATCCCATATGTTTACGAGGAGAATGAGGCACAAAGTCTATTTAAGTTTGTGATAGAAGTATTTAAGCCCCTTATAGATGAGATTTAATGGTCTCAAAAAATGAGGAATACAGAAATTACTTAAAAGTGGTTAAGAAAGTTAAGGAGATAGTGCACAATATAGATCCTAACGCGAGAATTTTCGTCTTCGGCTCCGTCATTAGAGGCACAGCCACAGCCATGAGCGACATAGATATTTTAGTTGTCACAAAGATGATTGAGCGAAAATATGATATTATGGTTAAAGTGTATAAGGCTGTAGAGGAAAACGTGGAATTACATGTTGTCACCGAAGAGGTTCTGGAAAGATGGTATAGGAGGTTTATACCGGATAAAGAGCTTATAGAAGTATAAAATACTGCAAATAGGGGCAAACAAGATCTGTAACATGAAGAGCCAGGTGGTTGAAAAAGAGCCGGAGAAAATACTAGGTTACCGCTATAATTTCAGGGGAGGAGATAAAATAGACTGAAAAAGACTGGCAAGTTTAAGAGTTTCTCCAGCGCTTTAAGTATCCCAATTTGCAGTCAATAATCCCGCATCTCCTTCATACTTAATCAAAACTTCTTATAATGATCTTAGGTAGGCAAACATAAAAATCCCCTTATTAAAAGACCTAGTTTAACCAGCATCTCCACTTAAAAGCATATAACTAAATATTGCCGCATATTAATCAAGTTAAATAATCCGCTTTCTCCAATTTCCTTCCGGTGGCATCATGAATACAAAAGAGGAAACCATCAAGATTGCTAGAGAATTAAAGCTCTTTGGACAAACGATCAATAATGCTGCAATTGCTCTAAAGAATTCTATTCAGATTATCAAGCCTATTAAGCGCCTAGCAGGCAGCCCAAGCGGCAGCGATTTGAGCTCAAAACTCATTGCTGCAGGGATGATGTGTATAGCCTTTCCAGACCCAACGATCTCAGACATAACAGGGACAATATTAGTTGCCGCTGGAGTGGCTCTTAAAAAGAAGCGCGGGCCGACAATAGCAGACATCTTTAAAGAAACTGGGAAAATAGTGACCAGCCTAAGGAAAATGAGCCAAAAGATATAATGGTGACGCCCTCCAGAAGGGTTACCGGGTATGCTCTAGATATAATGCATAATAGCATGCTAATGCGATCTCACAACAACCTCTTGCAAAATATTATTTTAAGGGCTAAATCTCCATTTTGGTAAGAGAGATTTTTCCATTCTTGGCTTGGGCGATTATCAATTGGCCGTTTTCGAAGGGCCTCCAATCATCTTCCAGATTGGTCATCTCTGAGGATACAATAAACTTATCCGAGCCAGCTATATACATCATCCTCATCCCCGGCTGATCTCCATAACACAACGATCTAATAGCCCCATCAACCTCCTCATCATACTTACAGAAAGCATATAATTTTTCCCCATCACTAAATATCATATTTAAGCCCATATAGGGTCTAGCCTTACTCGGACATTTATCATGGACCCTAAACCAAACTCTATAGAGATCACCCTCAAAGTTCTTTAATGCTTCTCTAACGCTTCTTCCCTCGTGAACCTCCTTAACAATATACCAAAAGTATACCTCACTATCATTCAGGCCCCTCACCCTCAATCTCCACTCACCCAGTAGCTCCGCAATCTCATCGGGGATCATTATGACACCATTATGGACGAAGACAAAATTCCTATAATAGAAGGGCTGAGAATTCTCGATAGAAATCAGCTTCTCCCTAGGCAAACCTCTGGGATTACTTGCCCTTCTAATATGGGCAACTATAATGTTGGATTTAACGCTCTCAGCTATCTCCATGAAGCGCCCACGCTCCTCATAGACTGGCCTATCACTCCTGATCACCTCCAGAGAACCATTCGCATAAAAGCCTATTCCCCAGCCATCCCCCTGAAGTCTCAAGGGATCAGCATAGCTCTGAGCTAGAAGGGAGCATGGATCACTAACCAGATACTTAAAGGCGCTACAGGGCTTTACGGATAATAGACTGTGTCTATCGTAAAAGTTTTTAAGCTGTTTTAGCTACTATAGGTATTTGGAATCAAGAGAGGTACTAGGCAGTGTCCGAGAAGCTCTATAGAACTGGTGAGGTTGCTGAGTTACTGAATATTAGTGTTTCTATCTACTGTTAAGAAGTGGATAAAGCAAGGAAAGCTCCGTGTTCTTAGAGTTGGGAAGCTGTGAATGGTTCCAGAGAGTGAAGTCAGGAGGATTCTGAGTGGTGTTGAGAGAAGAGAGGTTAGAGCCGCTATATACGCCAGGGTTTCATCACATAAGCAGAAAACAGATGGTAACTTAGAGCGACAAGTTGAAAGACTAAGAAGTTACTGTTCAGCTAAGGGATATAGAGTTGTTGATGTGGTAACAGATGTTGCGAGTGGTTTGAACGAGAAGCGTAATGGTCTACAGGAACTCCTCGATATGGCGGTTAAACACGAGATGGATATCGTGGTGATAGAATTCCGTGATAGATTGACTAGATTTGGCTTCGAGTACCTCACTCGGTTCTTCGAGTCACATGGTGTTAGAGTAGAGGTTGTAGAGGAGAGCGAGAAAGGCTACATGGATGAACTAGTGGAGGATTTTGTAGCGATAGTAACATCGTTCGCCGCTAGGATATACGGTAAGCGATCCCAGAAGTTCAGGAAGATAAAAAACACCATAGAAGAGGTGGTGGGGAACGGACACCAAGACTATTCAGAAGACTTTGAAGATTAAGCTTGCACCTCTCTCCAAGAGAGATAAAGTCCTTGTACATCGCTTGCTAAGCGATTACACAAATCTCCTCAGGGATGCTTTGAACATAGTTGTTGAAAACGATGTGAGGAGCAGGAAGAAGGCTCACGAGCTCTGCTACAGGTATCTCAGGGAGAGGTATCCGCATCTCCACAACAAGTATGTTGAGGAAGTGTATAAGAGAGCTCTCTCAGTGTATAGAAGCTACAGGAAGATTCTCGGAAAGTGGATGAAGCATAAGCGAGGAAATCCGCCTTCACCACCGAGCATTGAAACAAACAGAGTGGTTGATCTACACATCGATACGTTCAGAATCGAGGAGGAGAATGGCTTCAAGATCCTCAGGTTGTCCATTGGTGGTGGCGAGTACGCTAGGTTTATCATGCTGGTTTACGACCATGCGTTGAGAGAGCTCAGCGATGCTAAGGTCTCTAACTCGAAGATCATCATAGATAGAGATGCTCTATATCTTCTCCTAACCATCAGAAAGAATGTTGAGGTGTTTGAGCACAGGAACAAGCTGGTGATCGACATCAACGAGGATAACGTGGCATGCCTCCTCGTAGACTATGAGAGAGGTAGAGCTATACTCTTCACGATAAACTACAACATAAGCAGGTTACGGATGAACTACAGGAGAATTCGGAGATCTATTCAGAGAAAAGTGGAGAACATCTACGAGAGAAACAAGTTGTTGGAAAAGTACGGTGCTAGAGAGAGGAAGAGAGTTGAGGATAAAGAAAAGAAGGTCACCACGGTTTTAGCTGAAATAGCTAAAGCGTATAGTGCAGACATTGTTAGAGAGAACCTGAGGAACATGAAAACGAACGGTAAGAAAGGTAGCAGAAAGCTGAACTACAGATTACAGACACTTCCATATAGAAAGATAATATTCAACCTAGAGTACAAAGCGTACGAGAGAGGCTTGAACGTTGTTGAGGTTGATGCTAAGAAAACCTCTATAGCGTGCCCATCCTGCGGGTATGTGGATAAGAAAAACAGAAACGGCGACAGATTCAAGTGCAAGAAATGCGGATTCAAGTTTAACTCGCACTACGTAGCTTGCCTAAACCTCTTCTCCCACCTCAATGACGGCGCGGTAGCCATCAGAGGTGGGAGGATACATATATACCACGAGGCGGGCTTTGTGGTGCCCGCCGATGTAGCTCCCAATGACCCTGCGACAAATGAGCAGGTGCTGAGGGAGAAGCCCGTGTCGACAATACCCATAATATTCAAAAACATCTAAATAAACCCAAATAAACAACACGGGCAACCACTGAATGACGTTATCGAGGATAATAGGATCGTTGGGCTGGCGTGGAGCACAACGCCATCAATAGTTTATATAGGATTTGGCATAACCCCTGAGGATCTTGAGGTCTCGGATATAATGAGCTACGTTAAGTTTAAGGGGAAGATAGACGAGAGTAGAAGAATCATGCGTGTTTTAGAGAAGGCTTTAATAAATCGGGGCATTCATCCAATGGGTCCAAGGCTCATTTTATCAACGGCGCATACTAGAAAAGATATAAATGTAACTATAGAGAAGTTTGATGAAGCCTTAAGGGAGCTTAAGTCCGAAAACATATTAAGAGAACATTAACCAATTATTGCCACGGTTGTTATCCACGGGAAAATTTCATGAGAGATATGTCATCAGCCCGGCCTGCTTGGAAAGTAGTATAAATTGTGGGATGCACCTCTTCTACTGGTTAATAAAGGCGCCAACAAATGGCCGTAGGCTGAGACTAAGATTAAAGTTGGAGACAAGATCTCCGAAGAGGTTGCACTCCCCAACAGCGGCCATAAGGCCCCAACACCATAGTTGTTAATTCTAGGTTAATAATTCTAGTGAAATTTGCCGCCAAGCTCGACTTATGGCCTCCAGTAGAGGTGTATAAGGTAGTTCTAGAGGCGATAGGATCCATTAAAGGCTTGGCTCTATCCTGGGATAGCCCAAATAAGCGTTATTGCTGATGGCTCTCCGAGGAAGGGGGAATATGTCTAATATACTACGATAAACCATTAATCAATGATAAGTTGGCTGATGATCTGGGGGTCGCGGAGAGCGAAAAGAGCATAGTGTAAACCTCAATGCTTCTTAAACTCCACGGTTATCATACCTTTAATATAATCTATCTGAGTGATCTCGCATCCAAACCCTTTAAGGACACCCTCAATAAACTTTGCGAGGATCTCGGTTCCCTCCGCGCTCAGCACGGTTGATATGCATCTGAGATTCCACACCCCATTATTAGATGAGACCTCAACCTCTCCTAGATCCCACCTAGAGACCTCAAGAAAACTTTTGAGGATCTCTACTGGATCCTTGAAGCGCTCCTTCATATAGCGCCCATAAAGTCTCCCAGACTCAAAAGACTGTTTTAAGAGCCCCTCCCTATCAGAACTATAAACCTTCCCGACCATAAAATCTAGAACAGCTTGCGGGATAAATGCTCCGCCCAAAACCCTATGCATGCGAATAACCTCAAGGAAATCAGCGGACCTCTTTAAATCATACCCCAAGTTTCTAATCCTAATAGCCTCCCTAAGGGCATCCTCAATAAACCTACTAATCGTTATACCATCCCTCCTGCAAATCTCAATGATGGGCTCAAGGACATCCTCAGATACATAAACAAGCTTCTTTCCACCCTTCACTATATCCACCACAATTAAACCGAGGCTCTAATCCTCCTTAAAGAGAGAGGAAAAATAAAAATCTTTTATTCAAAATTTTTTCTAAATTAAACTCGAAAAGCCCTGTAACTTAAAAGATGCGACCATATTTTTATTTCAAGGTAAAGCTTACTGGTTCTCATTTGAGAGCTAAGCCTACATCAGCAGTTTCGGGGTAGATAGGTTTGAATAGAGGTTGATTACTTTAATCTTAATGATGTCTGGAGATTACGAAGAACTGCTTAGATCGAAAGATGTTGCAAAGATATTTAACATCTCGGTTAAGACTCTCTGGGAGTGGCAGAGGAAAGGCATTATTAGGGCTGTTAGGCTCCCAACTGGTAAGCTCCGCTACCCGAGGAGCAAGGTTGAGAGGTTATGGAGGCAGTTAAAAGCTACAGGATCCCAATAGAGGGCCCGAAGGATTTAATCGAAGAATACTTCAAAGTTAAGCAGAAGGCTTTAGATGCGATCTTCTCACATGTTAAAATTTCCAAGAAAGCTCACCTTAACTTGAAAGCTGAGGATAGGAAAAAGATTAGAGATGAATTGCTACGGGAGTGGAGATACTCAAAGCATTACGTTGACTCAGCAATAAGCTCCATTATTGGATTGGTCAAGGGCTGGATAACGCTCTACAATAGGGGGAGAGCAAAGAACCCTCCTGAGATAACTAAGAGGACAGTCTACATTAAAAGCACGCTCTTCAGCTTCAGAAACGGTATACTGAAGGTAAGCATAGAGCCTAATAAGCGGTATCTTGAGGTTGACTTGAGCAGGTATTCGTGGATTCCAAAAGACTTTGAGAGAATCGGTGGGCTACTTATGACTGAGAAGGAGTCAATAATTACGGTTAAGAAGAACGTTGAGCTTAAAGCGGATAGGTGGGCTTCATTTGATGTGAACCTGACAAACGTGACGGCACTCATAGATGGCGAGATTAGGCGCTATGACTTAAGAGGACTCTATCACATCCACAGAGCCTATGAAGTCAAGCGGCAAAGAATACAAAAGCTATCTAAGATTAAGCCCAATACATCAAGGATGCTCCTCAAGAAGTATTCTAAGCGTGAGTGGAATAAGGCAAGGGACTTCATGCATAAGCTAACCGCAAGCATAGCGAAGGAGCTGAAAGAAAAGAGCTGCGGGGCAATCATGGAGAGACTTAAGAGCATGAAGGACAGAATCCTAAACCGCTCAAAGAAAATGAAACGCAAGCTATCAAAGTGGAACGCAAGAACATTCCAGTTCATGCTTGAATACAAGCTTAAATGGCTTAGCCTACTAGTAAAATATGTTGATCCTAAAAACTCCTCTAAAATCTGCCCAGTCTGCTCTGGAAGCATGGCTTCCTATCTGGGCAGACTTATGAAATGCAAAGAGTGCGGTTTCGTAATGGATAGAGACATAGTAGCTGTTTTAAACCTTCAGATGCGGGGAGAAGGGTTCCCCCAAAGAGCCCCAATGAAATAATCGAGGGGGAAGGGCTATGTATGTCTATCTAAGACTACGTAGCTCAGAACCCATGCGCCGATAAGGAAGCCCAAAAAAGCAGAGTATCTAGGGGTAGAAGTATATATAAGGATCTAGGCTAGTTTCCGAATAAACGCTTTGACTAAAGGGTTTTTAATCGGTCTTAACGGCCTCGAGGAGAATTCTCCCCTTAAAAACCTCTCGGGCATCAATTTTGTACCCTAGAGCTGAGAGGCATCCCTCAAAAAAGGATGCCAAGAAGATCGTGTAGGCGCTAGTGAATCTTGGGCTTATAACCCTCAAAAGGATTCTATCCCCATCCATTCTAACCTCGAGCTCCTGAGTATTCCATAAGACCACCTTGAGGTCACGTTTAAAGTCCTCCCATAAGATAGCTCCGCCCAGCCCGCTAATATAGCGTTTAGCAAACCAGACGCCAGCCTCAAACCAGCTCTTAACCGCTTTATCCCTAGCGCTCTCATAGGCTATGTCAGCCATCTCGTAGCAGAGGCTCTCTAGCTCCAGAATAAAGCCAGCATCCCTAGCCCTCTTAAAAGCAACGTAATCCTCCAAAACGCCCCTAAGATTAATGTTAGATTCCTCGGCCATCAAAAACGCCTCGAAAATCTCATTGATAAGAGCATAAAGGCTGCAGCCCCTATCCTGAGCGACACCACTAAGGCGCTCTAGGAGATCCTCACGGGCCACAAAAGTCCTGCGCCTAGCCTTAGCCTTACGCATACCTCAGGCACGCTCAGATTTTGATGTTCAAAGAAAAATATTGGTTTTCATGGCAATAAATGTTAAGGATATCAGCTACCTACCAATTTTTCCAAAATGATTTAGCCAACAAAAATTTTAGTGATCTTCATTTACCCCCTAGCTGCGGCGACGATCACTCCTATGAGGAAGCCTAGGGTTACCGGCCCAAGAGTTAGGAGGCCGAGCGTGCCAGCTAAGCCCATTAATAAATCCTTAGCCCTAACAGAGTACTCGCCAAGCATACCAACAATCCTATCCAAGCTGAGGCCTAAACTCCAAACATTAAGGAAGACCCCTACGACCAGAACCGCTATTAAAGCAAGAATATACTTGAGCACCTTGATGGATAGATAGCCCAGACAGAAGCCCAAAATAAACTCGATCAGCAAGATTATATATGCAATGGGATTTTGCAGGAATTGAACCAATACATCTAGCATAAAGCACACCCAAACAAAGCTGAGTAAAATAGCCTTTTAAATTTATATGTTATATTCCACACTCTGGAAGCATATAGTTAATACTCCCCCATTTTTCGACGCTTAACCGCCAGAAATATCCGGCTCCTAAACTAGGAAATGCTTAAGTGTATTTTTCCGCAACTATTTTTTAGGGACAAATGAGTACAGAATTCCTCTGGTCTGGAAAACCATATCTCAAGAAAACCATCGTAAAATTTCTTATAGTGTTTATCATAGTCCTCATCTTATTATCGCTTACACGCTGGCCGCCGATAATTCTCTTCTGGATATTATTCTCCATAATCGTATTCCCAATATACTACTATAATAAGAGGGCATACACTTATTATGTAACTGAGAAGTCAGTTAGGATTGAGAAGTCCTGGATATTTGGAAGATATATTAGAGAACTAACATTTGATCAAATAAGAGACGTCCATGTGATGCAGGGAATCCTCGCAAGGGCCATGAACTGCGGCTCCATAGCCTTCGTAACGACAACTGGTCTTGAGCTCGGCCATATTGGTGTAGGGGTCGGGAAGGGCGTTATAATTGGGGGGACGAGACCTAGACTCATAGCCTGGAGAGGAAATAGATTCTGGGATATAAAAGAGCCACAGAGGGCCCGCGAAATATTAATGAATAAAATACCAGAGTGGCGGGAAGCAGCCCAACAACAGAGAATAGCGACATCAGTCGAAAAAATGGCGGAGAAAACCCAAGCAGCATCAATAGCCAGCGAAATTGAGAGACTAAAAAAGCTCTTAGACGAAGGCGTAATAACAAGAGAGGAGTTCGAGAAGGCCAAAAAGAAGATACTTGAATAAACAGAGCAAACAAATAATACACGGTCAGAAAATAGCCCACAAAATACCCAGCTAACTCGCCCAGAAAACTCGAATAATATATGAAAGTGGTCACCACGCATAGGCCAGTAATTCGCCCAGACACCAAACCCTTTTCAACCCGACACCTCGGGCGATTGGGGACCGCGGGCTGAACCGGTCGGCCGAAGCCTTCCGGCTTACACCCCGGTCCCATCAACCCCCTCTTCTAGGGGAGCCCTCGTCCACGGCTGAGGCCCGTTGCCGGGTCTCCTGCCGTGGAATGGCCGCCTCGTCTCGGGAGCGGCTTCGAGCTTAGATGCTTTCAGCTCTTATCCGCGGCGGCGTGGCTGCCCGGCAGTGCCCTGTCGGACAACCGGTAAACTAGAGGCCACAGCGTCCCGTTCCTCTCGTACTGGGGACG
>Ga0209080_1001790_pt1 | contig 10350 bp, 10 predicted proteins | sample JNZ110809AmetaG_FD_184123 | JGI IMG/M metagenome (GOLD analysis project Ga0209080, IMG submission 184123) | Hot spring microbial communities from Jinze hot spring, China to study Microbial Dark Matter (Phase II) - JNZ 110809A (SPAdes) (version 3) ...
AGGTCGTTTGGAGCGTTTCGGTGAGCCCGACGACATAGCGAAGGTCGTTGAGTTTTTCGTCAGCGATTGGGCAGATTTCGTGACCGGACAGACCCTCGTGGTTGATGGCGGAATGTTTTTGGGCAAAGTTTGATTTGGGATTTTGAAGCCGTTGCTCTTCGGCAGGACTAAATCATGAGAGGACCGCTGCAATCTTGCTGGCTAACTCTGAGCAAACTCGCTTTTCTTTCGTCCACTTAACAGCACTGTATTTGTAGCGAAACAAAAGGTCCGCAAGTTGCTGTTCCGCCGGTGTCAAGCCACTTACAGTGAAGGCGATGCCTAACGCTTCATAAAAACCTTGCACTAACGCTTTGGCGAATTCGTCAAGCGCAATGTCTCTTCCTAAAACCTCTTCAACCCAAGTAAATTGCCCTCGGTCTGTTGACCCAAAAATTCGCTCAATCGCTTCCATGTCCAATTGCAGCGGGATTGAGCCATGCTGCAGAAGAAAGTTTCGTTTCCGGGCTTGTGCTGCCCCACCGAGTTTGCGACCGTTAACGCTTAAATCCGCATCTGTCAATCGGGCAAAACAGAAAGATTTAGTGGCGGGTGAAGTGGATTGAGACGGCGGGGACGAGGAAATGTCAACCCCTAATCGTTTCAACCCCGCCTTTAACCCTTCCGCCAGCCAGCGATAAGTTGACAGCACCGAACTCCCGTAAGGGCACAACTTCCCGTCAACAACTACAGCGTAAGTGATTTCGTGTTGATGCAAGACAGCACCACCACCTGATGGACGGCGAACGATCTCAAACCCAAGTTGACGGCAAGCGGTTTCGTTGATCGCTTCAAACGGTTGCAACAGCCCCAAAGATATTGCCGGTGGCTGCCACCTGTAGAGCCGCAAAGTCGGCGGAGTTAACCCAGCCGTATGAGCCAAAAGCATCGCTTCGTCTATTGCCATGTTCCATGCGCCCGGCAACGCAGGTGAATAAATCAGCCGCCATTTCATTTCGCCCACCATCCCAAAGTTGTTGTTAGGCATTATCGTAGGAAATGAATTCGGCGCTCGGCAAACTTGTCATCAATCACTGTCCAAAGCAAGTGGCATAAATAGAGTTTGCCTTCTTTATCTCGGAGGCAAACTTCTGGCATGCCGATTTTTCGGTCGGGCAGGAGCCCGACCCTCCGAAACAACGAATTTTTTCGGCTCGGCAGGAGCCGAGCCCTCCGAATAACTTTTTGTCGGCACGGTGTAAAACCGTGCCCTACTTTGATCGTTTCAAATTCGCTGGCGTAAAATCCTGTAGGGCGGGGTTTTATACCCCGCCGAAAAATTTTTTGTCGGCACGGTGTAAAACCGTGCCCTACTTTGGTTGAAAGAATCATTAGCGACTGGGTAGAGAGCAACGAATTTTTTGACGCCCGTGCTATACTTTGGCAAAGCGAATTTGCCGAGAAGAACAGGAGTGTGAAAGTTCGTGGACTACTTTGTGATGAAGCAACATGCCGTCGCAACATACTTGCAATTGGTGGCTGGCTGTGACCGAGTTTTGTATGATGCCGAATGGTGGGGAATGAAAGAGCCACCAATTGACTTGATCGGGATTAAAGGCGACGAAGTTGCGATAATTGTGGACATTGCTGAGAAATTCTCCGCCTACCCCAGAACAATGAAACTGAGCACATGGAAACGGAAACTGATTCAACGCTACGCTTTCGCTCGCGAGCGGTTATTATCTTGGGGCATCAAGAGACCGCAAAGTGAGATTTGGTTCTTTGGAGCACCTCCTGAACCTTTGGAAGTTGTGCTGCCGTCGGTCGCACAAGTGCTTTGGCGAGAGCATCAGTTTTTGCTTGAAATAGTGCCTTCAGCAGAGGTCCATCGCAGGGTAATTCAAGCAGCCGATACTGCTAAGGCGCACGGAAAGGACATCGGCAACCCCTTCGTCCAAGCGATTTTGTTAATAGCGGGAATTTTTGCCGACCTACCCCGTGAAGTTGAACCCATTCCCGCCCAGTTGCCCTTAGAGTTACCAGACCCTTACACTGTCCCAAACTTTGTCAAGGCGTTTTTGGGAAGCGATTACATTGTCAACTGGCTCGGGTTTGACGCCCCAATTTTTTCGGCGTTGAGTGAATTGGCGAGACGACCCAGAAGTTCAGCGTGGCGGGAATTGAGCCAATGGCTTGACACAGACTTCAACATTTTCTCGTGGGAAGAATGGGAAGAGAGTGGGGGATTAGAAACAACCCCGAAATACTCCTTAGAGCAAGTTGTCGGTGTCCTTGAATGGCTCGTCCATAACGCTGCTCGCACCTTGGATGCATGGCACGAATATTGGCGTCAACCCCGTCAACCTTTCGTCGTTGAAATTGAGTTCATGCTCCCTTACATTGCCAAGCACCCCTACTTCCCGCCGGAATTGATAGAAGCGGAAATCGTTCGCTACGGCGGAGACAGAGACTTAGCGAGAGTCCATTCGGGCTTCCAACATCCCAAACCGCAAAAGTATTTCTATCGCGGCTACTTGCGCATCGTCTTTCAGGGACCTTACGACCCTGCACCACCCCAGCCAAAACTTCCAGCGATTGAAGTTCCCATTCGCAATCCTTTCTTGCCTCGCGGGATAGTCGTTTCGGTCTCTCTCTTGTTCCCGCCAGAGTTTGCTGGCTACTTCCTACTCACCTTCAACACAATTGCGCAAACAATCCGACCATTAGTAGAAAGGTTCCGCGAATTGTGAAGGTCTTATCTCTCGGGTGATGAAGATGGAGCGGCAGCGATGGCGAAGTTGTTTGGGTTGTCTCGGATTGATCGTCGTCGCTTTGGTCTTCTTTTGGGGATTTTTCGCTTTCCGCTCGTTCAGTCTGGTCGGGATAGCAATGTTACCCATTGAAGGGATTTTGGACACTGGCGAAAGCGAGAGCACTTTAGCGATGGAAGTCACCGGTGCCCGAACTGTTTCGCAATTGCTTCGTCAAGCGGCTCGCAATCCAAGAATTAGGGCGTTGGTCGTTTACATTGACAGCCCGGGCGGGAGCGCTGCTGCCGCTCAGGAGATTTTCCACGCGGTCAGGCGTTTCAAAGAGCGGACGGGAAAGCCTGTGGTCGCTGCGATGGGCGATGTTGCCGCTTCAGGTGGCTTCTATGTCGCTTGCGCTGCCGACAAAATTTACGCCTTGCCTTCAACCTTGACGGGAAGCATCGGCGTCATCTGGCAATCGGTTAACCTTGAGCGTCTGCTCGCGAACTTGGGCATCAAACCCGAAACGCTTAAGGCAGGGCAGTTCAAGGACATTGGTTCGTTCTTCCGAAGCATGACGCCACAAGAACGAGAATTACTGCAACGGGTGCTCAACGATGTCCATGAGCAGTTCATTGCTGATGTCGCAAGGGGGCGGAAGTTGCCTGTTGAAAAGGTTCGCGCTATCGCTGACGGGCGCATCTTGACAGGAAAGCAAGCAAAAGCGTTAGGCTTGGTTGACGAACTTGGTTCGTTGGATGACGCATTAACTGACACACGCAGGCAGGTTAATTTGCCCGACACAGCGCCGATTTGGGCTTTAGAACGAAAGCGAAGCCTCCTTGAACGAGTCTTGGGAATCCAAGCAGTTTCACCGTTTCCAAAAAGTTTGCTGACCAAACCTTTGTTGCTTCATGTTGACGGTCGGTTGGGTATCGGCATATCTGCTCTGCTTTGGCAAGGCGCCGCAAAATTGCCTCGTTAGCGACGCGCTTGAAGCGTTGAAAAATGTAGCGCTGGCTTATAGCCGGTGCGAAAAACGAAGCGTTAAAGTGCCCCACAAATCTTGCTGAAAGCGATTGTGTGGACAAAATTTTTGTCAACCGAAGGTGAAAACGACATGCGCAAACGAAAGCAGTTTGTGACTAAAAAATTGGCAGACCATGAGTGGACTGTTCTTATCTGGCGTGATGCGGACGGTTACCTTGTAGCAGAAGTCCCAGAACTGCAGGGTTGTTACACTCAGGCTCGTTCTTGGGATGAGTTGATGACGAGGATAGAGGAGGCTATTTTGCTTTGCTTGGAAGACGCTGATGAAGAAGTCGTGGCTTCAAGGAAACTTGTCGGCATTCAGAGGCTTAGGTTGGTGAATGTTCGTTGAAGAAAAAGTTGCCTGCCTTGACAGGATGGCAAATTGTTCGGGCTTTGGAGAAGGCTGGATTTAAGGTCATTCGGCAAAAAGGCAGTCATCTGAGGCTCGCCCATCCTGACGGAAGGAAAGTGACCGTGCCAATACATGCTGGAGAAACTATCGGGCGTGGATTATTGAGCAACATCTTGCGCGATGCTAAATTGAGTCGCGAGGAACTTATCAGATTGCTTTCAAAGTGAAAGACTCACATTCGTGTAGGCAGGCAGGTTGTGAAGTTAGAAATTGGATCGGCTCTAAGTCTACACTTGGGGTAGGTGAGACCAAATGATGGAACGAGTTGGAGTTGTTTGGAACTGGCTCGGTGATGCGTTTGGCAAATTGTCAAGTGGATGGCGCTCTTGGTCGCAAACGCGGTTTGTGCAAAGTTTCCTTCAATCTTGGTGGTGGGGGTTGACAGTTTTGGTTCGCCCGGTGCCCATTTTGCAAAAGGCTGCTGAAGAGAAGCCAATTTTGCCTGCCCTTTGGTTGACAATTTTGCAAGGCTTCAGTTTGGCGATAGGGACTCGCTATGCTGCCGATCATGGTGGATTTGTCGCATCTTGGCTCATCAAAAACTTGCCGTCTTGGGGATTGGTCATCCTTTATGCTTTCATCTTCCCGCCAGTTTTGTGGTTCGTCAAGGCAGCAGTCCTGAACTTGGTCGCAGAACTTTTGGGTGGACCGCCACGAGGGTTAAGCCTTTTGGCAACAACCGCCGTCGCTTGCTCGCCTTTGTTGCTCGTTTTGCCTGCTGCCCTGATTGCCGTCGCGCTGGCTGAACCGGACCTTGACACAGGCTTTGTTAGCCACCTTTGGTTCGTTTTCGCAATCGGTGTCCATGTCTGGTGGGGCGTTTTAACTGTCGTCGCTGTCAGGGAAACTTACAGGTTCACCATCGCCCAAGCAATCTTGACAGTTTTGCTGCCTGTTCTCATCGGCTTACCGATGGCTTACATCATCTACCGCGTCCTGAGCGTCGTGGCATAAAAAGTCAGTAGAGCACTTGCCACAGGGTGACGAAACGCATGGATTGGTGTCAATACATTCACAGTGACGCAGATGTTTTACAGGGCAAGCCTGCCGTCAAAGGGACTCGGTTGGGCATGTCGTTTACCCTTCAATTGCTTGCTGCTGGCTGGTCTGTGGAGCAAATTCTGGAGAACTACCCAACTTTGACACCTGAAGCCCTTAGAGCGGTTTTCGCTTTCGCTGCTGAATGCGTTGAGGAAGTGCAGTTGTATCCTGCAAGTCCAAAGGTGACGACATGAGATTTAGGAGTTACGCAGTTGGATGTAGGGGCGGCTGCTAAGCCGCCCGCGGGGGTGGTTTTAACTCCTTTACCAAAGGATGTTTTTCGGGCAGACTATCGTCTGCCCCTACACGAAATGACATCAACTGCGTAACTCCTATTGGCACAAGCCTTGAAGGCAAATTCACTGTGATAGAACCGTTTCGCATAAGGCAACATCCTTTGCCTTAAGCGGGTGACCTGCCATGCCGAAACTCATCGTCGTTGACGGGCACAGTTTGCTTTACCGAGCCTTTTTCGCTGTCCCACCGTTGTCAACGAAAGATGGGACGCCAACTAACGCCATTTACGGTTTCTTGCGGATGGTGTTGAAGTTGTGGCGAGAAGAGCGTCCCGATTACTTCGTCGTTACCTTTGATGCGCCAACCCCAACTTTCCGCCATCGCGCTTTTGCCGAATACAAAGCAACTCGCGCCAAAGCGCCAGACGCTTTCCGACCTCAAGTCCCGCTGCTTAAACAACTGCTCAAAACGATGGGTATCGCTTTTCTGGAACTTGACGGCTACGAAGCCGACGATTTGATGGGAGCGATCGTCCAAAAGGCGCGCCAGAAGGGTTTGCAAGTCGTTTTAGTTACCGGTGACATGGACGCTTTGCAATTAGTTGACGAAGGGGTTACTGTGCTGATGCCAAAGCGAGGTATCAGCGAAATAGAGCGCTATGATGCTCAACGGGTTTTGCAGGAATTCGGCGTCCCACCTGAACGCATACCCGATTTGAAAGGTTTGGCTGGCGATACCGCTGATAATCTGCCCGGCGTCCCGGGTGTTGGTGAAAAGACGGCGAAAGAATTGCTGCAACAGTTTGGGACGCTTGAAGCCGTCTTGGAAAACGCCCTGCAAATTCCCGTCCCACGCATCCGCGAAAACCTTGTTAGGTTTGCAGAGCAAGCGAAACTTTGTAAGCAACTTGCCACCATCAAAACCGATGCCCCTATTGAACTGAACTTGCCTGAACTTGCCGTTGAAAAATGGCGGTTGCGAACGAAAGAAACCGCTGAAGCACTCTTGAGGCTTGAGATGCGAACTTTGCTTGAAGATTTGGGTTTGACAGATTTGCTCGGAGAAGAGCAGGCAGTGAAAGGGCGCATTGTATCTACGGAGCAAGAGTGGCAAGGAGTTTACAACGCCATCAAACAACATGGTCGCGCCGCCATTGCCCTTGACATCGTCGGTTCTGGGCGTGCTGCTTCTTTGCGTGGGTTCGCAATCGCTTGGGGCAACGAAGTGGCGTATGTTGCGGAGAGGGACGCGGGGCGTGGGACGGGGGACGAGGAAGGATTGGCAGCGTTTGGTGTTGGTTCGCTATTTGCTGCTCCAACAACTCAGCAACTAACCTTGCGTGACCGCTTACTTGCGTTGCTGACTGATCCAACAATTGTCAAGGTCGCTCACGGCTTCAAAGAACTTTTGCACCAACTCAAGGTCAACGCAGAGGAACTTGAACGAATCGGTCGCGACCCACATGGCTTTGAGGACACAGAAATTCTCGCCTACTTGCTCAATCCCGGTCAAAGCGATTACGAGTTGAAGCGCATTGCCGTTGAACGCAAAGTCGCAACGAAGTGGCAAATTGACTGGCAAGATGCCAGTGCCCAGTCCCTAATCCCCAGTCCCCAATCAACTTGCGAACTTGCCTTGACAACTTTTGAACTTGCACCCTTGCTTGAGCATGAGGTTCAAGAGGTTGGCATGTGGGAACTTTGGGAGCACATAGAAATGCCGCTCATTTTCGTCCTGACAGACATGGAGCGGCATGGCGTTCTCGTTGATGTTGACTACTTGCGCCAACTTGGCGACGAGATGCTGCGGGCGAGCAAGCAAATTGAAGAGCGAATTTACCAACTTGCAGGCGTTCGGTTCAACATCCGTTCGCCGCAGCAACTTGCCGAAGTTTTGTTCAACAGGTTGAAGTTGCCGGCGCCGAAACGAACTCCCGGTGGCAAACCTTCAACAGCAGCGCCTGTTCTGGAAGCGTTGGCAAAGGAGCACGAAATTGCCCGGCTCATCTTGGAGTTTCGTGAACTTGAGAAACTTCGCAGCACTTTCATTGAAGGTTTGCTGAGCGCAGCCGATTCACAACACCGTGTCCACACGACTTACGACCAAACGGGCACAGCAACTGGGCGGTTGGCTTCATCTGAGCCGAACTTGCAAAACATTCCCGCAAGGGGCGATTGGGGCAAAAAAATCCGCAAAGCCTTTATTGCGCCGAAAGGCTATCGGCTCATCAGCGCTGACTACTCGCAAATTGAACTTCGCATTTTGGCTCACCTCTCAGGTGACGAAGCGCTTTGTCAAGCATTTGAGCGTGGCGAGGACATCCACACTCAGGCTGCAGTCAGCATTTTCGGTGTCAAGCCTGAAGAGGTCACTGAAGACATGCGCCGAAAAGCGAAAGTTCTCAACTTCGGTATCGCCTACGGCATCAGCGCCTTCGGTTTGGCGCAGCAATTAGGGATTGAACCTGAGGAGGCTCAGCGAATCATTGACCGCTATTTTGAACGATTTCCAAAAGTTCGCGATTACATTGAGCAAATAATCGCTTTCGCCCGCCAAAACAAATTTGTCCGGACGCTGATGAACCGAAGAAGGTTTTTGCCGGAGATTGACAGTCCTGACCAACGAATTCGCGAAGCGGCTCAAAGAGCCGCCATCAACACGCCCGTGCAAGGGACAAGTGCCGACATTATGAAGGCAGCGATGGTCGCTGTTTGGCGTGGCTTGAAAGAGCGAGGCTATGACGCACACATCACAATGCAAGTTCATGACGAGTTGGTGTTGGAGGTTGCCGAGCAGCAAGTTTTGGAAGTCGCAAAATTTGTCAAGCGCCAGATGGAGAGCGTCTACAAATTGCGCGTCCCGCTCGTCGCCGAAATCAAAGTCGGAGACAATTGGGGGGAGATGGAGAGGATTTTGTAGGCAAGAAAGCATATTTTGCAGGCAAGAGACCATGTTGTTGCGCTGAGAATGTGAGGTGAGCGGACATGCAAAAGGATTACAGCCCATTCGTGCCGGGTCAGCCTATCGCTCCTGAATTTTTCGTTGGTCGCGTTGAGGAAGTTCAATCCCTCGTTGACCGCATTCGCGAAACCCTTTCTGGACGGCTTGAAATTGTGTTTGTAAGTGGCGAAAGGGGAATTGGCAAAACATCGTTGGCTCAGTTTGTGCGTTGGTATGTTGAGCAAAATTTGGGTATCGTTGGCGCTTACACTCACCTTGGAGGCGTTCAGGACATTAGCGAGGCGGTGAGGCGCAGTATTGAGCGATTAATTCAGGAAAGTGGTGGAAAACCTTGGCATCAACGACTTTTAGAGATGCTTCGTTCCCACATCAGACAAGTGGGGCTGTTTGGAGTGACCATTGAGTTTTCGCCCCCACCTGATTTGCTTTCTAACACAATGCGCAACTTCGCTCAAACCCTCAAGCAATTATTCAACGCTTTGCGAAGCGAAGCGAAAGGTTTGCTCCTCGTTTGGGACGACATTAATGGCTTGGCTCAAAGGAAAGAATTTGCTGATTGGCTTAAGAGCGTAGCAGATGAAACAGCGATGGCGAGGATCCCGGTAAGCATTGTTTTGGTCGGTTTGGAGGAAGTAAGGGTAACCCTAATTCGCAACAATGAATCGTTGGCACGCCTCCTTTTCCCTTTAGATATTCCGCTCTGGAGTGAGGACGAGTGTGCCGAATTCTTCCGAAAAGCCTTCGCAAGAGTTAACGCTCAACTTGCTGATGACGCACTCGCAACGATGGTGAAGTTTTCAGGAGGACATCCTGCATTAGCCCACGAGATTGGTGATGCTGTGTTCCGCGTTGACAGTGACGGGATAATTGACTGGCGTGACGCCGCTGAAGGAATTTCCCGAGCGGCTGAAATTGTCGGGCGAAAGTATTTGGAGCCGCAAGTTTACCAAGCCATTAGAAGTCCGCGCTACCGAAAAATCTTGCAAGTCCTGGCAAGTGACCCTAATAACCTCTTTTTCCAGCGAGCCAAACTCCTGCAGCGGTTGGAACCGAATGAACGCAAAGCGTTTGACAATTTCCTGAAAAGAATGCAAAAGTTGGGCGTTATCGTCGCCGACCCTGAAGGCGGTCGTGGTGCTTACCGATTTCGCAATGCATTGCATTTCTTCTACTTCGGTATGGAGGGACGAAGGCGAACTTTTAGGTGATAGATTTGTCAACCATCATCAACGAGATTTTCGGGTTGCAGCAAAGAGATGGTGATTGTGCGGACTTTGCTGTTTTGGCTCATAGCAGCCGCTGTAGGGTTGACGATTTTCCTGTTGGATTACACCTTCGTTTACGAACATTGGCACAAAAAGTTCCCACCAACCTCAAAAACCCCTGCCGTCGTCCGATTTGACATCACCGTTTCGGGCGACAAAGTCACGGCTTACACCGTGAGTTACCTTCGTGTTCCTGAATGGTGGCACTTTGAAGAAAGCCGAAGGCAAACGGCTCGTAGGCTTTTGTTCACGGTCAGTCGCACGGCATACGGTTTTCTGCTAATCGCTCTTTTTGCTTGCACTCTCTACCTTTTTGCCCGCAAAGAACCAATCTCTTGGCAAGTTATTTTGCCTTTCCCCACTTTGGTCTTTGCACTCACTTTTGTGACATCGCTCAACTACGCCCCACTTTGGTGGATGGATTACGACCCAGCGAAACCAATAGGTAGTTTTGTTAGCGAGCAATTCATCTTTACCCTTTTTCGTTCGCTCCACCATGCCATTTTGATGTTCATCTTTCTGTTCCCCGCTGAATTCATTTCTCGTGACCGACTTCCAGCGGGAATCCCTTTAGGCATCGTTGTTCGCCCCGCTTTCTGGAAAACAAAGGAAGCGGTCATTGCCATAATCGTCGGATTCTGTGTAGGCGCAATGCATCTGGGCTATGTAACGG
>Ga0209080_1001791_pt1 | contig 10346 bp, 8 predicted proteins | sample JNZ110809AmetaG_FD_184123 | JGI IMG/M metagenome (GOLD analysis project Ga0209080, IMG submission 184123) | Hot spring microbial communities from Jinze hot spring, China to study Microbial Dark Matter (Phase II) - JNZ 110809A (SPAdes) (version 3) ...
AAAACCTCCCGCGGAAGGAAACGATCTCTTTTATTGGCTGAAGTTTCGGTCCTTCAACATTTTTGACGTTTTCAATTTTGTATGTGCACGGTGTAAAAATAGATTCTGAATCATCCACCACAACAGCTTCAATCTTCCCATAGCCGCAGTTCTTGTAAAGGATGTCACCATACTTCTCGTCTATTTCGCCAAAGTCCTTCACGAAACGAATGAAAAAGTCTCTATCCAAAAACTTGCCTTGAAAACTTTTCCTAGACTCTACTGCCACGAAGTCCTCGAAACTCATAAGGGTGTCTTTCGAACGGAAATCGAAGAGCTTCCGTAGCTCGTTCCGAGAATAAGGCTTTAGTGGGCAAGATGGATCTTCAAACAAGAATTTGATTGTCGAATAAACTTTCCAACAGTTTTTAGAACCATAAACAACTAAGTCAATGTCCGAGTCAATTGTGTGCAAGCCCGCCATAACTGAGCCTGAAGCACCAATAGCATTCCATGGAATGTTTGCGGAAGATTTGAGCAAAGAAGCCATTTCCAAAACTGCCCTTTCAAGATCGTCTAAACTTTCCGTTTTTCGGAGCCTTTGAAGCACCTTAACCGGCATATAATGCATTTTAACATGATTCGTTGGTACTTCGCATATCTCTTCGTCGAAAACCGGGTCATAGACTAAGTATTCTGGAAAATTATTTTTTAGCCAACTGTAACGCTCCGAGAGAGAGTAAACCTTCTCGTAAGAGCGATGTTTGTCTCTCTGTCTTTCCCCTATACTGCTTTGATAATACCTTATGAAAGCTATTACTCTGTTTGGGGGATGAATTAGCCCTTTCACGTCAAATATTAAGCCTTGCTTTGTCTCTATGAAGTCTCCTTCGCGGAACCCTTTTTCCATAGAGGTTAAAGTGGGGAGCTTCATGCTTTTATTGTTTCTTGGGTATGAGGCCGGCTTTATAAAGTCCGGAGATTAACCCCACTCCAACTATTGTTGCCACAACAGTCATTAGTATCCTTTCGATGGCTGAAACTGGAACCATATACATGAATAACGACGGTATGTCAGGCAACCCCAAGGGTTTGAGGAAATATTCCTCCACAACGCTGAGCGGAATGAAAATGTCTATTGTTGCTATGAATATTAGGTTTCCAAGCATGTGGTCAGCAATTATGCCACAGTAGTCAGCTAGGAAAACTGCTGAAATGAAGGAGAATCGCCCAGCTCCAAAGATTCCATAGAGAATTAGAACAGCCGCTACTATGTATAGAGGAAGCGAAAGATAGTTTAGTGGAATTGCCTCGTTCATGTATGGCTTTGTGAACATGTAGCCGACGGCGAACAGGATCACGCCGGATAATATGGAAGCTGGCTTAAACTGCCAACCCTCTTTGGGAACTCCAATTTCCTTAAACGAGTTTGCAACCCAACCCCGCGTGATCAAAATGGCGAATAAGCCTGCAAAGTGTAGGACTGGATAGAATATGGCTTTTTGTCCAACCCATGTAGCGTACCACCCAGCTATCAAGGTGGCGAGAATTACTGCGGATATAGGCCATCCTTGAATTTTGCTGTTTTTCGATATTTTGTCCAATGTTAGGAATCCTGCCACCATGGCTGAAATTGCAGTGCAGAAGGATGTTAAAACGCTGAAGGGATTGCCTGCAGCGATTAATCCACCTATCAGAGCAGCTAGAAAACCCATGTATGGACCGATTACCATTCCGTAAAGGGGTGCGACGGCTGCGTCAAACTTTATTTGTGCGTCTGGAATGCCAACTATGGGTATTCCCGGAATGAACTTGCAGATTATGAAGGAGAGCGCAGCGAAAATTGTGAGTAACGCCACGTTTTTTGTAGATAATTCGGTGCTTGCCAACGTTTATCGCCCTGTGTATTTTTGGTAATTGCTGTGTAATTTTTTACACAACGTTAATAAGCCTTTCCATACAAGCTATATTGTAAGGTGCGATGTTTGATGGCTTTCACGTTCAACAAGGCTGAGCATGTTTCACGTTGCTTGGAGTTAGCCATCCTTTTGGAAGTTAGCGCTGACAAGCCTGGTAACGTTAACCTTGTAGTGGGTTTTGAGGGCACAAATCACATGCATTTTTTGGCTTCGGCAGTGGCTGCAGCCCCATTTTTTAGGCTTGCCGCCGAAAGGGGCGTGGCTGTTTCTAAGGGCGAACTCGGACTAAGCGAAGTTAGTGTTGGACAAATCATTCGCGATTGTGTTGCTGAGATAAGCCGCTGGCAGAGCGGGGGCAACACTTTGCTTGGCACGGTTTTGTTGTTTGTGCCTTTGGCTGTGGCGGCTGGCATGACACCTGCGGAGAACGGCGTTTTCGAACTTTCAGAGTTGAGACAAAACCTTAAACGGGTTGTGGAGGCAACCACGCCTGAAGATGCTGTTGCCGTTTACGAGGCTGTTAAAATAGCTAAGCCAAGCGGGCTTGGAAAGGCGCCCGACCTGGACGTGAACGATCCCGCATCAACGGGGAGGATTCTGTGCGAAAGGATTACGCTTTATCAAGTCTTTCAGATAGCCGCGTCTTATGACATGGTTTGCTCAGAATGGATTAACAATTATCCAGTCACTTTTGACTTTGCGTATCCAAGCTTGATGCGCTGGCTTAAGAAGAACGGCGACATCAACAGTGCTGTGATTCACGCCTTTCTCGAAGTTTTGGCAGCCTACCCGGACACCTTCATTGCTAGAAAAGTGGGTATGCAAAAAGCCCGTGAAGTATCAGTCATGGCTAAAGAAGTCCTAGAAAACGGCGGCTTAAAGACCCCTAATGGAAGGGAGAAGCTCCGACTGTTCGATGCTGTCCTGCGGCTGGACGGCAACAACTTAAACCCCGGCACAACAGCCGACATAATAGCAGCAGCCATCGCCCTGGCAGTCCTAAACGGCTACAGACCATAAATGCTTCGTGAAACTAGAGGGGCTAGTCATTTTTGGCTTTTCCCAAAGCCAAAAGTACATGGATTATCGGTGGTTTAGCGGAGGGATAAATTAATTAGGGTTAAGATAGCTGTATGTAGTCTCCAAGTGAACGTCGAACAAAACCGGTTTGAGGTTGGCTAATGGCTGAAAAGCCTAAATTGAAGGTTGTGCTGTTGACGGGGCGCACAATAGAGCAAGGTGTTGGAAAAGAGCTTGGAAAAAGCACAAGGGAATATGTGGAAAGCGTCTCTGTATGCTACATGGATCCCGGAGATATGCGGAAGCTTGGCGTAAAAGATGGCGTAAACGTCCAGGTTTCAACGGCTTTTGGCTCCGTTGTGGTGAAGGCTAAAAAATCTTTGAGGGCGCCCCATCCCGGCGTAATTTACATTCCTTACGGTCCTTGGGCGAATGTTGTTGTGGACCCGGAAACTCATGGGATTGGTATGCCAAGTTTTAAGGGTGTGCCCGCTGTTGTGGAGCCAACGGACAAGCCTGTTTTGGGTTTGGAGGAGCTTCTCAAACAACAGTTTGGGAAGGGTTAATTGATGCCGATTGTTAAAGCTGTGACATGTCCGGTTTGTGGAAGCCTCTGCGACGACATAGAGCTGACCATTGAAAACGGCGAGATTGTTAAGGTTAAGAATGGCTGCGCCATGTGTGAAGCCAAATTCCTAAGCCACCGCAGTGAACACCGCATCCGCAAGCCCCTAATCCGAAAAAACGGCGAACTTGTTAAGGCGACACTTAAAGAGGCTGTTCAACGGGCTGCAGAAATTCTTGCAGAAGCTAATTACCCCGTGCTTTATGGTTGGAGCAGCACAAGCTGCGAAGCCATAAGCGTTGGCATAGAACTAGCCGAAGAGGTTGGTGGCGTCATAGATAACACGGCGGTTGTTTGCCACGGTCCATCCCTCCTAAGCGTTCAAGACGTCGGCATACCTTCATGCACTTTGGGGCAGATTCGCCACAGAGCCGACCTAATCATTTATTGGGGATGCGACCCGTGGAGTGCTCATCCTCGTCATATTGAACGCTACACGGCTTTTTCTGAAGGTCGATTCGAGAAAAGCGCATGGAGAGGATACATAGCGAAAATCAGAACTCTTATAGGTCGTAAAAAGATTCAAAGCACAGTTAGAAGACTTGTCTTCAAAAAGCCTCCAGAAATTAAAGCCCAACTGGAACCCACTTTTGTGCCGTCTATCGCTAAGGAGGGCAGAAAACTCATAGTAATTGATGTTAGACGAACAAAGACGGCGGAGATGGCCGACTTCTTCGTCCGAGTAGAGCCCGGAAAGGACTACGAGCTTTTGCAAGCCTTTAGGGCTTTAATCCGCGACCAGGAACTTGAAGTGGACAGTGTTGCTGGCGTGCCAGTCGGATATTTGGAGGAGGTTGCAGACGCCATGGTCAGCTGCGACTTCGGTGCGCTTTTCTTTGGACTTGGCTTAACCATGAGTGGCGCAAAACTCCGCAACATTGACGCGGCTTTATCGCTGGTCCGCGACCTAAACATGCGGACAAAGTTTGTGATAATGCCCATGCGGGGGCACTTTAACGTGACAGGTGCCAATACAGTGTTTACTTGGCAGACAGGCTACCCGTACGCTGTAGACTTTTCGCTGGGCTATCCAAGGTATAATCCAGGCGAAACATCCGTTGTGGATGTGCTGCTGCGAGGTGAATCTGACGCCGCCTTAATTGTAGCTTCAGACCCCGTTTCAAACTTTCCGCGGAAGGCGGCTGAACACCTTGCTAAAAACCCCTTAATCTACATTGGTCCCCACATGGATGTTACAGCGCAAGTGGCGGATGTGGTAATTCCTTCAGCCATGGTTGGTGTTGAGGCGTCTGGAACCGCCTACCGCATGGACCATGTGCCCATACCTCTCAAGAAAGTTGTGGATCCGCCTAGAGGCGTTTTGCCAGACGAAGAAATCTTGAGGAGAATCCTGACCGAGGTTAGAAAAATAAAACGTGAAAAAGCAAAAGCGGAGGCTGCCTAGAATGGAGCTTCTTATAAGAAACGGGTTTGTTTACGACCCGATTAACGGCGTTAATGGCGAAAAAATGGATATAGCAGTAAAAGACGGCAAAATAGTGGAAAAAGTCAACGAACGCAGAGCCAAGAAGATAGATGCCACTGGCATGACAATCATGCCCGGCGGCATAGATATTCACAGCCACATAGCCGGCGGCAAAGTGAACGCTGGAAGGCTGCTGCGTCCAGAAGACCACTTTAAAGATGTTGAGCCGAAAACCGCCGTTACGAGATCCGGCGTTGGCTATTCTATTCCGTCCACGTTTACGACAGGCTATCGTTATGCGCGGATGGGTTGGACAACGGTTATGGATCCAGCTATGCCGCCGTTGGAGGCGAAGCACACACACGAGGAGCTTAGCGACACGCCCATTATTGATAAGGCTAGTTACCCGCTTCTCGGCGACTGGTGGTTTGTGCTCGAATACCTGCGAGACGGCAAAATCGAGGAGTGCGCCCGCCACGTTGCTTGGATGATTAAGGCGACAAAGGGCTACGCCATAAAACTTGTCAATCCCGGCGGGCTTGAAGCTTGGGGTTTCGGCCGCAATGTGGAAAGCATAGACGACCCCGTTCCATATTTTGGGATTACGCCTCGCGAAATCATCCGCGGCTTGTGTAAGGTTAACAAGCTTCTAAACTTGCCGCACACAATCCACGTGCATACGAACAATTTGGGTAAACCAGGCAACTATGTAACGGCCATCGAAACAATGCGATGTGTTGAAGATTTGGCAGAGGATGGCAAGCCAGCCATCCACATAACCCACTGCCAGTTCTGCGCTTTTAAAGGCGACGACTGGCGAACCTTCGAGTCCGGGGCCGAAGAAATAGCCAACTACGTGAACGCGCATTCTCACGTGACAATGGATATGGGTCAAGTTATTTTCACGGACACTACAACCATGACGGCTGATGGCCCCTTTCAATACACGCTTCACATGCTTAGCGGGAACAAGTGGACAAACCATGACGTGGAAACCGAGACAAGCGCTGGAATCGTGCCCTTCCACTACAGGCGGAAAAGCTATGTCCACGCCACCCAATGGTCTATAGGCCTCGAACTTGCCCTCCTAATTAAGGACCCGTGGAAAATCTTGATGACAACGGATCATCCCAACGGCGGGCCATTCATTGCTTATCCACGGATTGTGGCTTGGCTTATGAGTCGAAAAGCCAGAGAAGCCACCCTTAAAAGGATTAATCCCAAAGCTAGAAGCCGAAGCCTACTTCCATCCATAGACCGTGAACTAGACTTTTACGAAATTGCCATAGTGACCCGCGCGGGGCAAGCCAAAGCCCTAGGCCTAAAAAATAAGGGGCATCTTGGTGTGGGGGCAGACGCGGACATCGCCATATACAACTTCAACCCAGAAACCATGGACCCGTCCAAAAAGTATAAGGCTGTTAGGCGCGCCTTCAAGCGTGCAGCCTACACAATTAAAAGTGGACATGTGGTTGTAAAAGACGGTGAAGTTTTAAAGCATATTGACGGCGCCACCATGTGGGTGGACGTGCAACTGCGGGAACCATGCGAAATAGAGGTAAACGAAAACATGAAGCGCCGCTTCAAGGAATATTGGACTGTTGAGTTTGAGAATTATCCGGTTTCAGAGGATTATCTAGCTGTTTCCCATCCAATACCCGTGAAGGCTGATGTGTAATGAACGTGAATCTTTACCCGCTGAAAGAGTTTAAACTGCCAATAGTGGCGGAATGCATAAACCCTGACATCTTTCAAGGAAAAAGCCTCAAAGAAATCGAAGCCTTGAAGATTTGGGAGGGGAACAAACAGAAAAGGCTCGGAGAACTCTTCAAGGTTGAAGCGGTTGAAACATCTTTTGAAGCTCCAGTGATAACGATTCACGGCAACGTCAGCCGTGTTAGGCGGATAGGCGTTGGCATGAAAAGCGGCGAAATAGTCGTTAAGGGCGACGCTGGCATGCACTTGGGCGAGGAAATGCGGGGCGGAAAAATAACCGTTTACGGCAACGTTTTGGGTTGGGCTGGCTCCATGATGAAAGGCGGCACAATAGAGATCTATGGCAACGCAGGCGACTATTTGGGCGCGCCATACAGAGGCAGTACAGAAGGCATGAAAGGTGGAAAAATAATAGTGCATGGAAACGTGGGACGCGAAGCCGGAGCCCACATGAGAAAGGGTATAATCAAAATTTACGGGTCAGCTGGCCAATTTGCTGGTTTCCGCATGAAGGGCGGCACAATTTACGTGCAGAAGGACTGCGAGTCAAGGGCTGGCGCATGCATGGTGGACGGCACAATAGTGGTTGGAGGCCACATAGAATCCGTGATGCCCACATTCACCATTGAAGGCTTGAGGAAAAGGGTTAAAATCGAGGAAGGCGAAATTGTAGAGGCGCCCTTCTACCTTTTTATCGGCGACTTGACCGAAAACGGTCATGGAAGGCTTTTCATCGCAAAAGAGCCAAACCCACACTTAAGCCACTATGAAAAGTTCCTTTAAAAGGTGAATATGTTTTGAAAACAAATTTAAGCGTAAATCGTCTGGCTTGGAAGCTTCTGGAAAAACTTTGCGAAAACCCGGAGTATTATGGCGTGAAGGTTGAAAGGGCGAAGAACGGCGCTTTACTAGTGGATGCTGGAATAAAAGCGAAGGGCGGCTTCCAAGCTGGCAAGATAATCACGGAAATTTGCATGGGCGGGTGTGGAAAAGCCCGCATAAGCTGTAGGCAGTATGGCGAACTAGAACTTCCCACAATATTTGTTTACACAGACCATCCAGCCATAGCCACCTTGGGCTCGCAGTTTGCAGGCTGGAACATCAAGGAAGGCGAATACTTCGCCATAGGTTCTGGACCAGCTAGAGCTATAGCCCAAAAACCAAAGGAAGTCTATGAGCGTATAGGCTACAGGGATGAATATGACAAAGCCATAGTAGTTTTGGAAACAGACAAATATCCGCCAGAAACACTTATAGAACGTTTAGCCTGCGACTGCAAAGTGAACACGAGAAATTTGGCCATAATTTTGACGCCGACGGCTAGCGTTGCTGGCGCCACCCAAGTAGCTGGTCGCATTGTTGAAACTGGAATCCACAAACTTAACAAGCTTGGTTTTGACCCCAACGCGGTTATTTATGCGTGGGGATGTGCTCCCATACCGCCTATCCATCCGAAATTTGTCAAGGCCATGGCTAGAACTAACGACGCCATATTGTATGGCGGAACAACCTATTACATTGTGGACTATGAAAATGAGGAGGAACTGGTAAAAACCGTGGAAAAGGCGCCTTCAAAAGCCTCCAAAGACTATGGGCGCCCCTTCTTAGAAATTTTCAAGGCTGCAGGCTACGACTTCTATAAAATAGACCCAAACATTTTCGCCCCAGCCGTGGTCGTTGTCAACAATTTGAGAACTGGAAACACATTCAAGGCTGGAGAAATAAACCCAAAAGCCTTGAAAGAATCCTTTAGCTGAATTTTAAGCTTTGCCATTGACTCTTCATTCATTGATGATTTTTACTCGACAAATTTTAAGGAAAATCCAACTTTTTTCGGCTATTACGGGCATTCTTAGGGCAGCTGCTTTAAAGGTGATTATGGCGATAACTGATGAAAATGGCACGTGGAGTGTGTTAAAGACTGCTGTTAGCAGCAGAGTCCACATTAAAACTTCAAGGTTTGATGATGCGTTGATCCCTATGCTTTTTAGCATTGAACCCGCAAATGTGAGGTATTGAGGCGCTATGAGAAGGAGTACGATGATGTTGGTGATACTGCAAATAATTACTCTGATAATTGTTCCCATGAGCATGCTGGTTCCAAGAGCCATAGTTAAACTCTTTTTAGTTTCCCTTCCCACTGCGAGCCTTCTATACATTTCAATTCCAAGCCAGAAGCCAACCAGCATTGGAGCTACTGCCAGATACTTCATCAACGGTCCCAAAATGTCTCCGGCGCGGATGGTTAAGCCTATCCAATGAATTGTTTCTGCAGCTAGGGCTGGACCAAGCCCGCCGATCAAAAGTAGGAACATCACTGGAACTTCCGCAAAATCGAATTTGAGGTATGGTAGAAGCGGGAATGGTATTTCAGCTTTTATTAGTGTTAGGATTATTGCGAGGCTTGAAAATACGATGATGTAGGAAATTGTGATGCTTTTTCTGTATGACATAGCGTTGCAAACATAAGCTTTTTACCTATTTAAGAGTAACTACGCATTTTTAAGTAAAAACAGTAGAACTGAAAATAAAATAAGGCTCCAACGTACATCATATCTGGGAAACCGCTTGTCTACACGTTTAGAAATACCGTTGTCGGAACTTAACGAGTGGCTTGAGGCTCAAACAGCTTCAACTCTTGCACCAGTTCAAACAAAAGCTGAAAAGTTTCTTAAGGAAATGCGTGGAGCCCATGATGGCTTGGTTGAGGCTTGCAGGGTGCTTATGGAAAGCAGTCGAAAAGAAATTGAGAAGCGTAACCCCCGCACTTTTAAACGGGCTCAGGCCCTAAACAAGCTGGCTAAACTTTTTTTGGAGCGGATGCAGTCGCTTAAAGTTCCAGAAAAACCATCATTTAAGGATGTTGAAGAGTTTGTGGGCCTTGCCCAAAAGGCTTATGCTGTTACGGACTTGGATGTGCGGAACTGGTTTCCGAGGATTTCACCTTTTTTCATAATGGATCGTGGAAAATTCCTGCGGGCTTTTGAAAATGCAAAGGCCTCGCTTAAAGAGTTAGGTAGCTTCTTGGCGAAGGAGTATGTGAAAGCCAAAACTTTGGAGGAAACCTTTCAATTGGTCGAAGAAATTATGGCGTTAAAGAGTCGGCTGGCGAGTTTAGAAGACGAATATGCAAGGGTTGAAAGTGAAAGAGTCAGCTTGAGGGAAGAGTTGACTCAAACGGAGCGCAGAATTGCAGAATTAGAAAAAGGCGGCGGAATAGCCGAACTAGCCAAGATAACTGAGACCGTGGAATGCTTGAGGAGAGAAGTTGCCCATAACCTTAGACATTTACAGAAACCCTTACTAAAGCTTCAGTCCCTCGCTTTGCATGGTGCGGGAAGCGGCTTAACACCGGAAGAAACCAAAAAGCTTGGCGAGTATTTAGCTGACCCCTTTGAGGCATTGGCAACAGAAAACGCTAACTATCCGCTTTTGAGGCAGATTCTCCAGAAAACTGCAAGGGCGCTTTCCGAGGGGAAGCTTGAACTTAAAGAGGACAAGGAGCGCAAGGCAAAACAAGCCATAACAGAAATTGTGGACAAAGATTCGCTTGCAAGCCTACACAAGAAATGCGTGGAGGCGAAAATGCAAAAGGCCAAGCTTTCAACTTCTACGATTATAGCCGAAACCATGGCGGAAACGGCAAGACTGCGGGAACACG
>Ga0209080_1001793_pt1 | contig 10337 bp, 9 predicted proteins | sample JNZ110809AmetaG_FD_184123 | JGI IMG/M metagenome (GOLD analysis project Ga0209080, IMG submission 184123) | Hot spring microbial communities from Jinze hot spring, China to study Microbial Dark Matter (Phase II) - JNZ 110809A (SPAdes) (version 3) ...
CAGGAGCATTAATAGATAAAAACTTTCAAAACGATTTTGTTAATATTGTAGATAAAAAGCTTGGTGAGATGCTTGGTAAAGAAAAAGGCTAAAGCCAAAGAGTGGTTCACTGTAATAGCTCCAAAAGTTTTTGGAGAAAAAGAGATAGGGGTTACATTAGCTAGCGAGCCAAAAGAGCTTTTGGGTAGAGAATTAACTTTAAGTGCTCTTGAAGTTGTTGACAACATGAACAAATATTACTTGAAGATTTCTTTCAAAATCGTGAGAGTTGAAGGAAACAAAGCTTTCACGGAATTTCATGGCTCTGAATGTATGCAAGATTATATAGCAAGAATGGTTGTGAGAAGGGTTAGAAGGATAGACACAATACAAGATTTATTGACGAAAGATAAAGTTAAGCTTAGAGTTAAAAGCTTGTGTGTAATTTCGAGAAAAGCGAAGAGTAGCATAGAAAAAAACTTAAGCAACAAGTTAAAGGAAATCATCAAAGAAGAAGTTGAATCAAAAACTTTAGACGAATTCATTAAAAGCTTGATTTCAGACGAAATTAAAAACAAAGCGATCCAAGAAGCAAAGAAAATTTATCCGATAAGGAATTTTGAAATCAGGAAAGTTGAAGTGATGGGAAAAGAGGAGCAACAACCACAAACAAAAGAAGAGAAATAGTTATGAAAGAAATAGCTATTGTTATTTTCTTTGCTTTTTTCTTGTTCAATTTTTCTATTAAAGCTTCAACTATCAAGCCACCATCCAAAGGATAAATCGGTAAGATATTAAAAATTGCTACAGCATAATTTATCACCCAAACCCATGTTAACACTTGAATTACAGAAATCGAAAAATTGTAGTTTACTCTAGTTAAAGGAGATGCAACTATTCCCATGTATGGCATACTTTCATTTTCTGGTCGAGAAGCCAATTTAAGTTTGAATGGTGTATTGTTTGCAATTACAACAATCTCATCACCAGGTTTAAGATCTTTCATTTCTTCAAGAAGGAGAGAACCACTTAAAAACTCTTCATAACTCAATTTCACTTCTTTCTCATTTATCTTTGTTATCATCATACCAGGCTTTAAACCAGCTTGAAAAGCCGGAGCAGTTTCGTTAACTTCTTTCAAAACTATTGGACCTACAAATAGGTAAGGGTAAATGAATTTTGAAGTTATTTGAAAGATTAATAAAGAGAGAAGAAAATTAGCTACGCTCCCCACAACAAAAACTCTTAATTTGCTTAAAAGTTTGGATTTTTTGAGCATTTTTTCATCAGGTTCAACAAAAGCTCCTGGAAAAACTACGAGCAAAAGCCAGCCAGCACTTTTCACTTTAATATTTTCAGCTCTGCAAACTATGCCATGCAACAGTTCATGCGGCAACATCACAGAAATCACGACAGTTAACCAAAGCCAGAAGGGTAAAGATAAATATCCTGGGCCAATTTCTGCTTCAGGTTTTAAAGAAGGTATAACTAAACTTAACCCAGGAAGTTTTGCTATACCTTCTATTATCAGCTTTGAGTAAGAAATTAATGAAGACAAGCCTTCAAACATGAGGAAAATTGCCAAGAAAATGCTGAAAGTGCCGAAAACTTTCCAAAAAATTTTCGGTTTAGACAGTTTATCCAAGATTTTTAAACCAAGCTTCGTTTTTCTCATGAGCAAAAAATAATGGAATTCTATGTTTTTCCTATCCCTATAAACAAGAAAAGCTAAAATCAAGAGGAAAGCAACTACAGACAAAAAATACAAATCCATATAAAAACTATAAATTAAAACATAGAAATAAATATTTGAAGCACGAATGATTTAAAATTTGAGTTGATTTTATGGGCGAGGAAAAAACCGATGAAGTTAAAATTTCTAAGATAATTAAAAGAGATGGAAGGATAGTTGATTTTGACAAGACGAAAATTGCAGAAGCTATTTGGAAAGCTGCACAAGCCGTTGGAGGTAAAGATAAAGAAAGGGCTTATTTCCTTGCTGATAGAGTTGTTGATTTGTTGAAAACTCAACTCAAGCCAGGGGAAATTCCAACTGTAGAGCAAGTTCAAGATTTGGTTGAAAAGGTTTTAGTGGAATACGGTCATTACAGAACAGCTAAAGCTTACATTTTGTACAGGAAAGAAAAGACTTTGATAAGGGAAGAGAAGAAGAAAATTTTGCAAAAAGATTTTGTTGACGAAGTTGACAAAGCTTTTTCTTTGAATGCTATTCAAATCTTAGCTTCAAGGTACTTGCTTAAGAATGAAGAAGGTAAATTAATAGAGTCGCCTAAGCAACTTTTCCAAAGAGTTGCTGCTTTAATAGTTATCCCAGATATATTGCATGACCCAAGAATTTTTGATGTTAATGGTAAACAAGAAGTTAAGCCGAAAGAAGGCTTTTACCCTCAAGCTTATGAAGGGAAAATTGGTTTGGGCGAAATAACATGGAACAGATGGCACCTTGAGAGAATGAAAAGTTTGTATGATGAGTTGAACGAAGAAGGCAAGATGAAAGTAAGTTGGTCACAATTTCTTGAAATGCTTGAGAAAAAAGAATTCGAGAGCTATTACCAAAATTACTTGAACTATTATGAATTGATGGTGAGTAAGAAATTTTTACCGAATTCACCTACTCTTTTCAACGCTGGTGCAAAGCTTTCACAATTGTCAGCTTGTTTTGTTTTGGATGTAGAAGATGATATGAGGTCTATAATGGAAACAGCCAAAGAGGCAGCTCTAATCTTTCAATCAGGAGGAGGGATAGGCGTTAATTGGTCAAAGTTAAGGCCGGAAGGGGATGTTGTTTCTTCCACAAGCGGAATTGCTAGTGGTCCTGTTAGTTTCATGAGGATTATAGATACGGTTACAGATGTTATAAAACAAGGTGGTAAAAGAAGGGGAGCTTGCATGGCAATCCTTGACATAAATCACCCAGACATAGAAAAATTCATTTCAATAAAAGAGAATGCTGGTATGTTAGAGAATTTCAACCTTTCAGTCCTCATTTATCCAGATTTCATAAAAGCTTTTGAAGAAGACGGAACTTACGAGCTAGTTAATCCAAGGACCAAGAAAGTTTGGAAAAGGGTTAAAGCAAGATATCTGATGGATGCAATAGCAATGAATGCGTGGAAAACCGGAGACCCTGGGGTAATATTCTTCGATAATTTGAATAAAAGAAATGTTTTGTTGAAAGCAAAAGGGCCAATAATTTCAACAAATCCATGCGGGGAAGAGCCTTTGTATAGCTACGAATCTTGCAATTTAGGCTCAATAAACTTGTATGCTCATTTAAGAGATGATGATAAGGGGAACAAAATTCTTGATTGGGAAGAATTAAAGAGAAGCGTAAGGATAGCAACTCAATTTTTAGATAATGTTATTGATGTGAATAAATTCCCGTTTGAAAAAATAGAAAAAGAGACTAAAGCTAGCAGGAAAATAGGCTTAGGTATAATGGGTCTTGCAGACACATTGTTTGCACTCAAAATACCTTACAATTCAGAAGAAGGTTTTGAAATGATGAGGAAAATAATGGAGTTCATCACTTTTAACGCTATGCTGAGATCAAGTGAATTGGCAAAAGAAAGAGGAGTTTTCCCGCTTTATCCTCAATCAAGCTATCCCGATGACATGCCTGTAGAAGGTTTTTATCACAAAGAAATTTGGACTCAAGATTGGAATAAGCTTGTTGAAATTATAAAAGAAAATGGTATGAGAAATGCTGAAGTCACAACAATTGCCCCAACCGGCAGTTTATCCATGCTTTGCGATGTTTCTTCTGGAATAGAACCTCAATATGCTTTAGTTTTTGAAAAAATTGTAACTATAGGAAGCTTTTACTACACTGATTTAGAATTTGAAAGGCAATTGAGGCTTGCAGGTTTGTATGAAGATTACATCTTGAAAAAAATAAAAGAAAATGGAGGAAGTGTTCAAGGCTTGAGCGAAATACCAGAAGAAATTAGAAAAGTTTTTGTAACAGCTTTAGACATACCTTGGTGGGACCATGTAAGGGCACAAGCCGAAATAACAAAATGGGTTTGTGCAGCTACAAGCAAAACAATAAACATGCCAAATTGGGTAATACCAGATGATGTGAAAAATGCATTCTTGTTTGCTTACAAGCTTGGATGCAAAGGGATAACTGTTTACAGGGATGGTTCAAAAGTAAAACAAGTTCTTTATTCTCCGCCTTCAGAAGTCAAGAACAGACAAAAAGAAGTCATGAAATTGATTAAAAACAAGACTTTAGAAATTTTGAAGAGTTTTGGGATAGAAGTTTATGATTTTTGGAATAACACAGAAGAAGGGCCTAAGAAGATAAAAGAGTTTAAAGGAGATGCTTGTCCTGAGTGTGGGTCTTCAAGAATAGTTGAGGATAGTGGATGTATAAAATGTATTGATTGTGGATGGAGTGCTTGCATAGTAGCTTAGTGAAGAAGATGGGCCACATTTATCTTTACACAGGCACTGGAGCGGGTAAAACAACAAATGCTCTTGGTCTTGCTTTGAGGTCAATTGGTCATAAACAGAAAGTTGTTATAATCCAATTCATGAAATACTGGAAAAATATAGGTGAATACAAGATAAGAAACAAACTCAAACCTTATTACGAGATTTATCAATTCGGAAGACCAGGTTGGCTTAAAGTTGATGGTAAGAATGAAATAAGGTATAGAGGGATGAAATTCAAAGTTAGGTCGGTTGAAGAGCTGGATAAAGAGCTTGCAAGAAAAGCTCTCAAGTTTGCAGAAGAAAAAATGCTCAAAGAGAAACCACACCTTTTAGTTTTGGATGAAATAAATCTTGCAGTTCATTTAGGTCTTTTAAAAGTAGAAGAAGTTCTTCAATTCTTAGAAAAAATTCCAAAAAGAACTCAAGTTGTTTTGACGGGAAGGTATGCGCCTAAAGAGTTGATAGAAAGAGCAGATTTCGTGAATGAAATAATTGAAGTCAAATATCCGAAAGAGTTCGTAACTACTAAAGGAATTCAATATTAAGCTTTCTTAACTCTTGGACCTTCTTTTGTATCTTCAACTAAGTAACCAAGAGATTTTATTTTTTCTCTTAAAGCATCAGCTTTTTCAAATTCACCCCTTTTCCTCAATTCTTCCCTTTCTTCAACGAGCTTCTTAATTTCTTCCGGAATTTCTTCTTTCTCAATTTCTTTTTGCAATATTCCAAAAATGTATCCAAGCTTTCTGAAAGTTTTGACTATTTTTTCTGCAACTCTTTCATTTATTTCATTTTTTTGCTTATCAAGCAATTTGTTCGTTTCGTTTGAGAGTTTGTACAAACAAAGAAGGGCTTTTGGTGTGTTGAAGTCATCATCCATGTATTCCTCAAACTCTTTTTCAATATCTTTCAAAAATTCCTCAAACTCTTTTTCACTTTCTGTTGTTTCCTTCCTTTTCTTTGCTTCTTGCAAATTTCTTAAGGTAGTGTACAACTTTTCAAGGTTTTTCTTACACTGCTCCAATTTTTCTTCGCTGTAATCTATAGGGCTTCTGTAATGTGAAGAAACAAAAAATAACCTAAGGGTTTCAGCATCATATTTCTTTAAAGCTTCCCTTATTGTAACAAAATTTCCAAGCGATTTTGACATTTTTTTGCCGTTAACTGTAAGAAAGCCTGTGTGAAGCCAATATTTCACAAAAGGCTTTTTTCCTGAAATTGCTTCCATTTGAGCGATTTCTGCTTCATGATGCGGAAAAATCAAATCTCTTGCACCACCATGGATATCGTATTGAGGTCCAAAATGTGCTTCAGTTATAGCAGTATCTTCTATGTGCCATCCAGGTCTTCCTTCAAACCAAGGGGAAGGCCATTTTGGTTCATCTGGCTCGGATCTCTTCCATAGGCAAAAATCCCCTTTATTTCTTTTGTTCACACTTTCATCAATCCTTGAAACAGCATCTTCAGCTTCTAGTGCAGTTCTCCCAGAAAGTTTTCCATATTCTTTGAACTTTGTTATATCGTAGTAAATACCGTCTTCTATTTGGTAAGCAAAACCTTTTTCGATCAACCTTTCAACTTGGCTTATTATCTCTTTTATATAATCAGTAGCACGAGCATGTTTATTTACAGAAATGACGTTCAAGGCTTCCATGTCTTTATGATATTCTTCTTCAAACCTTCTTGCTATTGTTTGCGGGTCCACACCTTCTTTTTTTGCGCGGTCAATTATTTTGTCATCTAAGTCTGTGATGTTTTGAAGGTAAAAAACATCGTATCCTTTAAACCTGAGATATCTAACGATAACATCAAATTGAACATAAGTTTTTGCATGCCCAAGATGAGAGAAATCGTAAACAGTAGGACCACACACGAACATCTTAACTTTTTTATTTTCAAGAGGTCTGAATACTTCTTTTTTTCTTGTTAAAGTGTTGAACACTTTGAGCATTCCATCACTTTAAGCTCGGGGCGGGATTTGAACCCGCAATCTTCCGCTCTGCAGGCGGACGCCTTGCCGGATTCGGCCACCCGAGCTTTATATTAACTAAAAACATTTTTGCTAAAATATCTTTCACCTCTATCAGGCAAAACAGTGACTATATTTTTGTTCTTCAAATTTTTGGAAATTTTTAAAGAAGCAAAGACATTTGCTCCTGAAGATATTCCAGCAAAAATTCCTTCTTTTTCAGCTAAAATTTTCATCATCTTCAAAGCTTCTTTGCTTTCAACTAAAACAACTTCATCAATCAACTCTAAATTTTCTTCAATTATTTTTGGGACAAAGCCTTCTCCTATTCCTTCTATCAAATGGGTTTTTTCAATTTTCAATTTTTTATCATAAAACTTTGAATATAGAGCAGGAACTTCTTTTGGCTCCACTGCAATTATTTTAACTCCCGGCAATTTTTTCTTCAAAAATTTAGCAACACCTATCAAAGTACCTCCAGTTCCAATCCCAGCAACAAAAAAATCTATTTTTCCATCTGTTTGTTTAAAAATTTCTTCTCCTGTTTTGAAGTTAGCTTCAACATTTTCATATCTCTCGAATTGATTCAAGAAAAAGGCTTTTCTCTTTTCAGAAAATTCTCTAGCTCTTTCCAAAACTTTTTTCATTTCAGCCTTAACTTTAATAACTTTAGCTCCAAAAGCTTCCATCATTTTTACTTTTTCTTTTGAAATCCCATCAGGCATGAATATTATGCTTTTGTATCCTTTTAAGCATGCTATCATGGCAAGCGAAATTCCTGTGTTGCCTGTTGTCGCTTCAACTATTGAAGAATTTTTCTTCAGAATCCCTTCTTTTTCAGCATTTTCTATTATCTTCAAAACAATCCTATCTTTTATGCTTCCACTTGGATTCATCAACTCAAGTTTTGCGAAGATATTGTTTCCAGAAATTTTTGAGATATGTGTAAGTTTTAAGAGAGGAGTATTGCCTATCAAATCGAGTAAGTTAGAAAAGCTTTCAAGCTTTGAAGCAAAGGCGTTCACCCATTTCCTCGCACCTCTAATAATTATCAACTTGTAAACACTTAAGCTTTAATCGTTTTCTTTGTCAGCACAAATATCGTATTGAAGCTTCCCCTTGTAAGGATAAGGAACAGATGCTTTTTTGCGCGCATGAACTTCCCCATATTTGTCAATTCTGTAACAATCATGGAGAATAATTCTTGTGGCATATTTTTTGCTTGCACCTTCCACCTTTTTCCTTACTACATTACTTACATTCCCAATCAATATTTCATCTTCCCCAGGGATGTAAAGTTTAACGCGCTTGCCTATTAGATTTTTAACTTCCTCCAAACTTTCAATTGTTTTCATTTTTTTACCCCCAACCTTGATATAAGAGAAAAAAGTAGAATATTTAAGCTTTTCTATGGCTTATGCGGGGGGTGGGATTTGAACCCACGAAGGCACTAAGCCATAGGCTCCTGAAGCCTACCCTTTTTCCAGGCTCAGGCACCCCCGCACACACAAAAATCTACACAAATTTTCCACTTTCTAGGAGCATACTGCAAAACTTTTCTTATTTCCTTTATTTCAATTTTTTTCTTTAACTTTGAAGCAACTTCTCTTATCCTTTCCAAAACTTTCTCCTCCTCTTCTCCAGAATAAAAATGTATAAAACCTTTCTCTTTCAAACACATCATACCTTCTTCCAAAAAATCATAAGCCCCAAAAGGTAAAGGCATAACAACCCTATCACATTTTCCAAAAAAATTTTTAGCTTCAAATTTTACATCCCCCAATATTAAGCTAATTTTGTGGGAAAGCTTGTTCATTCTGACATTTTCTTCTGCATATTTGTGTGCAACAGGATTCTTTTCTATGCAAAAAATTTTCCCGACTTCAGGTTGATTTTTCGCTATAGCTATAGCATAAGGAGCAATACCGCTGAACATCACAAGCACAACTTCCCCTCTTTCAACTTGCTTGGCAATTCTTTGTCTTTCTTCAGCTTCTCTTGGTGAAAAATAAACTTGTTGAGGGTCAAGTTTTAAAAAGTAACCATATTCTTTATGAACAACTTCTGTTTTTTCATCGCCAAGAATCAACTCATATTCTCTTAATCTAAATTCACCTTCTCTTCCCGAAATTTTTTTCAGCACAGATTTCACATTCTTGTGCTTTTTCATTATCTCTTCAGCAATTTTTTTCTCATCTTCCCCTTCTTTAATTTCAACTATGGCTACAGCTTTTTCTTTACCCCCAATTATATCGTAACTCATAACTCAACCTTTATCACTATTAAAGTTTTATCGTCATCATATAAAACAGCTTTCTTCCCGGCTTCTTCAATCATCTTTTCGCATATCTCTTCCAAATCTTCAAACTTTTCAATTATTTCAATCATCTCAAATTCAGTTAGAGCGTCAGTTATACCATCAGTGGCCAAAATTATGTAATCCCCACTTTCCAACTCTTTTTCAAGAGAATGAACATTAACGAATTCTTCTCCCATAGCTTGGGTTAAAGTGCTTGTGCCTGGAATTTTATCCAAAAAGGCTAAGAGTTCGAGCTTCCCTTTCCTTAATAGGAAAATTGGGCTGTCTCCGACATTGCAAGCTTCTATAGAATTTTCTTTTACATACACTGCTGACAAAGTAGTATAACCTTCAAAAAATTCTTTGGTCTTTTCTTCAAAGAATTTTTTGTTAGCAATTTCAACAGCTTCTTTCAGCTTTCCCTTGAAAGATTCTTTCAAATACTTCAAAACTTTTTCACTTGCTTTTTTCCCTCCTTTTGGTATGCTTACACCATCAGCAACAGCGAAAATTCTTAGCTTCTCGTCTATCAAGAAATTATCTTCATTTTCGAAATGGTCTTTGCCTTTAACAGATTTCCCGAAGAACGAGATTTTCATAAATATCTTTCAGTTTAAAAATCGCTTAAATTTTCACAAATCTTTATGGCTCTTCTTCTATATTCTTCAATCAACCTTTTTTTCCTCACAATAAACCACAAAATAAAGTGGGTAAATATTCTCATTGTTGAAAGAAAAATTGGGCTCGGAATTAAATGGTATATCAATTTTCTTACGAATGGGAGGGCTCCCCACTATACATATCACACCATCACCAATTTCATTTTCAATTTCAATTCTTTTCCTTCTTGGTATGAATGTCACATTAGGGTAATTAAATAAAATTTTCCTTAAAACTGTGTGAAAAAGTTCGCCCCTTTCAATTTTTCTCATTATTTCTCTTGTAGGTTCTAAATTTCTCAAATATTTCAACGCTTCTCCATTTTCCATCAAAAAGAATCCTTCACTTATGCTACCACACTCATATGCTATATCCAAAGCTTTACCCAACATTCCCCATAACCTTAGATTTTCATCTTTCCATAACCAGTTGTAAACTATTCCTCTCAATTCAACATGCTTTTCAACTTCTTTTAAACATTCAGCATTAAGATGAATTTTGCCATTCAAAAATCTGTAAGAATTGGCAATTTTATAAGGGTTGTAAGGCTCTGCTTTGAAAATGGGGTATAAGGCTTCAACATAAAGTCTATGAATGTTTTCCAAACAATCTAAATCAATTGGATTGTGAAGAAACTGAGAATACATGCTTTTATTCTCAATTATTTCAGCTACCAATTGGCTATCCAATCCATATTTTTCTAACAATTCTTGAATTTCTGGAGCATCGCCTTTTATTAGTTGTGAGCCAAAAATTTCATGATCTTTTCCGAACTCATCTATTCTGACAAAAAGATCAGAAAGATGGCCAAATGGAGCATGGCCAACATCATGCAATAAACAAGCTATTGCTATTTCTTCAGGCAAATCATTTTTTTCAACAACCAATTTCCCAAGTTTATAAACCCCTAAACAATGTTCTAACCTCGAGCTTACATTCTTTCTTAAAAGATTAGAAGGTACATCTGTG
>Ga0209080_1001794_pt1 | contig 10332 bp, 6 predicted proteins | sample JNZ110809AmetaG_FD_184123 | JGI IMG/M metagenome (GOLD analysis project Ga0209080, IMG submission 184123) | Hot spring microbial communities from Jinze hot spring, China to study Microbial Dark Matter (Phase II) - JNZ 110809A (SPAdes) (version 3) ...
ACGAGGCCGCGCCCGGGAGCTCCAGGAACATTCCCCGGGCGCGGCCTCGTCGAGGGCCGAGCATCATCAAGAACTCCCCGAGCAGGGGAGGGAGGATCGTGATCGTCGATCGCGCTCGCTCACCCACCCCTTCTCCTCTCCCGCTCCCGGGCTCCCGGGGATGGGCTTTGAGGAGCCCTGGAGCGCCGGCACGTCTACCCCTCGACCCCTCCACCCCCCGGCATGGAGGGGCTTGATGGGGCTATGGGCCGCCGGCCGCCCGCCCGGGCTCCCAGCAGCTGGGAGCCGAGTCTCACGCGTGAGACTGTATTTAAGCTTATCGCGTGAGGCCCCCAGGGGAGGCTCCTGCATCAATCCGCCCCATAGGCCCCAGGCCCCTCCCGTCGCCGGGAGGCGGCTCCGCCGGCGGCTCGGCGGACCTCCCAGGGCCCCCACGGGGCGGATCTCATCACCGCCCAAAAACAGTTGAAAGCGAGCCCCCTTAAATTAATTAGCGACAGAAAAAGCGACAGAAAAGGTTTATTAAAAGGGAAAAAGCGTCAGAATTAGCGACAGAAAAAATTTATTAAGACGGAAAAAGCGTCAGAATAGCGTCAGAAAAGACTTATTAAGGCCGAAAAAACGTCAGCCTTTATAAGTTTTTTCTGACGCTTTTTCCATCCTAATAAGTTTTTTCTGACGCTAATCCTGTCGCTAATTAATTTATAGATGATCGAGAAGGTTCATTGATTAATTTAGCGGTTGCCCCTCCAGGATGAGGGGTAGAAGGGCGATCGAGGGGTCTTCGCCGGCATAGGGGGTGTCGAGGCTCCAACAAATGGGTTAGAGCTCGCTGAGGTTGCTACGCGGCTGAGGAGCCATACGCTATTGATGGCGGTTCTGTTGCTGGAAATGCGGCAAACAGTGTACTCGGAGTTCTCCGCAGTTTCACGAGCTTTTGGCTCTCACAAGAAAGCTCAACATCCCAGTAATAGCCTCCACCCGCTCAACCCTCGAGCTCGATAGGGAGCGAGTCCAGAGGAAATCTGCATAGCGGGCGGTCTCGCCGCCTCGGCCTACCTCTTAATATTTATATAGCCTGAATGCGGCCGTATTCCTCACCAATATTATGTGGTGCCACATTCAAGAAAGCTTTTCTCAATAATTGTGACAGTAGTCTTGCTAGTCTGCATACTATGCCTATTCATGGTTTTGGTGAATGGGACGCATAATACTCAAGCGCTACGACGCAGCCATCGGAAAGATTACATGTATTGTCAGGCACGGAAAAGACATGATGTTATTAAGGAAATTCAGCCCAGAAATCAAGGTGCAGGAAATCAAGGAATATGCTCTTAAATCTTAAAAATGGAGAAGAGACTCTGCCTAGATAAGTCGAGGATTGGAATACTGCCCGAGACCACCTCCGCACTATACCCCCACGCCTAAACGACCGGAGACTGCTTTTTGAAGCTCGTAATGCAGAAAGTCAAGAAGGACCGCAGCATAAGCAGGTCAAATAGCAGAAAGAAAGCGTTCTACACTGGTTCCAAAGTTGCAACACAAGCGCTAAAAAATGCCAGATCCCTCTAGTAACTCAGGCCTTCAAAAAAGGTATCGCCGTAAGCTATAAAGGCAAAAGATCTTTTCAAAATTCCGGCTACAGCTATGATGGGGACTAGGGAAAAGATGCCAAAGTAAGATTCTTAGAAGAATAAAGGAGAGACTACAGTTTATTATTTTTGAAGACTTGAACGAGTTAATAAAGTGAAAATTTTGGGGGATTTTTTAATGTAGGTTAACATCAGTCAGCTACTTACTTTAACTTAAATTACTAATCCTTCTAATTCCTTGAAGCCAAGTTAATGCTTCCTTATATTCAAAGAGCAATGAAGGATTTGGAATTTTATACTTCCTTTCATCATTCTTTTCATAAAACATTTTTAACGCCTCTCTTTTTTTCAAGTTAAACTCTATCCTTAACCTCCTATATTCCGCTGCATCTCTTTCATCGATTGGTTCATAGTACTTTAATAAGTCATTAGTTAGGTTTCTTATCATAAGTACGATGTTCTTGCCTAATGTCTCAGTAAATAAATTGCTTGGAACATAATAGGCAAAGCGATGATGTTTATGCTCACAGCAAAATCTTCCCAGATAATATCCATCTACACTACTAGGAGTAAGAAATAGCAGGAAAATAAAGCTATCACCCTCTTCACTTAACGGAGCATATGACGAATCTAACGTTAGCAATTGCCTATTGACTTGAACTTTGATTATGTTTCCAGACCTACTTACTACATTAGCATTTTTTACTATTGCAATAAAGCCCAATCCTGGAATTAGCTCTCCGCTTTGAGTTGGCACGGCTGTCTCTACGAGTAAATTAGGAATAATTAGCCCTTGCCTTAAAAGGAGCAATTCTTCAGGATGGAGATGTGGTAAGCATTTAATTCCACCAACGATGCTGAAACTGAGTTTAAGACTATTTCTGTACCCCTTATTTACAGCTGGAATGATAAATAAGGAGCCTTTATTTGCCTTTATACGTACCATCTTAAAGCGGATGCGCTGAGAAAATTCAAGTGGATTCTTGAAGTTGATCCTTATTACCAGGAAACGGGAATAATCAGGAGAATACGCGTATAACCATCCGCCTCTACCGCTAGGAGTATTGGTTACGGCTACCGTCTCAAGAAGTAAATCCCAAGTGCCTATGATTCTTAACCTATCGGGAATTCTTAAGTCAGCAAATTTTTCCTTTAAACTCTCCAAGCTTATTTCATCGCTGAACCTCCCCCTCATAAGATAAATAAACAGCGGACTGCTACCAAGGATGAATCTTACATAATCAGGTATAAGACCGCCTATCTTTCTCGCAATTCTTAAAATACTTGAGACTATCTCTTCATAGTTTTCGCCTGCTCTATCGATAGACGGCCATGCAGCCCGATAAAAAGTCTCCAATTCTTTTAAGAAGCTCCTATGTGCCTTCATGAGTAGCAGCCCTTAATTTTTCCCATAATTCATCATAAATCTTGCAGAGATGTTTTACTACGTCTCCTCGAATTAGCAAGCCAATATCGTAATTAACTAGAAGATGAGCGCGCGTGAGATTAAATGTCCCTAGTATGGCCATATTTTCATCCGCTATAAGGAGCTTCAGATGGGCTCCGAGAGTTTTTATACCTTGAGAGTATATACTAGCATAACAAAACTCAAGATTATCCAGGTAAAGCTTCAATGGTTCAAGCACACATTTATTTTCACGCGTATTCTCGGTAATTATCCTTAGAATGCTTAACCTCCTAAGCTCTTGTAAATGTTGCGTGAAGAGTGTACTTATTAGATCGCCAACGTATGGCATTGCTATTCTTAAACTTTGCGATGCGTGGCAAACAAGATAGCTTAATGAATCAAGTAGACCCATTGATCCGGGTGGACAATTATACAGGTCTCTTAGGAGTGGGGGATTGAGTATTATAGCTGTCACAATTCCTAACTCCCCTGCTTTAGTCTCTTCAGCTACCTCGCACTCACATATTTCCCAAATTGCTGTTGCTAAGGGTTTTGTAGGATCTAGCACTTTAATTCTGCGCACCCGCCCCTCTTTCTCGAGCTTAAACAAATTATCAAGTACTTCAATCCAATTAAAATTAGTCATCTCCACGATCTCGAAAGTGCATGCTCTGTTTTTCTTCCTGAGGAAATCAATTAACTTCTCTCTAATGTTTTCAGACATACACTTCACCTACCGTGAAGGAAATATTGAGATGCCATCCAACTTAATGTGAAGTTTAAGCTTGCACAATTTTCTACATAGAGACATGCATGGCAAGCCCTTCTGCAAGCTCGTGGGCAGGGTTCAGATTCTTTCTTTAAATAATTTATAAAATCTGGAATGGCACTTTTAACAGTCTCGACGCCACCGATGCCTCCAGGTGAATCATCATAGATTAAAACCTCTATTTGATCTTCATCAACGTAGATTGCCTCCCCAAATTCCCAAAATGATAGTCCAGTAAGGCGAATAATTGCTTTCATGGCTACATGAGCTACAGAGTGTGCAACACAATATTTGTCTATTGGTAAAAGATCATTTAATGTCTCAATTATGTCTATGACTCTATTGGGATTCAGCCTAAAAAGTAAGCCAAAAGAATCCATGGAACGTTTTGCAACCCATATATTATCTTCACGATCCATAATTACTGCCGGAATTCGCCTGCTTCTTGACGCATAATTGTGACCTAAAAGATAGAAAAGTGTGTAGGAATGTATTTCGAACATACCAATAAGAACTTTACTAAATATCTCTTCACCAATTAGGTCTGCAAAATCTTCAGTGAGTTCTTTGGTGTAATTCCCCATCTGTGTCTCTTTTTCCTTGAAAATTACCTCGCAGAAGGGCTTAGTCATACCTTCGCTGGGCAGAGCAATTTCTCTTTTTATTCCACCCCTACGTTGAAAGAAGATCCTGCCACCTTCATGATTACAATAACCTCTATCATAATGCTGACAATTGACATCATTATTTCGACATACAAATCTTAGAGAATAAAACGGCCTATTAGGATTTTCTGCCTTTATACTCTTGAGTATTCCATGGCGTGGACATCGTATGCTGTTTATCCCGCTAGTTGGTGAAATAAAGTAGTCGAAAACTTGATTCGAAGGCTCTCTATTTATTCGACAAATTTGAATAGAACCGGTTTCAATAGGAGCTCCAACATATGCTTGTATGAGCTCTCTCTTGCATACAGGACATTTTAATCTAGATGAAATGTCCTGCCATTCATATATCGCTCCGCATTTAGGACATCTAAAATATTCGAAAGAGGATATCGGTGGCCTGGAAAGATCTGCTGTTATTGATATAGGTTTATACATCTTGATTTTCTTATTCCTCATTTTTTCAATTATTCCGAAGATCACATTACTGATATGCGCCGGGAGCCTGCGGGCTTTATTATTTAATGCTGTTATTAACCGATCTTCTATTAAATCGCTCATATCTAGTCACCCGTGCGCAAACTCGTATACATTAAAGAATAGACCGCGATAAGATATTACTTGCCCCAATAAACAATGTTTAATCGCATAACGAAGCTCTCTTTTTCTTTTACTGTTTAACTTTGGATAAGTTATAATCACCTCTTCATCTGCAGCTCTTAAGTTGTAAAGATAGTCTACATCAAGAGCATTGATTAGTTTAGAAATTCCATTCCATTGATGAGCTGAGCTTCTAATGATTTGCTCAATTCTTCTTTTCTCATTTGAAAGTATTTGCTGACTTGAAGGTAGGATTGAAAGATTTAAAAGGCTTTGCGGAAGAGCTTTCATTGATGCAATATAGTCTATAATATGCCCCCATATGTCTTGCCTTTGATGCACTGTTTCCAAATCGTTTATTAATATCCTGCAAAGGCGACTATTTTGTGAACATATTTTTCGAATTTCAGCCACAATCCACCTTATGAAAGCCCTTTTAATTGCTTCATTATTCATGGGGCTTATTTCTATCACTTCACGTCCAATTGCCCTATCCCTAAGGGAGCCATCGCAGAGGATTCTGTAATTCTCATAGTATGAATAGTTTAAGGGGTTCTCCGGATCAAATACCACGAAAATTACTGCATCCTTATTTCTTCCAGCTCGACCTATCCTTTGAACAAAGCTAGATATCTTAGCTGGAACACCATATATCGTTACGAAATCCACCATTCCATAATCTACTCCAAGTTCTAAGGTGCTCGTAGCTACAAAAAGGTCTATTCGCCCCTCCTTAAATAAAAGTTCTTTTTCTGCCCTATCCTCCTCATAGTCCGTGCTATGTCCATCGATTTCAATTTCTTTTGCTAAAAATACTTCCGCGAATAAATTCCGTAAATAACTGATTAATTCATTATTTTGTCCAAGAGTATTGGTGAATATTATTCCCTTAGGAATATAACCCGAAAGATTAAAGAAAACATTATGGAATCTCGTCAGCAATCTTGTAACAGTTGCATCCATAGTATATGCTTTAGGCATTAATAACGCGAAAAATCTTCGAGTTAACTCTCTCGCATTATCTTCTGTTTCTGCTTCAATCACATATATTTCATCTTTGTTTAAATTTAATAGGCGAGATGCGAGCTCATCAGCCTTTTTGAATGTAGCGCTTGAAAGCACATAAAGTGGCTTATATCCAAGAATATATTCAAGTAATGAGAGCATATGGTGGACTTGGATTCCAAAGCTGCCATTAATTTGATGCGCCTCATCTAATACAATTATCTCAGGCTTGCATAAATTATCAACTTGCGTAATTTCGTTGCCACTAGCTTCACAGATATTACATTTTTGAATGCGTAGGGTGTATGGATAAGTGTGAGAACATTTTTTACACCTTTTATACGGATAACCGAATAGCTGCCACTCATACCAAGGTATCCTTCCTCTACTTCCTCCGCGTTCTCTCGACGTACCTGAGAGTAATCGGTTAATCATGTCTTCATTGGTGATTAATATGTCCGGTGGATCAAAGTATATTTCTTCCCTTGTCTTTCTCATAAATTCATTCAAGAATTGTGCAAAAGAGCATTCTTCATTAAAGGGACAATGCGCATATGCACGGTTACCTATTCTATCAACATATATAGGTCCGTTATGTTGGGGGCATTTAACCGGCAGGTAAACTCTGCGAGCTTTTTGTAGTAATCTTTCTATCCAATCTAAATCGTGGGTATTTCCATGCAAACATCCAAAACTTATACCTAAATTCAATCCTCCTTCACGTAAGTAACTTATCAGATAAAAGAGGAGCGATGCAATCTCTTCTGTTTGATCATTTGCTAATGCCTTAGTCGGATATACCAAAATAGCCTTAACTCCCCTTTCTTTATTCACTATTTTGTCAATGAAGATTTTAATCAATATAGGGATCATAAAGGCGTATGTTTTACCGCCTGCCGTTCTAGCAGTTATAGCTACAGCTCTGTATTGACGCCCTTCAAGAAGACCCAAACTAGCCAGAATTGCTTGAATTGCTTGAATCTGATACGTGTAGAAGTAAAAGTTTTTGACTTTGAGTATTTTAGCGAAAGCTTTATTTAGCGCGCTTACAAATAATTTTAGTTCCTCTTTTAATGACTGCGTAATCTTAATTTGTTGAGCTAATCTTGATAGGTAAGCATCAGCGGTTTCAAAATGTTTTTTTATTGGGGGCAGTATTTCATCAGTGATAAAATAGTCCCTTAATATGTAGGTATTTGGTTCATTTTCATCTATAATAATGAGAGTATTTGCCGGGTGGGCTCCATAAAGTCCATATTCATTCCATCCTACTCTTGTTTTTCTTCCTAAGAATTTAACTATTCCTTCAGTCTCAAAAAGGTATCCTAAAGTCCACCTAGACATATTATCTCTTGAATTATACGTATATGCTCTGAACGGATTCTCACAGAATTCCCTAACTAAAAGTTGATCCTTACTTTCTATCATTCCACCTAAATTCACAAGATAAACTTTGAAAACTTTACCAAAATAGCCTAATAAAATGCAAAAAGCTTGGTGATATTTTCCGGCATAATTTTGCTGACCATTTTCTCGTGAAGAATAAACCTCAGCGCTAAGATGATCTGAGGTTATATAGACGATCTCCATATGAATCTTGGGAATTCTTCTCAGGCCTATTGAGGCTATTCTTTCAAGAATTTTCTCAAGATTTTGTTTATTAAGAAACTTGCTAGCAGGTTGTGGAACAATCACCAATGCGATGTTATCGCCGACTTTTTCAACACGCAATGAAATAGCTTTTTCATGTCCTCCTTCGAGCACAAATAATAACTTGCCTTCAATAGAATATGATTTAAAGTTAGAATCATAAAGATATTTCAGAGATATCCGAACATGGGTGTACGCTGAATCATCCCAACGCTGTTCATCATCGAAATCAGGCTTTATCCTGACGTAAAAATTGAAACGCACATCAGCACACCAGCTTTCGCCCCCTTCCTCTTCTAACTCAAAATCTGAACCAAAGATCCACCCAGGCCACCTAGTCTTCAAAGATTCTTCAAATTCCTCTAAGAGCTCATCCTCACTTTCTTCCAAGATATCGTAATGCCTTTCGGCACTTTTAGGTAACCTCCAAATCATATGATAGTCATGAAGGTGTGGTGGTCCAACCAGTGAAATATGTGGTTTTTCAGGATGATGTCGATTTTTCAGATAATTAATTGTGGAATCGACGGCCCCCCTTAAGATTGACGTATTAAAGCTTGATCCTGAAGCTTGCAAGCCCAAAAAGTAAATATCGCGCAATTTCTTATAAAATTTTGCCTGGCAAAACGTTTATCAACGCTATTCGTACTCGAGCTAAGTGTAGGTTTGAGACCTATTAGAGAAAGTTTGCTGGCAATAGACCTGTTTTCGGGAGTTGGGGGCTTGGGCTATGGTTTTAGGACGTCTGGGTTTAGGCTGGTTGGTTTCGAGGTTAATCGTAAGAAGGTTTTGACCTATATGCTGAACGTGGGGCAGGCGGTTGAGGCTGATGTTAGGTTCGTGAATTTTGAGAGGTTTCGGGGATCGGCGGAGGTCATCATCGCTGGGCCTCCCTGCAGGCCGTATTCATGTGCTACGCCGAAGCATAGAAGGGGGAGAGTTCATCCCGAATACGGGCTAGATTTGGAAGTGGTTAGGGCGGTGGAGCAGGTAGGGCCTAGGGTGGTCGTGGTCGAGGAGGTTCCATCTTGGAATCCTAAAAGGCTATCTAAGTCCCTAAGGGAGCTTGGGTATCGAGTAAGCTCAAGGCTGATAGCTTTCAGCGATTACGGCGTCCCAACGCTTAGGAAGAGGTTGATTCTGCTAGGCATACAAGATTTAGACCCAGAAGGAGTATTTGGCGCTCTTGAAGGCGAGAAGGAAGAACCAGCTAACCCCGCTGAGGTTCTCCACGGACTGCCTGAGAAGCCAAACGGTTTCCCAGACCATAGGACATACGAAGTTAGATCGCAAATTAGAGAGCTGTTCAAATATATTCCGCCTGGTTATTCATTCAGGTCAGCATATCGAGCCGGCTTAATCCCTAAGCAGCTGGTAAGGCGTTTAATCAAGCACCCCGAGGTTAAGCACGGCTATTGGCTGTATAGGGTGCCGTTGAGGGGCTTGGTTAAGGTCGTGCCTCACCCTAGGAGGAGCATGGTGCTTCACCCAATCCATGATAGGATGCTAACCGTGAGGGAGCTGGCACGCCTGATGACTTACCCGGACAGCTTCAGCTTCAAACCCCTAAACGTGGACGAAGCTATGAGAGCTATAGGTGAATCTGTGCCGCCGAGATTCAGCGAAAAGCTTGCAAAAAGTCTCTTCAAGCTTCTTTAAAATATGCGCAGCTCTCATGAATTGGGCACTTATTGCACATTGGATTCTTACTTTTACATATTTCTGCAGCAAAATCTAATATTGCATAAAGGAGCTCGCGGCTCCACTTTATCCGCATAGACATATCTCTTAAGATTTTATCGTACGAATATCTAGTTGGCGGATCTTTCCCTAAAAAAACTCTTGACAAAACTCTAGCTATATTCACGTCAAGCGGTGAAGCCGTTTTTCCACAGCATATAGCAATGACAGAAGCTATGTAATTCCCTATTCCAGGAATTTTCAGAAGTTTTTCCTTATCAACAGGTATGATCCCGTTATACTCCTCAATGATACATTTTGCAGCTTCAAATAACCATTTAGCTCTCAGCTTATGCAATCCCAGCGGACGTAATAACTTGGCAAGCTTTTCCACTCCCATTTCTAGGACTGAATAAGGGTCTGGAATTTGCTCGACAATTGTAGCATAGGTCGAGGAAGCTTTAATGGCATCTGTTTGCAGTAGTAGCAGTTCGCTGAGAAAGATCTTCCATGGATCAGAAAGGTTTCTCCACGGTAATTCTCTTCGAAATTCTGGCCAATGGGTCAAAATACTATGTAAAATCTCCTCCATGTAGCACGATTTAATTCTAGACGGAGATTATTATTAGCTTTAGTGAGCTTAAAAATTCGTAAATAATGAAGCATGCCGAAGAAGGATTCTAGGAGCTGGAAATGGACGAGGACATAGAAGGTGAGGGGAATAATGTATAATGAAAAGTAGGCGGACGCCCATTATAGGGATTGGGATTCATATATGGGAGATCTTCCCTTGAGGGGCTTTTAAGGCTTGGAAGAGCGATAAAAATGGATAAGCGGAGCCGCGAAATTCCTTTTAGTTTCACACTTAAAGGCAGGCTCTCATGGGCTATTAGCCGGAGATCTACGGGATGATCGCTGATGAGGGCAGGCTGAGGGAGGCTTGTAGGGCGGCCGCATCCCTCA
>Ga0209080_1001795_pt1 | contig 10331 bp, 7 predicted proteins | sample JNZ110809AmetaG_FD_184123 | JGI IMG/M metagenome (GOLD analysis project Ga0209080, IMG submission 184123) | Hot spring microbial communities from Jinze hot spring, China to study Microbial Dark Matter (Phase II) - JNZ 110809A (SPAdes) (version 3) ...
CCTAAAATACATAGACAAGGTGAACTATCAACTCCGCGTATACAGCCTAAGCGAGCTTGTCGAGCTTTTGGAAAAGGCTGGGTGGCAAACAGTCGCCAACTATGGAAACCTAGCAACCCTACAGCCCGCAACACCGCTAACAAGCCTAAACATAGTCGCCAAAGCAGTTTAAATCCTTTAACAACCTTTCTACATCACGTCTCCAAACATGTTTAGACGTTCTTCTGTTAGTTGGTCGTCCCAGCACATCCCATCAAAACTTTCATACTCTTCCTCGCTGATTTCGCATCCACAAACAGAACAGCAGAATTCATCCTCCTCATTCGCTGTCTTTCTTTCTCTTTCGCTTTCCTTTTAGGGCTTCTTCAATTAGCATTCGCCAAAACCAATCATTATGTTAAACCGCACTAAAGAATTGGCAACTGAAATTCGTATTGGAGTAAGATGATGCAGACACATTTTGGATTCAGAAATAAAAAGAGGTTTGAGAGGTTGGGTTTAGGGTTTCCTTGACTTGGTAAGGATTACTGCTGAGCACACCATGGCGATGAGTGCTAGGGCGGCTACGACAAGCGTTGCCGCAAGATTTTGAGAGGCTGTCTGGGGTAGGTCCTTTGTGTAGCCTTCGATTTTGTCTACGCTAACTTGAAGGGATCCAATGTCTGTTTTGATGGTGGCTACTCCATCCTTGACGGTTTCAATTACGCCCTTTATTTCTCCAAGACTTGTTCGGATTAAGGTCACATTGCCTTCGACAAGCTGCACCTTCAAACCAACATTGTCTATCGATGTTACAATATCGCCGAGAAGCGTCTGTATCTCAACAGTTGTTCCGTTGATACTTCTTAAAGTAGCATTTATCGAGCTAAGCCTAACATTTATTGTCCCTATATCCGTTTTTATGCGAGCTATGTCACCCGTCACATTTTGCAGGTAAATGTTCCATCCGTTTAATGTGGGGCTCACGGAGAAGCTGTTTATGGCGGTTCCTCTGTATAAGGTGTTTGCGTCCTCGAAATACTCTTCTATAGAAACCACCATGCAGCACGAGGTTGCCCCAACTGGAACTTCAAATTCGGCTACGTACAGTCCTGAATCCAGCAACCTTGCCTGAACAATTGTTTGCCTGTAGACTCCAGCAGCATCTCTGTACCATAGCTTAGACTGAATAGTTTCTGTTAAATTGAATGGAGCTCCCCTGTGGGAAACCTGTATGTATGCGTCGGCAACTTCTCCTGAAAAATGAATTTCGCCGATGTCCACGTATATATCTAGCACCTCAATTTTCGGGACATCAACCTCCATGAATATTGGAATTGGCATTGGAAGTTCTGACGCACAAACGTAAATGGCTGTCAGGTACTTGTCTGGAGGCGTGTAGGAGGGCACCGTTACCATGACATTAATTGTTTGAGCGCCCGTCTCTGGAATTTCCTCTACCCTAGTTGGTTCAACCTCCATTAGACCACTTGAATAAAAGGTCACGTTTGTAAGCTTGATTCCCGTAGACAGAGTAAATGTTATAGACTTTGACCCGCCAGCTGGCACCATAACTTTCGTTATGGGCGCTGGATTTACTTTGATCATTCTAATGGTGCAGTTCAATTGTTCTGGAAATATTGAGCCGTCAAATAATACGTTGTGCAACAGAACCGTGTGAACGTTTGGCATAGATGGGGCGTATGGAATTGGACCCGTGTACAGTAAAACATACTCCTCTGTAGAATTGGTTCTAGTATGCCACTGGAATACGCCGTTGCCAAGCCAATGGCCGCCTGTGCCGTCAAAAATAATGCCTATTGGGTTTATACCGAACATATCTATGTCTGTCATGTTCCCCTTCCAGCTTGCAAATACAAAAGCCGCTATTGTAGATGGATCCTTGAACTTGAAAAGCCAGCTCTTCCAGTCTCCGGCTTCATACCTCCAGCCCCAGTCGAAATAACCTTCAACCGTGAATGGGTTGTATAGAACATCATATTGGGGTGGCAAAATCTCGTAAATGAGCTGCTGGTCTGGGACAACTTCAGGTACATTGACGGAAACGGGTATGGCTATTCTTCTGCCATTAAAGGTGACAAGTATCTGTCCCTCGTAGACCCCTTGCGGAGTGCCCGGCGGCACTGTCAATGTGGCGTTGAAAACTGTCCAATCGCCAGCTGAAGCGGTAAAATCTGTTGGGAACAGCTGAATCCAGTTCCACTGGACTCTCTTATAGAATTTTATGTATAGCTTGAATGGAATGCTGCTAGGCGTTATCGCCTCCCACAGTCTCTGATACACGAAGATTATTGGTGTGCCCTTGAATTTGGAGTATGGAAATCCAACAGTCACAATGTTGGTTGTTCCATAATTGTATCCGTAGTTTAGCTGCCAAACCTCGCCAACGTCAACTTCTCCATCTCTGTCAGCATCAATCCAGTCTTGAACCATTACACCTAGCCTATTGTCCCAACTATAGTTTCTATCTGGATCAAAGTAGTTGTAGGAGTACACCAGCGATACGGTCATCAATTCTGCATCCTCTGGAATCATGTTTTTGCTTAACTTTGTGATGTTTCCCCAAGACCAGCCCTCACTCGCCCAGTCAGCCGGCATCGTTTCAGTTGAGCCTTCCAGAATTATAGTGGAGCCTGTTTGCTTGTGGGTTACTGGGTTAACGCTTACATTTACATTTTTAGATGTTGGGTTATAGACGCTGAATTCAGCCGTTGTATTTTCTCCAGGCTCAAGGGCTCCGGCAAACCAGCTTGTGTCAGTTATTGGCGGTGGAAGGGTAAATGGTATAAGTCCGCCACTAAATTCGCTGTTTATCCATCCTGCAGGCTTTATCGCTTCTAGAACGTTCTGCCATGTGGCGTCTGAAGCTACGATTATTCCTTCTTCTCCCATAACAAGCGAGACAGCCTTGTAACAGTCGACACGCCCCGCACCTTGAAGGAAAGGATCATAGCCCAAGTCCGCCGCTGTTGACTTCAAGACTGTTTTGACAGTTTCATGTGTTGGAGAAGAACCAATGGTTTCTCTGTATCCTTCCACAACAAGGGCTGCAGACCCGGCTACAAGTGGCGTAGCCATGCTTGTGCCGCCGAAAAGATCGAAGGCGTATTCTCCATCTCCCGCTCCGTGAAATAGGGCTGTGGGCGCAAACCCAAACGCGCCGACTCCAAGAACATCCGGCTTAACCGTTCCCAAGGCTGTTGGGCCTCTGGCGCTCCAGGAAATGACGTCGTCAAAATATCCTCCGGCGAAACCGAAATCGTAGCGTGTCCAATTCATCGATGTTGAAGCGCCAACACTTATAACAAGTGTTGAGTAAGCAGGCTCCGTGATGGTTCCATAGCCTGCGCCACCATTTCCACCGGCGTGAACCACAATCGTGCCTGGATAAGATGGGGCAAGGTATCCGGGTATCGTCAGAGCGTCTTCAAGCATTGTTAGGACGCTGTACCATGGCGCCCGTCCCCAGCTGTACAGCGCCCAAGCAGATGAGCCCCAACTGTTGCTTATTATGTCGGCTTTATGATTGCCGGCGTAAGCCCAAACACCATAAACGGTGCCGTAGCCGGGGATGGAATGCCACCCCTCTGTCCCTGGGATAAGATCGAATCCAGCTGCCCAAAGTTCGCCTTCTATCACATCGCCCATGTACAATGCGGTGACACCCATTATTCTTGCATTGTAAGCTATTCCACTGCCGAAAAATGGATGACCTAAATCTCTGCCAGCGGCGCATGAGGCACATGATGTACCATGTCCTTCGAAATCGTAGACGAAACAGACATAGTTGCCATCACGGTCTATGGGGTTCAAAACAAGTCCCCTATCACCACTGTTTGGAGAGGCTCCCCAGACATCAAGGAAATAGCCCAAAGAACTTACTGAAAGGTCGTAAATGCTATCTCCGGTAAAGTCTCTGGCTCCCACCGAATCGAATATTGTTAAGGGTGTTTCGTCTGCGAAGCTAAAGTCTGGAGGCCATGGAGCCATCCAATAGGGCCAAGTTTCCCCCGTAATTAAGTTGTACCAGTGCGGTATCCAACACCAGTCAAAGGACATGTCCACATACACCGTGTCGTGGAAGCCATCATCATTTGAATCTATAACTAACACTGGAAATAGGTCTAAACCGAAAAGCCACTGGAACATTACACCCCAATGGCACACATCGCCCTCATTCAGAATTCCAGTAACATCCATATTTGATGGGAAAGCGCTGCCAAACAGTATTGAAAATGGAAACGTGACACCCATCACGTATACAAGTGGGTCAAGTCCCGCCGTTGGTATAGACGTGCCACCATCCCTTGCGAACGCCGTAAGCGTTATATTCGTGTATACAAGGCACATGGCGTCGGCGTCGAAGGCGGTTGGCCGACCATAAGCGTCTCTGGATATCACATCCCAATACCCTAAACCAAGCGAGCCATAATCAACGCCCGTGTCAATGATTGCTATTGTTACGCCGTCGCCAGTAACGCCATACTCACTCCATACACGGGTTGCATTCATTATTTCCACAACTTCCCGCATGTTTGCCTTTTGAGAAGGTGTTCCAGTCGGCAATTCATTCGGCTGCGGCGTCAAATTCTTTAAGAAGCGTCCATCCCGTAGCGCCTCCCGCGGAGAACCTACAAAGCTTACCTCTTTATCTTTCAAAACTGCCAAAGTGTAGGTGTATTTTGCCAGAGATTCCACGTTTTCTGGATCAACTACTCCAAGAACAAGGCGTATGCCGTTGAATGAAGGAGTGACTCTGCACGACTTCATATGTCCAGCAATTTGGCTAATGTTGGCTGACTCCCTAACCACAAGAATAACTCTAGTCAACTCTTTGGTAGTGATCAGTTCTGGGTCTATGTAGGGCAACTTGCCCCTAAGCAAGCCTTGAAAGCCTTCGTTGCTAAACACGCTTGACGAGTCGACAACCCCTTGGGCAAGATGCACCAAGCAGTTTACAGAAGCCATCACGCACATCAAAATCAGAATTGCCGGAATGCATTTCGCAAGCTTTTTCATATCAACCCCTCGGTTAGAAGGCATTGTTTTGGCGTTATTTTGCTTAAAAATTTTTTAAAATGGAACGTGCTAAAACGGTTCAAAACGTTGAGCAGTATTAACTGAAATCATTAGAAACAGCCTCCGGTTGAGACCCTCATTTGACTAATATTTAATGCTTAAGTATAGTAGGATTATTAGGGATATGAAGGTGAATAGGTCTGGCAGTAATGCGAAGGGTCCCAAGCCAAACAGTCTGAAGCCGAAAGCCCTTATTACTATTGGATTTGAGGTCAACGCATAAAGAAGAAGTATAGCTGAAAATATTATTAGGCCTATTGTGAACTCTGAGTGGGTCTTTCTGTACATGTCAACGTACACAAGTATTAGGAAAGTGAGAATGATGGCGTTTATTGTGGAAATGACTGTTTTGGCTATGTAAAAGAATTCTATGTCCCATGGAATTTCGTATGGAGGGATTTCCGGCGGTTGCCATGGGCGTCTTGGATACCAGAAGGTTGAAGTTGCCCATATAGCAGCTAGTACGGCAGCAACTACCAGAATTGGAATAAGCACTAGCAGCAACCAAGTTTTTGGATTTCGGTTCATTTTATACTCCATTTATTTCGCCTCCTTTTCTACTTTTTCCAAATTTTCCTCACAATCTCCTCAAACAAGGCGTAGTTTTCCTCCATGGTTGGGGATAGGAAATATGTTTTCCCATATCCTTCACCAGCAGACACAATAAGCCTATTTCTCTCGAGGACTTCCAGATGATGCCTTATGGTTCTGTAATCCATTTTAAGCAGATTTGCCAACTGGTTCGCGTTTTGTGGAGTTTCCTTTAAAGCTTGGATTATTTTTGCGCGTGTTAAGCCCCCTCTGGTGCCAGCTATCAACCAGCCGAGAAGATATTTGAGGGGGCGAGTGCCAGCGGACATCTAAGGCAGCTCCAAGCGTTCCTATTTTCCTTGAGATTTGATAGCTATAGATGTTTCGTCACCTTTTGAGGTGGGGCTCAATTATGGCGATATTTTGGTTTAATTCTGAAAAACCCTTTAATAAATTGCAAATGAGGTATCCGTTGGTGCGCGCACCGCAATGGTAATGGAGGTGGTTGAAGATAGAAAGGAGAAAAGCCATAATAGCGTTGTTGTTTGTGGTTGTAGTTGCGGTAATGGGCGCTGTAATTCTAAATGCATACTCAACGGCCAACGCATGTCAACCCATTAACAGCAGCGGAGATATGCAATGTTGGTTTGGCTGGGGTGGTTTCGGCTTTGCAGAATGGACCAACGGCAACGTGACGGTAGAAAAACCTGCAATACCTCGTGGATGGATGCGTGGACGAGGCTGCTTTAACCGTGGATTCATTGAAGTCAGCGAGGAATACAAGGAAAACGTGATTAGCATAGCTAAAAACGACGCTGATGTCCAAAATCTCCTAAACGATGGGTACAACATTACAAGTGTCAAACCGATAATCAAAATGGTCGTTGAAGGAGACGGAACCGTCGCAACGAAGGCTACAACCGCCATCGTAGTGTTAGAGAAAGACACGGCTGGACGAGCGATGGTTTGGGTAGACTTGGAACAAGGAAAAGTCACGAAAATAGCAATTTTAACATTAACGATAATCGAAAAGCCCTAGTAAACGGCGAGAAACCTTTTCTCTCTTCTCCTTCCCCTTTTATTTTGACAAATCTTGTGTGCACGTTCGATTGTGGCAACATTTTGGTATAATTTTGGAAAATCCTCATATTAGACATGGCTTTTCGCATTAACAAAGCTAACAGTTTGATGGTGAAGGCTTTGGGTGCACTGTCAAGGGCTTTAAAAAATATTTCAAGGAGGAAGGTTCGGACACTATTAGTTGTTTTGGCTTTAGGCTTTTCCATGGCAATTATGGTTTCCATACCGGCTGGCATTATGGCAAACCAAGAGTCGATGCAAAGGATTGCTGAAAACTTCGCCAACACAATCACCGCAATGCAGGAGGAAATAAGTAAAACGGCAACCCTAATCGAGTGTAGCACAACCCCAAGCAGAGGAATGCAGATGTTCAGCCCTGGTGGCTTTTTTGGCGGGTTCAATCAGACCTATGTGAACGAGACAATAGCGGATGAGATGTATTCTATTGACGGAGTGAAAGCTGTCATCTCCTTCCTTGAAACATCTTCAAGCGAAACCATCCAAGAAACTATAAACACTCCTTTTGGAACTCGGACAATTTATAGGCCAGCCTATACAATAATAGGTGTGTATCTCAACGCGTCTCTGCTTGCCGAGTATCCAGTGTTACCAACGAACATTACTGCTGGAGAAAGCCTTTCTGAAGGCGACAACGGCTACATCCTCATAAGCTCAAATCTTACCAGTTACTTTGGGGCTGGAGTAGGCGATATTGTGGAGATTAACGGCGAATATTTTGTGGTTAAGGGCATCTTTGAGTCAACAAGCCAAACTAGAACTGTTTATATGGAGCTTTCAGATGCACAAAAAGTCACGGGTCTTAGCGAGAAAGTAAGCAGGCTATACGTGTACGTAAGCGATGCTTCTATCGCTACCCAAGTTGCGGACGTGATTAAGGCTATGTATCCCGAGCTATACGTAACAAGTTATCAGGATCGCTTAGAAAACCTACAGCGCATGCAAGAAATGTACACGCAGACATTAAGCAATGCTGAGTCATCCATAGCCCAAGCACAGTCAACCGCAACTCAGCTAATCATAATTGCGGTTGCAGCCACAAGCCTAATCGTATTCTTTGTGATGCTTTACTCGGTTCGTGAAAGGACAAGGGAAATAGGCATATTGAAGGCTCTAGGCTTCAGCAACTGGGACGTCATGAGCCAATTCATGATTGAAGGCATGCTGATAGGCGTAATAGGAGGAGTCGTTGGAGTCGTGATAGGAAGCATAGCTGCACCATTCATATCATCATTACTGCTTCCACAGCTAAACTTATTCGGCCCACAGCGTTCTATACGTCCGTTTCAAACACAGTATCCAAGCGTTGTGGGGACACAAAGCTATAGTGTCACCATATTAAGTCCACAGTTAATTTTGTTGGCAATTTGTGCAGCCGCGATTTTAGGTATTCTTGGAAGCCTATATCCCGCATGGAGGGCCTCAAGAATATCACCTGTGGAGGCACTGAGGTATGAGTGAGTTTGTATTGGAAACGGAGAAACTCGAAAAAATTTACAGGCTTGGAGGACGAAGTATCCGCGCTCTTTCAGACGTAAGCTTGAAAGTGAAAAGGGGGGACTTCGTTTCCATAATGGGGCCTTCGGGCTCTGGCAAAACTACGCTGCTCAACATTCTAGGCTGCCTTGACAGGCCTACAAGCGGGAAGGTGATTCTTGACGGTGTGGATATTACCTCCGTGCCGGAAAAAGAGCTGTATAAGATTAGGCGGTACAAGGTTGGCTTCGTCTTTCAAACGTTCAATTTACTTCCATACTTAAGCGCTTTAGAGAACGTTGAGCTTCCAATGGAGGGCACTGGAAAATCAAAGGAGGAAATGCGGAAAAGAGCCCGAGAGCTTTTAAGACTTGTCGGTTTAGCCGAAAGAGAAAACCACAAACCGCTGCGCCTCAGCGCTGGAGAACAGCAGAGAGTTGCCATTGCAAGGGCTTTAGCAAACGACCCTTCCATCATACTGGCGGACGAGCCAACGGGCAACTTGGACGCAAAGACAAAATATGAAATAATTAGGCTTTTGGGCAAGTTGAATATTGAACAAGGAACAACCATTGTAATGGTTACCCATGATAGTGCAATGGCTTCCCATGCGCGTAGAGTGCTTTTTCTTAGCGATGGAAAACTTCTATCAAAAGAGAAAATCGGATTGCTTGCGAAAGAAAAACTTGCGTGTCCCGTCTGCGGTAGAGAGGTTCAAGCAGACCACGTTTTCTGTCCTCACTGCGGCAGAAAACTATAAGATGAGGAGAAAACATGGAAAACTCTCAAAAACCTGACTTGAAAGGTTTTTCAACAATTCTCCTAATTTCATTAGCTATAACAAGTTTGGTTATAGGAGGAGTCGCAGGTTATCTAATTGGCAGCTTATATCTTTCCAAAAAAATCAGCGATTTAGAGAACGAACTGTCAACCCTCAAACAGCAGGCAGCAAACCTCCAAACCACGCAGACTATCATTAACAACACGTACATTTTGGGAGAAAACATCTCGCTTTCGGATTTATATGAAAAAGTTAAAGATTCCGTTGTAATAATTCGTGGTGTAATAGTTCAATATGACATTTTCCGCCGTCCGTACTACACTCAAGTGCAGGGTTCGGGATTCATCTACAATTTTTCAGGACAGATTGTTGTCATCACAAACTCTCATGTAGTTCAAAATGCAATAAACTTGACAGTTACATTTATCAACGGAAATGGTTATGCGGCAACAGTTCTCGGTTCAGATCCCTATGCAGACTTAGCTGTGCTTTCAGTTAATGCACCTCTATGCGAATTTAAATCCCTTGAAATTGTTAGTTCATCAACGCTCAAAGTTGGCGACATAGTTGTGGCCGTAGGCAACCCGTATGGTCTGGCCGGATCAATGAGCATCGGCATAGTAAGCGCCCTCGGCAGAACAATAACCGAAGAGCAAACAGGCGAATACCCAATAGCCAACGTTATACAGACAACTGCCCCACTGAATCCAGGAAACTCCGGTGGCCCCCTCCTAAACCTACAAGGGCAAGTGGTGGGCATAACAACAGCCATAATCAGCGACTCTCAAGGACTGGGCTTCGCGATACCGTCAAACACCATCCTCCGAGAAATCGCTGATCTCGCAATCAAGGGATATTATGATAAGCATCCGTGGCTCGGTGCAGCGGGAATCGACATGACCTACGAGATAGCGCAAGCTATGAACGTTAATGTTACTTACGGATGGCTAATAACTCAAATTATAAGCGGGAGCCCAGCGGACAAAGCTGGATTAAAAGGTGGAACAAAGCGCGTTTTAATTGCTGGACAATATGTGATGGTAGGCGGTGACATAATAATAGCCATAAACGGAACAAAGATAACGGGAATCGACATGCTTTCCGCATATCTCGAAGAAAACACCCTTCCAGGACAAACAGTGAATGTGACAATAGTAAGGGAAAACCGAATAATCGATGTTGCTGTAACGCTTGGAACAAGGCCATGACTGGCAACTATAAGTAAAATCAAAAAATTAGTGGGGCTGCCCGGATTTGAACCGGGGTCCGGAGAGCCCAAGTCTCCTAGCCTAGACCAAGCTAGCCGACAGCCCCAACAATTCCAGAAGTAAATTTTGAGGAGGGGACAGTTTAAATGTTTCTCCAA
>Ga0209080_1001799_pt1 | contig 10323 bp, 8 predicted proteins | sample JNZ110809AmetaG_FD_184123 | JGI IMG/M metagenome (GOLD analysis project Ga0209080, IMG submission 184123) | Hot spring microbial communities from Jinze hot spring, China to study Microbial Dark Matter (Phase II) - JNZ 110809A (SPAdes) (version 3) ...
ACGTTGAAAGCTCTTTCAGCATTATATATCCTCTCACCAATAATCTCAAGATCTCTACCAGTAAATTCCACACCAGTTACAGCAGTCAACCATTTAGCATAATCTTCAACCCAAACAGCAAAAGATGGAAGATATAAGAGATAAACTAGCTAGAAAAGCTTTTGAAAGTGGAGGTAAAATAATACTACCAAATTTCACAAATATCTCAGATAGGAAATGCCCATTTATACATGTAAATGCAGCATTCATTAGATATGATGGTGAAGTAACTCCATGTCTACAATACGCACATAATTGGAAGACAAACTTCATGGGGGTAACTAGAACAATAAGGAAAATAGTTTTCGGAAATATACTTAAAGAAGAATTAATGAAAATCTGGAGAAAACCAGAATACATAAGATTTAGATTAAATACATTCTTCTTCAAAATGCCCTCATGCTATGAATGCAGATTAAAAGACTATTGCAACTTAACTTTAACAAATGAATATGATTGTTGGGGTAATCAACCCTCCTGCGCTTCATGCCCCTATTCACATGGAATAGTAAGCTGCCCCCTATAAAGGAAATAAACTTATATTAAATTTAAGGTAAATTAAATCTAGGATTAAATTGGGGAAGGTAACAATAGAAGTATTCTTAACCTTAAGGGAGAAGCTTGGATGGTCAAAGAAAGAAGTAAATTTCAATGAAGATCACACAACATTCAAACAATTACTCGATTACACAGAAGATTTAAAACAATATTTAATTGATGAAAAGAGAGAAATGGCTAGGGGATACATAATACTGGTGAATGGAAGACACATAGAATTCACTGGAGGACTACAAACAACACTTAAAGATGGAGATGAAATAGTAATATTCCCACCGAGTGGTGGAGGATAAACATATAACTAAATATCACCCTACATTAACCCAACAACAATAATTAAATCCACATGAACATCCCAAATCTTATCCATCACAATTAACTTCAACATATATAAGAATAATTGGAAAAGGGGAAAATAGTTAAGCTACATAAATAAATATTTATTTAGATGATAGCACGTGAATACAGTTTTAAACGAGCATTTATAGAAACCATGATGGGACTTATCCTATCCACAATTCTACAAGCAATATTCTTCCTATACATACACCATCAACAACCATATACAACAATAATGATGATCCACATAATAAATGCTCTAACAGTAATCTTCCTATCCTTCATAACACCCTTCCTATCCATGAGCTACACCCTAGGATGGACCTTTGGAACGTATGCTCTTCAAAGCGCTAGATTCATAGATTTAAGTGAACATATAATATATCTAATCCTAGTGATTCCAGTAATAACCAAACTAATAAAAGAAGCTAGATAGAAACACTTATGTAAATTAATAGTGAACCTTGTTGACAATAAACTTCATTATGAAATTCTCAAATTTAACGATGAATGATCTTCTAATTTTAACTCTAAGATTTTCTTAATTTAGCAAAACTCTGATGAATTCAATAATATCATCTGCAATTTTACAGTTCTCTCAGCATTTTTCTGAGAGATTTTCAATCATCCAACTAACAAGGGATAGCTTTTCCACTGCTTGATGAGAAGCGACATCTACCACCATCTAACTATGGTTATCTTTTTATCAGTGAAGAATTGCCATGTATCTATTTGTGGATGAAAATCTCCAAGACCAGATAAACTTCTACCACCAAAGGGGAACCAGCCCATTGGAGCTGCAATACCAATATTTATACCCACATTCCCAACTTTAACACGAGTTTTAAATTCTCTAGCCCATCTTCCACTACTAGTAAATATTGCTGCTGAATGATGATATTTATTCCCATTAATCCACTCTATTGCTTGATCAAGACTTTCAGCTTTAAGAAGATTAGCTACAGGCCCAAAAATCTCTTCTTTTGCAATCTTCATATCAGGAGTAACATCCACCATAACTGTTGGACCTAGATAGAATCCATATGGATAATCTTCAACTTTTAAATTTCTACCGTCTAAAGCTATTTTCGCCCCTTCCTCTAACCCCACTTCAATCCACTTTAATACATTCTCCTTATACCTTAAACTAGCCATAGGCCCCATATCCACACTTTCATCAAGTCCATAACCAACTTTAATCCCCCTAGCAGCATTAATAAAGGCATTTTTAAATTTCTCATGGAATTCATCACTTCCAACAGTTACAATATTTTGTATAGCTAAACAACGCTGCCCAGTATTACCATACTTAGCATCCCTTAAACTCATTATAGTTTTCTCAAGATTTGCATCAGACATAACTATAGCATAATTAGATGCACTTCCACCACCAAGAAACCTCTTACCATACTTTGCAGATAACTCATATAATTTTAAAGCTACAGTAGATGTACCAACAAATGCAGTTCCCTCAACTAATGGATGTGTAACTAAGTAATCAACCATATCATTACTTAAATGAACTAAATTTAAAACACCAGGTGGAAGTATTTGAGATATTAATTCCATGGTGAAAGTTAATGGTATTGGTGTAACCGGGCTAACTTTAACTATCAATGTATTTCCAAGAGCTATAGCATATGGTATAAACCAGAAGGGTATCATAATTGGAAAATTATATGGAGTTATAACGTTAAATACCCCTAAAGGTTCAAAGGTTAATTCTTCATCAATTCCCTCAGCAATATTATATTGAATTTCACCTTTAGCAAGAGTTAAAAGCATACTTATAGCGGCTTCCACATTCTCAATAGTTCTACGAATATCACCCCTAGACTCTCTAACAGTTTTACCATGATTTTGAGTATTAACTCTAGCAAGAATCTCCCTATTCTCCTCAAGAACAAATTTAATTTTATATAGGTATTGAAGTCTCTCTGGAATTGATTTACAACCCCAAATTTTAAATGCTTCATAAGCAGATTCAATAGCTTCATCAACCTCAGATTTCAAAGCATATGGATATTCACCAATAATCTTACCAAGCCCAGGATCATAAATTGAAATTCCATCACTACTTTTAGACTCCACCCATCCACCATTAATAAATAATTTCAATCTCCCATAGAAATCTCTAGGTGGAGTTAAAATCACCATTATCTATCACCATGAACTTCAACTTCCCTAATAGCTTCCTCCAAAATATCTAATCCCCTAATCAAATATTCTTCTTCAATAGTTAAAGGTGGATGAACTCTAATCACATTTAAATATAATCCAGCTCTAAGTAGGAGAAGCCCCTTTAACCTAGCTATTTCAAGAATTTTTGCTACTTCAGAAATTGCAGGTTCTTTTGATCTCCCATCTTTAACGAATTCTATAGCTTGCATTAAACCTAATCCTCTAACATCACCAACAATCTTAAATTTATCCCTAAACTCCTCAAATCTCTTCCTAACAATTTCACCAAGTTTAACAGCTCTCTCCACAATTTTATCTCTCTCAAAAATCTCTAAAACCTTTAAAGCCACTGCACAAGCCACTGGATTACCACCATAAGTTCCACCATAAGTTCCAGGATTAACCTTCTCCATAACCTCCCTCCTACCAATAATAGCGGAGAGAGGTAAACCATTAGCAATAGCTTTAGCAGTATACATGATATCAGGTTCAACACCAGAATGCTCAATAGCCCACATCCTACCAGTTCTACCAAAACCAGCTTGAACTTCATCATCAATTAAAATTATACCATTATTTTCAAGGAAGGATTTAAGTTCTCTAATGAACTCCATGGGTGCAACTACAAATCCACCTTCACCTTGAACCACTTCAATTATAAATGCTGCAACCCTCTCAGGTGGAACCCTAGAATAAATAAAATACTTCCTAATATAATCAAGACAAGCTAATCCACAATCTGGATACACACCACCAAAAATACACCTATAACAATATGGGTATGGAACAAACTCTACACCTGGAGGGAAAGGTTCAAGATTAACTTTATAAGGCTTATACTTACCAGTTAAAGCTAAAGCAAGCATAGAACCTCTACCATGAAAAGAATTTTCAAAACTAACAATATATGGTCTACCAGTAACCTGCCTAGCAATTTTAACAGCATTGTCGGTAGCTTCAGAACCACTATTCATAAAGAGAATTTGTTTCTCAGATTTCCCAGGAGCCATTTTCACAAGTTTCTCAGCCAACTCCACATAAGGCTTATAATTAGCAATCATTACACATATATGCCAAAGCTTCTTCAACTGCTCCATAGCAGCTTCAATAAGTTCTGGATTAGCATGACCAAGACTGGTAACACCAATACCACTAGTAAAATCAATATAAACTTTACCTTCAACATCATATAGTAATGCATTTACCCCACGCTCAACGGTTATAGGATGAAGGAGGGAGACACCACCCATAACAAATTTATTACGTAAATCAAGGTATAAATCCATAAACATCATAGACAATTAAGATTAGAAAATTTAAAAGAATTGTTATAACATTTTAACCTTAAATAATACTTGGATATAATTTACATGTGGAGAAATTGAAGGGTATTGTTAGTATAGTTAAAGCTTCAACGAGGATTGAAGGTATAACCAACGTCCTAAAATTAATCCATAATGAAATATCGCAATCAATAAACTTAAAGAATGGTCGAATACTCGTAAAACCAAACTTTGTATCAGTAAGAGTTAAACTATCAGCAACACCATTGGAAAGTGTAGATACACTATTAAACTATCTAACAAACAACTTCAACATAAATGAAATTCTAATAGCTGAATCACCATCAGATGGAACGTTACATGAAGCTTTAGAAAACTATCAATATAAAGATTTAAAAAGGAAGTATCCATTGGATTTCCTATACTTCGATGAAGATGAAATGGAGCAAATTGAAGTATACAATAGCTATGGAGAGAAATTCAAAATAAATATTGCAAAAACCGCTTTAAGCAATAAATACTTTAAAATATCAATATGTAGACCAAAAACACATGATACAGTAATAGTAACTTTAACAATAAAAAACATGGCTATGGGGGTAATACCAAGAAGAGAAAAACCTTTAATGCATCAAGGATACTACTACATAAATCTAAACATAGCAAGAATAGCTGAAAGAGTTATGCCAAATCTAGCTATAATAGATGGTTTAGAGGGAATGCAGGGAAACGGTCCCGTAGATGGTGAACCAATAAATTGGGGAGTATTCTTAGCATCCACAAACCCAGTAAACCTTGATGCACTAACAACATATATGATGGGATTCAATCCAAAGGATGTTGGATACCTCTACTTCTTAAACAATTGGGGCTATGGGGAAATAAACCCACAAAAAATACCATATATAGGTGAAGATCCAAATAAATTAAAAGTGAAATTCAAACCCCACAGCACATATATAGATCAATTAAAATGGAAAATGAAGATTCATCAAACAAATAGTTAAACTATAAATAAATATATAATGTAATATATTTACAGATTTCCATGCTCGATATTAACATTATAAAGTATGCTGAGAAATTCAATGTAGATCATGTTGAAGTTAGATATCAATATCTAGAGAGGGATGCCATAATTTTGAGGGATGAAAATCTCATAGATTTCGTTCATGGTGTTGATGAAGGAGTCTCAATTAGAGTTTTAATTGATGGATGTTGGGGTTTTGCATATACATGTAATCCCACTAAAGATGAAATTGAGGAAACTATTAAGAGAGCCGTTAAACTATCTAGAGTTCAAGGTGGAAGGGGAATAGTTAAATTAGCTGAAGCCGATATTGCTAAAGGTTCATTCCAATTTGATTTTAAGATTGATCCTAGAAATATTGATTTAAAAGATAAATTATCTATTCTAGTTAAAGGTGTGGAAAATGCTCGTGAAATAGCTAAGGAAAATCTTAAGAGTATTGAAATAAATTATTTTGATTTATTCTTTAAAACACAATTTTTAAGTAGTGATGGTGGTGATGCAATTCAAAGTGGTGTTAGATTCTACTTTAGCTTTGGAGTTTATGGTGAAACTCAAAATGGCTTATTCTATGATTCTGAGAGGTATGGTGCTATCTCCGGTCTTGAGAAACTTGAAGAATCTATAATTGATGTTTCAAGTAGAATGGCTAAAAGAGTTTTAAATCAATCTAAAGCTCAAAAACCACCAACAGGTCCAATTAAAGCCATCCTTGAAAGTAGAGCTGCAGGAGATTTCTTCCATGAAATGGGACATTCCTTTGAAGCTGATTCAGTTATTAGGAGAACTTCTGCTTTTGAAGGTTTAAAGAATCAGAAGATTGCCGTTGAAAATTTAACTGTTTATGAAGATCCCACAATACCCAATGCTTGGGGTTCAATATTCTTTGATGATGAAGGAGTAAAACCAAGAAGAATTATTTTAATTGAAAATGGAGTTTTAAAGGGTTATATTCATTCAAGAGAAACAGCATATAGACTTAATGAAGCTCCCACAGGTCATGCTAGAGCTGAAAGCTTTATGTATGAACCCATAGTTAGAATGGGTAACCTCATAGTTAAATCTGGAGATTGGAGTGAAGAAGAACTTATACGTGAAACTAGAGAAGGAATATACATTGCTGGCGCTAGAGGTGGTCAAACCACTGGTAAAGGACCCTTCCAATTCCAAGCTAGTGAAGCATTCATAATTAAAAATGGAGAATTAACTACACCTCTAAGAAGTATTGGTGTTTCTATGAATATACTTGAAGCTTTAAAGGGTATTGAAGCCATATGTGATAAAGCTCAATACTACATAACTCTATGTGGCAAGGGGGATCAAAGGATGTCTGTAACCGCATATGTTCCAACCATTAAAATTGATAAAGTTATTATTGGAGGTTGAGAAAATGAATTTAGAAAATCTCTTAAAATTCGCTGAAGTTAATGGTGCAAATCAATGTGAATTATTCATTTATCAAGATAAGATAATTTCCACATCAATTTCAATTGAAGGTAGAATGAGGATATCCTCTACATCTTCAATGGGTGTTGGAATTAGAGTTATAGTTAATGGCGTAGAAGGATTTAGTTATGTATCCAATCTATCTAGAGATTACATTGAGAAATCCATTTTAAATGCAATCGTTAACGCTAGAAGAGCTGGTAGAAAATTGAAATCTCTACCCACCCATAGTCAATCTCCTCATAAATTAGATATTTACCATGAAGATCTAGAGGGGATATCTGAAGATGAACTATTTAAAAATGTTAAGAATGTTTTTGATAAAGCATCTAAGTATAATGGTTTAGGTAGAATAATGTCTTTTAATAGTAGTATTAGAATAGTTAAATGGAGTTTAATAAATAGTTTAGGTTTAAATTTTGAAGTTAAAGAAAGCCATGCTTCAAATAATTTTTCAGTTATGGCTTTAAAGAATAATCAAATGGCTATATACTCAGATTTCATCTATGATAGAAAATCAATAGACATAGATATAACTCTAAATAAAATCTATGAATCACTGAAATACGTTGAAAAATGCATTCCAAAAGAACCCATAGAATCAGGTAGATATCAAGCTTTAATAGGGCCTAGAGCTCTAGTATCCATATTAAGCTATACATTATACCCAGCTTTAACATCAAGCTTCCATCCAAGAATTCTAAAACCTGGGATCCAATTGGGATCTGAAAACTTCACTTTAATTGAAGATCCATTAAACCCAGAAAATCCAGGAGCATGCCCAATAGATCATGAAGGAACAATTAGAAATCTAAAAAGTATAATTGAGAAGGGTACACTTAAAACCCTACTCTACGACCACTACTATGCTGAAAATGAAAATACAATTTCCACTGGCAATGGTTTTAGAACACCATTATCAACATGGCCTAGACTTACAAAACCATATCAAGCTACACCAAAACCTCAACCAAGAAGTCTACAAATAAAACATGGAACAAAAAGCATAGATGAATTAATAAATCAAATAGAAAGGGGAATACTAATAGAGGAAGTTATAGGAGCACATGGAGCAGACCCAGCCTCCGGTAGATTTACAGTAACAGCATCATTAGCATTCAAAATAGAGGATGGAGCAATAACAAAACCAATAAAACATGCTACAATAACCGGAAATATAAGAGAACTACTAAATTTAATTGAAGCTTCCAGCAATATTAAACAAGTTCAAAATACAATTGCACCAACAATACTAATACCAGAAATAAATGTAGCTGGAGAAAAATAAATTAAACTATATGTGAAAATATGAATTCTCCCATTCTTTTATATGAATCATCCTAAGAATTTAATTTCGAAGAATTATGTCTGTAATTAAAGGATGAATCTATAAGTACTTAGTTAAATACCAAGTACTTATATACCCCTATTTGTCTTACCGAAATTAAACTAGGTATCTGAGGAATTATGGGAAACCCACATCTAGAATAAATTTATTGTTGAGAAAAGCTTCATAATACCTTTAGATGAAAATATAGCACTTCTAGCTGTAGATATTAAACATAAGTTTAAATTGGATATGGGAATAATTTTAAGTATCTTATGTGTGGGAAATCTTCTATGAAATCTTTTACTATTGTTCCCATGATATTTATAAATTTTACATATCCCTCAGTGGAAGGTTCTATTTTACCTATACCACCATTGAATTCAATCCATTTTGGAACATAACTTAATTTTCCAATGAAATTCGTAGCCCAATCATGGAATCTATGTGGAATTATAGCCACTATATACATCATATCTTCTTCAAATTTTTCTTCACTTAAAGTATACATTGTCTTTAATGTTTGTGGATTTAAAATACCCTCAATATATGTTTTCCAAGCATTTAACTCCATTGCACCTTTAGGAGTATAACTTGTAAACTTTAAATATCCGATTAATATTATTGGAGCACTAGACATGATTAAACCAAAGAATAAACCCATAAATCTCTTAGCAAGATTCCAAAAGAATTCTCCAAATAAAGGCATGATTAAAAGCATTATTAAACCAACTCCAGAAATTATTAAACCTAGGGATAAGAATATCCTCCTCAATTTAGATGGTGGATAACTAAAGTATCCTTCCTTAACCAAGTAGTCTTCAACCATATGGGCAATCCTCCTCAAATTAGGCCAGAAACTTGTTTGAAGATGATATGAATCTCCAGCTTTAGAAATTACATCTATCAATTCTTTTTCATAATCCTTCAATGAAACTTTATATCTACTGAAAAGCTTACCCTTAGAAGTTTCAATAAAATGTAGATATACACCATCATACCTCAAAACAATATCACCACTCCTCGCAAGTTCAATAATTGTGGATAATAGGGGTCCACCACCAAACCTCCTATTAACTAAATATGCTACTTCAATAGGCTTTAGATGGGATGGAATCCCACTAGAATAAATATAACTTGAAGCTTCAACCCTTGGAATCCTACCCTTAAAATAATACAATGTAAACATAACTAAAGTCGTAAAAAATGAGATTAAAAGCGCTGATTCTATGGGTTGATCTTCAAATATAAATGGTTCCCTAACAACTTCAGTTATCTTTGGGAAGATAACATTTATATAGAATCCTCCAGCATTAGCTTTAAGATTCTCCTTATAAAATGTTATTTTAGTGAAACTTTCACCTTGAATAATAGATTCAGCTTTTGGATCACATTCTATCAATGATGGATTAAAACTTCTAGGCAAAATAACAGTTACAAGTATTCTATCAAATGGAAATGTATTCCATGCATAACTAACCACAGGCCATGAAAACCTATTCCTATCAGAATCATATAATGTTAAAACTCCATAAGCATTATACTCAATAACAAACGTAACATAACGCTGCAATACATCTCTAACATGATCTATAGTTATCTCCCTCAAATTCAAAGCTTTATTAACTTTAACACTAGTTATATTGGAATCAATGGAATAAACATTATTAATCTTTAAATCCTCGAAACCCTCAATATAAATGCTCCTAGTAAAACTTTTAAAAGCTAAATTGATAAAATAAACTCTAATAACTTCAACAACGTTAACCGTATTATTATGATAAACAGTTAAAGTAACATTGAAATCTTCAACCATATAATTCTGGCCAATCATAATTGGATTATAAGCATATACAACTTGAAAAACGTGGAAATCTACAACAATTAAAGCTAAAAAATAAAGTATAAGTATTAATGGAATTAACCTCTTCGAAAAACACATTTCAAAACTAGTATGTTTTAAAAGTAGATAAAGTTTTTCCCAGCATAAATTGTGAAGTAAAATTTCACAAGGATAAAGAAAAACGATAATCTTAACTCTATAAGCTTATATGTGTATTTAGTATGATGATTATACGGAGTATATGTTTAAATTTGGAATTGAACATTTACATAGTCCT
>Ga0209080_1001801_pt1 | contig 10321 bp, 8 predicted proteins | sample JNZ110809AmetaG_FD_184123 | JGI IMG/M metagenome (GOLD analysis project Ga0209080, IMG submission 184123) | Hot spring microbial communities from Jinze hot spring, China to study Microbial Dark Matter (Phase II) - JNZ 110809A (SPAdes) (version 3) ...
ATTTATATTTTATTATGGATAGCAGAGTGAGTGATTTTATTTTCAGGTTTCAGGAGATAAAAAAGAGTGTTCTGAAGCCCGAAGATGTTGAGATAAAAAATGGTAGAGAACACATAAGATTTTCTGGCTGGCTCAAACTGAAGTCCTCTCTTTCTCTTTCAAGCGAAATCAAGCTTTCTGAGAGATTAGAGACAGAAAAGGATGGGAGAAAAGTTGTGATATGGAGATACATAATAAGGGTATCGTCTAAGGATGGGGTTTTCTCTGATGCGGAGGGAGTAGCGGGAACTGACGAGTTTGATGGAAAAAGCGAAAATTTCATATCATACATCGCTTATGTCAGAGCGCTTACAAGAGCTGTTTCTTTCTTCTTCGGACTTGAAGACCACATAAAAGAAGACGCCGATATAATCTCATACACATCAGCTAAAAAACAAGAAAGAAAAGAAATATCTGACTTCCCGCAAGATGAAATAGTCGAAAAGTGGCAGGAAAAGGAAAGAAAACTTGAAAGAGAAATAAGAGATTACTCCGATATCATACTGAAAAAGGAAGAGGGAGAAAAAGGTCTCCGCTCAGATGAGGAGCAAGTTTATAAAGAAAAACTTCAGCCAAAGCATGAACCGGAGATTTTTGAGGAAACTCCTGGTGCCCAGAGAAAGCTAACTCAATTTGAGCGAAGAGAGATTTTCTCACAAATAGGAGACCTTCTCAATAAACTCGGATATAAAACCCCAGAAGAAAAAAGAGATTATGTCTCAAAGATATTGAAGAGAACTATAGCAAGGTCTTCTGAGATGCAAGATGAAGAGCTTCTTTTTGTTTATGATTTTCTGAAAAAGGAAGTCGCGAGGAAACAGAAGTGAGTTCTTTGGTTCTTCAAGTTATCGCTCTGCTTTGCAGTAATCACCACACTTTTCATAAATTCCAGAAAAGATCTTCTCTGCTATTGAACCCTTTTTGAAAAATGCAGGAATCTTCCATAAAGGCGCTTGAACTTTGAAAAACCCAGGACCCCTGTAAACTCTGCTATCAAATATATCTACCCATTCTCCGGAAGGAAAGAAAACATTTCTTTCTCTTTTACCTTTTTCAACAACGGGAGCAACAAGGATGTAATCTCCGAGCATATATTCTGTCTCAAAACATTCGGGGTCGCTTTGCAAAAATTTCTCATATTCTGGATTTTGCAAGAGAATATGTCTTATTATTGGGAATCCCTTTTCAACTGCTTTTTGGTGGTATTCTTTCAGGTAATCTTTTAGTTTTTCGTGAATTTCTGAGTAGAATTTGAAAAGAGCGAGTGTTTCATCATCTTTGTCAAATCGCCAGTTTTTATCGGGATTGGTTCCGTGATGAGTTCGCATTACAGGAGAGAACGCGCCGAACTGGGTCCACCTTATATATAACTCTTTATCAGATGGAGAGATTAAAGATGTGTATCCTGCTATGTCTGAGCCGTAGAGAGAGACGCCTGTGAAAGATAAAGATATTCCTGCGACAACTGCTGACCTCAGACCGTCGTATTTTTCCCAAGATGTGTTCTGGTCTCCAGGCCAGACAACAGGAGATAAGCTCTGAGTTCCTATGTATCCGCTCCTTGTGAAAAATACAAAATCACCATTAGGTCTCACTTCTTCCCAGAAATCTCTTTGAAGTTTTTGCCACAGTATTGGATATTTGTTGTGAGATTTCAGTCCGGTTGAGTTATCAGATAGTTTTGAGTTTGCGGGGACCCACTCTCCGAAGTCAGCCATCCAGCCATCAAAATATTTTTCTGCGGAGCGCATGACAAGTTTCATCCAATTTAGAGCAAACTCGTTTGTAAGGTCGAGTATTCCCGCTTTTACTCCGCCTGCGGTCTGGCTTTCGGGAACAGAGACCTTCACAATCTCTCCGTTTTCGTATTTTACGAGAGCGTTGTTTTTGATAAGTTCGTCCCATCCTTCGTCCCCCTCAAGAACAAAGCTGTTGAAGTATCCGAGAAATTTGAAGCCCATGCTTTTGAGTTCTGCGGCGAGTGTTTCAAAGTCAGGATAGAGTTCCCGTGATGGTTTTGTTCCACCGCCTATTGTGTATATTCCGAGTGATTCTATTTTCTTTCCGCCCCGCCAGTCCTCTGTCCATATAACATCAGCCCTTATGCCTTTTTCTCTTATGAGTTTTGCTGTTTTCCTCACATTCTCGCTTCCACCTATCGCATCTATCCACGCCGAAAATACCCAGTCGGGAACAGGTTTAGGTCTTCCCGTTCTTTCAGTATATATGCTCACTATTTCAAGGGGATGAGGGGCATAATATAATTCTGCGGAAAACTCGCTATCAAAAAGAATTATCTTCAGTGTTTCTTTTTCCTCTGAGCAGAAATCAAAAACCGATGGCGAAAAGGATTTCAACAAAAACCCATAATTTTTATTTGATATGAAAAAAGGCAAGGGAAAATAGGTTTTTATCTCTCCATCTGGGAATGGTGGATTATCGTCATCTCCGCCAACATGTCCTTCTTCCACCCATATAAATCTCTTTTTTTGGTTTGAGATTGAGCTATCAAACCACATTCCCATTCCGAAAAACAGCTCTTTCCCATCACACTCTATTTCTAACTCTACTGAGTTCTCTCCATCTGTTTTTGTATTTATGAAGAGTTTTTGTCCATCTGCTGAAAAGCTCATTTTTTCTTTGATATTCACTTCGTTTTTCTTTTTTGGTGTATAGCTTTTTTTGAAGAACCCACCGACGATAAAGTTTTCCTCTATTTTCAAGTCATAATCTGAAAAGAAAATTTTCTTTATTCTGAGGAGCTTTTTATCTTTGAAATATATTGAGCCATCTTCTGATATTGTGAAGTTGCCGACTTTTTCTCCTTTGATTTCTGTGCCACAAGATACAAGAAAAAGAAAAATAACCATATGAAAAACTTTTTTCATCTTCATTGGTATTTATATTACTGAGTTGTGATTCATTTTACTGATTTGCTTGCTTATTTTTTACTTTGGCAAAGAGAAATTAAATTTAGAATAAAGGAGTTTTGAAATTTTATGTGTGGTATAGTAGGTTATATAGGTAAGGCGAACGCTTTGCATGTTATTATACCATCACTTCAACGCCTTGAATACAGAGGATATGATTCCGCAGGAATAGCTGTTATAAGAGACGGGCAAATAAAATTAGCGAAAAAGAAAGGAAAGATCTCAGAACTTATATCTTACATTTCACAGCTCGACTTTCCAGCTTTTTCTCGTATAGGTATAGGGCATACTCGCTGGGCTACTCATGGGCCTCCGTCAGATAATAACGCTCATCCTCATCTTGAGTGCTCTGGAAAAATCGCAGTAGTTCACAACGGAATAATAGAGAATTTTTTAGAGCTGAGAAAGAAACTTGAAAGAAATCATAAATTCGTCTCAGAAACAGATACAGAAGTTATAGCTCACCTTATTGAAGACGCTTTGAAAGAATTTGGTAGTTTTGAGAAAGCATTTGAGTTTGCGGTAAAACAACTTGAAGGAACTTTCGCAGTTGTATCTATATTTTCTGGGGAACCAGATAAAATCTTATGCGCAAGGTATAAAGCACCGCTTGTCATAGGACTGTGGGATGAAAACGGGAACCTCGTCTCATCTGATATACCTTCGCTCCTTATCTTCACAAAAAAGATAATCCCACTTTCAGACGGAGAGATAGCAATAATAAAAGAAAATTCGCTTGAGATAAGAAAAGATGGCTTCCGTGTTGAGAGAGAGCCGATTGAAGTTCCCTGGTCTGCTCAGCAGGCGGAAAAATCAGGGTTCAAACACTTCATGCTCAAAGAAATTTATGAACAACCTCATGTTGTCACAGATACAACAGCTGAGTTTTTATCGCGTTGGGACGAGCTGAACCTTGGCGAATTCAAAAAAATAATAATAACCGGCTGTGGGACATCTTACCATGCAGGTCTTTTAGGGAAACTATGGATAGAACACATAGCGAAAATACCAGTTGAAGTTGATTACGCATCAGAACTCAGATACAAAGATTATATTCATAAGAACTCTGTTGTTGTTGCTATAAGTCAATCGGGAGAGACAGCGGATACTCTTGAAGCGGTGAGAAAAGCAAAAGAAGAAGGTTTAAAGGTTGTGTCTTTGGTGAATGTTCTTGGCTCAACTCTTTCGCGTGAGTCAGATATTGTTCTGCATACGAACGCTGGACCCGAAATAGGAGTTGCTGCTACAAAAACTTTTCTTTCGCAGATAACCGTTCTTTACCTTTTTGCGGTTTTTCTTTCAGGGCAGGGCAGAAAATCAAAAATGCTCTACGAACTCCAGAAAATTCCAGAAAAGATAGAAGAGGTTTTGGGTTTGAGTGATTTTATATATGAGATAAGCGAAGATGTATCAAAGTTCAAAAACGCACTTTATCTTGGAAGATGGATATCTTATCCTGTGGTTATGGAAGGAGCGCTGAAACTCAAAGAAATATCATATATACACGCCGAGCCATATCCCGCCGGGGAGATGAAGCACGGACCCATAGCCCTTGTTTCGCCATCTACACTCTCTGTATTCGTCGCTCCACAAGATAGGGTATTCAAAAAAACAATTTCAAACCTTCACGAGGTCTCCGCAAGACACGGAAAGACAATTTTGATAACTACAAAAAACGCAGATGTCAAAGATGCGTGGAAGAAAATAGAGGTTCCAGAAGTTGATGAATTTTTATCTCCTTTCCTTACTGTTCCCGTTCTTCAACTTCTTGCATATCACACCGCTACTATTTTGGGACACGATGTAGATCAGCCGAGAAACCTTGCAAAGAGTGTGACCGTTGAGTGAGCATTCAGAGGATACTGCAAAGTGATGGTTCCGGAATTATCAATGTCCCTTCGCTTGGATTTCCGAGTTCTCTTGTTTTGTTCTCAAGAAAGAGCTTTGCGGTAAAAGCACAGGCGATAGAATCAACCTCATCCTGACTCAAATCTCTTTCAGGTCTTCCATCAATAAATCCAACTTTGACAAAAAACTCAAAGATTTTGTTCCTTTCTTTCCTTGGTATTTTGAATATATCATATAGTGCTCCGGGGAAAACCTCAATCACTCTGATGTTTTTCAAACTTTCTATTTTTCTTTTCAGCTCAATTCCTCTTTTTGTGAGCATTCTCATAGGTCCAAGAGTTATGGGGAAAAACTTTATTTTCATTCTCATAAGTTCAATATCGCACTCTCTGAAGTGTGCGGAGTTTTTTTCGTCTATGCTTTTTCTTCCATTTGGAAGTGAAAGAGGTGCGTCAATTGCTACGACTTCCAAATCCTCTATCTCCTTGACAATTTTTATTATCTCTTCGTCTTTTTTGACTGTGAAGACGTCTTTTACTTTTTTCTCTGCTATGCATACGCCTGTTTTTTGGTTTTCGCTTCCTGCAAGGTCTAATCCTAAAACCATACCTTCATTCAAGAACCTCTTCAAGTATGCTTTTTAGCTCCTGAAAGTTCTCTACTTTTATATCTGTGTCGTAGAGGTCTTTGTGTGTTGTCAGGACACCTATGCATTTTGTTCCCGCTCTTTTTCCCGCTTCAATTCCGTGCTGTGAATCTTCAATAACATAACATTTTGATGGTTTTACTTTGAGTTTTTCTATTGCTTTTATGTAGCACTCCGGGTCTGGCTTGCCTTTTGATATGTCTGAACCAGATATTACTACATCAAAAAATTTCCCTATTCCCAGCTCATCTGATATGAAATCTATGTTTTCTTTTGGAGTTGATGAAACGAGAGCCATTTTGAAACCCTTTGACCAGAAGAACTCCAAAAGCTCGTTCGCTCCCTCTATTGGTTTTATCTTTCCCCTTGCGAGATTCCTGTAAATCTCTTCTTTCTCATCACTGATTTTCTTTATCTCATCTTCTGTTGCGTTAGGAATAAATTTTTTTATTATCAGCTCATTTGTCATTCCGAATGTCTCTTTGAAATCTTCTTCGGTGAATTTTACTCCTCTTTTTTTCATCACCTCAAACCAAGATAGTTTGTGAAATTCTGATGAATCAATTATAACTCCGTCAAGGTCAATCAGAAATGCTTCTGTTCCCGTAAGCTTTTCAAGTGCGGTGATGTAAGATAAGTCAAACCCATCTTTATCTATGTCTCTGAATATGACATCAAAGTTTTCAGATAAGATGTTTTTGAGTTTTTCTGCGAGTTCTTTTTTAACTGTTATTACGATTTGTGATTGAAGGTTTAAAATATCTTTGAGCCATTTGACATCAAGATTTTTTGAGCAGGCAAGCTCCATAGGTCCAACTTCATCTAAAATGAACACATCTGCTTTCTGCTGAATTTCCTCCCGAAGAACTTCTTCAAACCTTTCGGGGAAGACAATATATTTTCCATGTTTGCAGTATCTTTCGTTTGTCTGCAATATTTCTCTTTCCTTTATCGCAAATACCCTTTCTTTTTTCGTTCTTATACCTTTCACCAAGAACCCTTCTCTTGAACGGTCTTTTCTCATCTCTGGTGTTATAACGCCAGATGGTTCAAATCCGAGCATTTCCAATCTCCTCACAAGCTTTGATATGAGAGTTGATTTTCCAGAACTCGGTCTCCCTGTTATCACAATACTTTTCCTTCTCTCCTCCATAAACTATTTATTTTATAATTTATCAACGCTCATTTTTCTCTGAAATTGATGATATGAAGCTTACGGTTTTTTCTATCACAAGTTTTAGATGTTCCGGATTTGAAAATCTGTGATCTCCACCTTGAACTACAAAAAACTCTTTCGGAGGTTTTGCCATCTCGTATATTCTCCTTCCTTCATCTATTGACACCGTCTCATCTTTATCTCCGTGTATTATAAGAAGTGGTGGATTTTTTTTGAGTGATTCCTCAATTTTTCTTTTACCTATGTTCACATATGGGGGACAGAGAGCGACTACACCTTTTGACATTTCAGAGAGCAATATTGCGATTGTTCCTCCGAGACTTGAGCCGACAAAGTATATCTCGTCTGAAAATTCGCTCTTTGCGAAGTTTATCACATCAAGGGCATCTTGTATTCTCCCTTCAAGGTCGTACTTATCGCCCGCTGTCTCACCGCAACCCCTGAAATCAAACCTTATGAAGTTAAACCCGGCTTTTTCAAACTTTTCCCCCATCATTATGTATTTCGGACTATCTTTGAACGACTCAAATCCGTGAAAAGCTATAACGACCTTTTTCCCATCTGCTCTGTGTACTACCGCAGATAGCTCTACATCTCTGCTTATTATCCGCGTTCTTATCTCCATAGCTAATTTAATATTTTAAAGAAGTAGATGCTAAACAGAAAATTTCAGCGGAAAAATCAAAGCGAAGTTTTTTCCACCTGTTTTGAAATTCAACTCAAATCAGAATAAAATAAATGTATGCCCTCAAAGAGAAACGACAGGTTGTCAAGAGTTGAGAGGTTAGTAGAGAAAATCGCTGTTGAAATAAGAGAACTACGGGAATTTCAGAGAGAAACTACAGAACAGATAAGAGAACTACGGGAGTCGCAGAAAAAAACCGATGAACAACTGAGAAAAACAGATGAGCAACTGAGAAGGAGTGATGAGAAAGTCAATAAACTCACAGATAGCTGGGGGAGATTCGTTGAAGGCATGGTCTCTCCATCAGCAGAAGAGTTTATGAGAAAAAAGGGCTTTTCAGATGTTCATGTCACTCACAGATATAAGGCGTCAAGAGATGGTAAGAATGCGGAGTATGACACTCTGGTTATATCTATTCTTTTGGTATCTGCGAAAACACATGCTAGGTCGCAAGATGTAGATGAACTTTTAGAAGATATGAGAAATTTTGAGTTTTTTATGGGAGATGATTATGCAGGTTATACCTTGTGTGGAGCGATAGCGGGAATGAGCTTTGGGGAGAGAGAAAAACATAAATATTCTGTCTGCTTTACTCAGAGAGGAATTGAAAGAAATTCCTAACCCTTCATATAAAAACTTTGTTTTTGTTAGATACCTAACAGATAGGTTGTTCAAAAAGATTTAATTTTTTATTTATTTATTTATGATGCTTGAATTTGTGAAAATAAAGCTTATCATTCCCGGAATTGATGTCGTAGATGGTGCAGGAGTAAAACTAAAAAGATACATCGGAACCCATATCCTAAACTATCTTGACCCATTTTTGCTCTTGGACGAGTTTAAAAGCAGAGATGAAAGGGATTGGTCCGCTGGATTTCCTCCTCATCCTCACAGAGGTTTTCAAACCCTCACATATATGATTTCCGGAACCTTTGAACATAAAGATAGCACAGGTTCTCATAGCTTGCTTCCTTCTAATTCCCTCCAGTGGATGAACGCAGGAAGCGGAGTTATACATTCTGAAATGCCTGCCATGAAGGAAGGTTTTTTGTGGGGTTATCAGCTATGGCTTAACTCTCCCAGAAAATTCAAGATGTCAGACCCTTTCTACTTCAATTTCAAGTCCTCTGTTGAACTTGAAGACCAGCTGAAAGGATTGAAAATAATAAATCTTGTTGGTGAGCCGATGGAAGAGTATGGATACTACAAGGTTATATATAAACATATTCAGATAAGAGAAAGTTGTGAGTTGAAATTAGAACTTCCGGCAGAAAATAACTCATTCATAGTTGTTTCAGAAGGGGTGATAGAGTTTGTTCCAGATAAGGTTAAGGTATCTGATGGGCATATTGTGGTTTTTTCTGGAAATTATCTGTGGATATTTGCTCATTCTGATTCGCATCTGCTTTTGGCAAGTGCTAAACCTCTGCGCGAGCCAGTTGCAAGATGGGGACCATTTGTTATGAACACAAAAGAAGAGATAATTCAAGCTATTGAAGATTATCAGAACGGGCGACTTGTGAAGAGAAAAGCTGAATTCTCTGAAATCTAACTCCAAAACAAAAAAACAATAAAATCTGCTCTCATTAAAATTAATCTTATATGTCAAAAACTCTTGATCTTTTCTTCCTCTTTTCTACCGAGAAAAACTTCACAAGAGAAAAAGATTTTGTTATGAATCTGTTAGATAACCTTGGATTTTCTGTTTTTGAAAGAGGTTATCTGAAAATGCCATCTACCGCGTTTTCTCCAGCAAGAAAGCAGTTTAACGCAGGACTGATTTTATCTTATCTATCACAGCTCAAAAAAAGTGAAGTAGCTCTTGGTATAACAAAAGAAGATATTTACTTTGGAGATCTGAACTTTGTTTTCGGTTTAGCCTCTCCTACCTCTCTTTTAGCTCTTGTTTCCCTTTTGCGTCTTGACCCTGTATTTTATGGGTTCCCGCAAGATGAAGATTTATACTTTTCAAGGATTGAAAAGGAAATCATTCACGAGATCGGTCATGTTTTCGGACTTTTGCATTGCGATGACCCCCTATGTGTTATGAGCTTTTCAAATTCTGTTTTTGATGTTGATAGGAAAACAAAAGATTTCTGTCAGACCTGCGGGAAAAATTTCAGAAGGAAATCAGTTTGATGTGATGCTAAAATTATCGCTGATATTACAGAAAATATTGTTCTGTAAAAAATTCTGTATTTTTTTAATCCATCTTCTCTTTTCAAGTTTTCTCTTTTTACGAGTGCGATATAGTTTTGTGCTATCATGAATATAAATAGTAGTATCTTTATTTCAATGCTTTTTACAAGAGCTATTGCACATAGATAAGATAAAGTAAAAAGGATTTGAGAGATAAAGATCGCTCTGTTCTTTCCTATTCTCTCAACTATGTTTTTCTGATTTGACTTTCTGTCTTCTTCTATGTCTTGAATGAGGTCTATTATGTATCCGCCTTGGAAAGCAAAGGATACAAAAAGCGATGAAAAGATCAATGTTTTATCAGATAGGAGATTGATTATTTTTTGAATATCGTTGTTGTTCCATAGTGCGCCGAGCCAGAATATCAAAAACCCGCCGAAAAAATGCAAAGGTATGTCTGCAAACTCCAAACCTCTCCTTGCAAGATAATAAAATACCCATATACAATATGTCATGAAAATGAAAAAAGAGTTAAACAGTGAGTCAATATCTTTCAGTCCCGATAAAATCAAGCTCATCGTTATGGAGATTAAGCTGCATGCTAAAAAGATCTTTTTCCCGCTCTCAAAGAGTATGTTGAGAAAAGATACAGATATTGCGCATAAAAAAGACGAAACGAGAAAAATTGCCAATTCCTTCAAATCAGCTGTTTTTGAAAAGAGCGCGAACCCCAGTATAGGAATCCCCATCAAAAATGCGCTTTGAAAAATCGCTTTTCTCATCATAAAAAAATTAAAAACTTCAACTATCTGTTTGCTCTTGGAATTATTTTTTAATAGATCTCCGAAGATATATCT
>Ga0209080_1001803_pt1 | contig 10299 bp, 9 predicted proteins | sample JNZ110809AmetaG_FD_184123 | JGI IMG/M metagenome (GOLD analysis project Ga0209080, IMG submission 184123) | Hot spring microbial communities from Jinze hot spring, China to study Microbial Dark Matter (Phase II) - JNZ 110809A (SPAdes) (version 3) ...
CGTTTCCGTTATTATCTGTCCCGTTCTCAACCTTAATTTCTCTATCAGTTCTTCAAACCCCATATCCACCACCGATATTATTACGTAGATTTACTATAAAGCTTTCGTATTGCTCTAACCTTATATATTTGAACGAGAGTATATCGTTCTTCTGGGCTTAATACGATCCAGTCTACACCAAATTTTGTTTTTGCTTGACCACCGAGAGTTGCGAGTTCGTCAAGAGCTTTTGCGTATTCTTCTTCAGTCATTAGACCTTCTGCGAACGCCTGACCGAGTTCGTTAGCTAATCGTTTCATTTCCTCACTGATTTCTCTTGCAACTGCATAGGCGGGAATGAGCTTAACTTCTTCCTCTGGGTATCCATATAGCTTAGCTTTTTCAATGATCCAATTTAGATCTACTGGAACGTATTCTGCGATAGATATCATTTTATCTGGACTAAATGTATAAGTCCTTACATATTTTTCGATTAATGCGTAAATGAGACTTTCATCAACGATGTATTTCTTTAATTCATTAATTGCGTCTTCGAGCTTTATAACACCACGCTTTAGCTTATTCAACACGGCATCAACGAGTATTTTCTTAGCATTCATCGATTTCTCTACTCTTTTCATTTCTATGAGCAACTCTATTGATCTTGGTAATACACCCAATCGCTTTAGATTGTCTCTAACCGTAGCTTCATCGATGTATCCATTTTCGTATTCATCGAGATACCGCTTAACTAATGCATCTCTTTCGCTTGCGATTGGCTTTATTTCGAATACTGCTAAGATTAGCTTCTTTTCATCCTCAGGAACTCCAAGAATATCGAGTTTTCGTTCGAGATACTCAGTAGGAATATCGAGATAGTTAGCGTAGCTGATATATTGTGCAATCGATATTGAGTAAGTCTTTGCGTGTAGTTCGATTAGGCTTTCTGCTACGCTTTCTTCTAATCCCGCCTTAATCATCAATTCCATTGCGGTGTCTTTTGATATCTCTCCCTTCGATAGTTTCTTCAATATTGCTTGAATTACTACCTGTCTATCGAACTGGGAACGCATCAATTTTGCGAGATCGTAGAAGTAAGCTACATCTTCATCAGTTAGCTTTGCGTGGTGTCTGATCATTTCGAGAGCTGATTTAATCTCGCTGTCTGATAGATAGCCCGATTTAACACGGCTCATTACTTCAAGAATTGCGTATCTAAGCCATCTTCGTATTCTTGATACAGTTTCATAGACTTTTCTAACGTCTAAGCCCTGCCTATATGTGTCATAGTATTCTTCATCGAATATCAGCGGTATCTTGAGCTGATTAGCAACTACAGATGTTAGATTTCTTAATACGTTCTTAACGTCCTCGTAATCTACCATATTTTCTGCGTAAGCCATGAACATCGATTTCTGTGCGTTAAGAAGTATATCGAGAGCTCTATCATATTTAGCTCTTAACGTCATTAATTTAACCTCGCCTTCGAGGAATTTAACGGGAACTTCTCTATCGAGTAGCCTTATCGTTGTTAAATTGCTTAGTTGATACATTAATTTGTCTTCTTTGAAGAAACCTTCCTTAAACGAATTCATTATACCTGTCCTAACTATCGTTCGTTCTTCTGCCATTGCGTTCATCATTTCTGCGATTGCGATTTTTTCTACCCATTTCGGATGCATTCCTCTCGCCATCACTATACGAACTACCTCTCGATCATCGATAACTCCCCATTTATACATCCATCTACCGTCAATACGCATCGGTATATCAGCGGAAAGTTCCATTGCGATCATTTGATCGCTCGTTTGCCCTTCTATCCAAGCCATTGGGAATAGATCATGCCATTTGAAATATACGCCAAGCGGAGCAAATGCTTCGGATATTCTCTTTCGTGCGATCTCTTCAACTCTGGTTAAATCTGTTAGTGGATATTTTCTATCAAGCGTATCTGCTAAGAATTTAGGTGTAGTCGGCTCAAAGCCTAATCCCCATTTCATAAAGTTCGCTTTTTCTTTATTGATGTAATTGAAATAATTTGATAATGCTGGCTCGCTACTATCTACCCACACGATCCCTGAAGCGACACGGCAAGCGAATTCGAACAATTTTTCGGTAGATGGATAACGGAAATGTAGCATGAAATATAACGCTGAAACGTCTGGATGGAAACCATGCATCAACATGATCTTACCGAAGTCATCGAGGTTTTGTATCATATCTCTTAGCATCATTCTTACACAATCGCTTGGTGCTGGTAGCGAGAACAGTAAAGCACTCGGTATTACTCTCGGAGTGTTAAATCTGTCTCTTATTATTGTATTGTATCCACCATACCCTTTTGTGATTAAGCTATCAAACCATAGCGGATATCCTCTCTTGGCGATTGTATCGTATAGATACATCTCAATATCTTTGTAAACGCTTCCTATCTTCGATGGGCTTATCTGTCCACACGTATATTCGTTGTCTGGTAGATATCGTCTCGATATCTCAATTATTTCGTGTAGCGTAGGAACTTCGATCGGAAGCCATCCACGGAATAACGGGTTCATTATGTATTTTACGGGCTCGAACACCCAGAATGAGAATGTGAATATCATTGTTTTAGCCCATTCTTTTAGACCCTCTTTCGCTAAATCTTTGATTTCAGCTTTGATCGCTTTTGGATCTATTTTTGCACCTACTTTAGCCAAAATTGGTGTTAATGCAAGTTCGATTTGACCAAGCAATCCCGTCACATTCGCTATTACGCTTAAAGCGAAAGCTGATAAGATTAGGTCTCTTATTGGCGTTTTAAGTAACAAGTGTATTTGCACGTCCCATATAGCTTTAAATAGTATTGCACTTTCCATAATCCAGTTATTATACGTTAATTGTTGCTCAGCTATTAGACGTGAAAACATCAACGATATAGCGGGAATAGTAATTAAATCTACTTTCCAGCTTTTTACTAATATCGATTCAGTAAATACACTGAATATTTTCTCTATAGCGGGATTTATAGCGTTTATTATGTCGCCAATAAGGATAGGTAATTTCGTAACCATCCATTTTATACTATTAACGATGTAATCCCAAGCCCACATTATAAGTTTATTAATATTTTCCCAGTGGAATAGGGGTAGAGCGATAATTCCGAGCCATTTTTCTGCCCATTCTTCGTATAGCGATTTACTCATTCTTTGAAATATTGGTCTATCAGTATGAGGTAACTGCAACATTTCCGAAATCCATCTAACGAAGTATTCTATACTTTGGGACATCTTATCGAATATTTTACTGATCCATTCTACGAATTTCTTGATAAACGTAGTTGCCCCATCAAATACAGTATCTATCCCTTCCCAGATCCACTTACCAATATTTTTGAATTGTTTATTTAACCACGAGCTTATTTCGTTAAGAGGATTAACGAATCCCATAAATGCAACTGCTTGTCGATCCAATACCGTCCTAATATCGCTTAATAGATCTCCCAAACTTATTTTTCGATTATCAGGTAAATGTAGTATGAGTTTACCATGCAGTATATCTTCGAGGGTTGGTTTTATCGAATTGTTATATAAATCGCTGATTGCTTTTCCCACTTCTTTCGCTATTTCTCTTATTATATTTATGATATTACTTAGAATCCCTGTGATATTCTTAAATGCTTGAGTAAATTCACCAATTAAGTTCTGAATAACAGCAGTGATTGTCGTTGTTATTCCGCTTAATATATTCGATATAGTTGATGGTATAGTTGAAATAGCATCAATTAGATTTCTAAATTGTGATGTTATCGTATTGATTAAATTAGCGATTAATGAGTTTAACGTATTTACGATTTCAGAAATAGTGATGGATATATTACTCATTATATTGGAAATCGTATTAGTAATACCATTAATCGTTTGTGTTATCGTGGTTATAACATTTTGGAATAAACTGCTTATAGTATTGGTTATACCCTGTAGAGAACTAACTATTATATTGGACAGATTTGATATCGTATTTGCAATATTCGTAAACGATTGTGTTAGAGTAGAGATAACGTTCTGGAAAAGGTTACTCATTGTATTCGCTATTCCTGATATTGCAGTCGATATGCTACTGGATAAATTCAATATGATGTTTGATATATTAGACATCGATTGAGTAATTGTATTAATAACATTCTGGAATAAATTACTCATTGTATTCGCTATTCCTGATATCGCTGAACTAAGAGAATATATTGCTGAAGATATCGATGCAGATAAGCTTGATGCTAAACTGCTTATGCTATTTGATATGGATTGTGCTATATTCGAAATAGTGGATCCAAGACTACCTATCGCAGAACTTAACGACGAAGACATCGAAAGTATTGTAGATGTAAGATTCCCAACATTACTCGAAATTATATTAGCGAGTTGAGTTATAACTGACGAAATTGCAGAACTTAATGACGATATTCCACCGGATATGGAATTTAGTGTATTTTTAACTTCAGAAATAGCGGAATTAATTACGTATTCCAGACTCGATTTCACTCCTTGAAGTAAACTATAGATTTGATTAAGTAGCCATGCTGAAAGTTGCCCTATAGGATCCAATGCACCTCCATATTCCCACTTTTCGTATATCCCACCGAAATCTTCTATCGATAATTCGGGAAGAAGCTTTATACGTCCATCTTTTAATACGATCGTTATTTTATTCGTTAACTCCGAAATAACTTCTTCAGGAATCTGTTCAACGTTTTCGTTTTGCATATTCCTCCTCCATCAATAATGGTTTTATTTGTTTATACACTTCAACGAATTCCCTGATAACGTTAGTTAAGCTTTCATTACTTCGTAGTTCCTTTCTAACGATTGGAGAATAATAATCACCATCGACTATCTGTAGCGACAAAAGATAACTCTTTTTACCTGCTAAATTTAATGGTATGGCTTCGAGTATTCTAACCTTTACGTCTCCTACCGAAATACCGCTCATTAAAAAAATAGTGAAAATGATATTTATAAGCTTTATGATACGTTATGGAGGGCTAATCGTTTGTAGTTTATCAATTGCCTTAGCGATTTGTTTAGCTACCACCATAATCGGACAGTTATTTTCCTTGCACTCACACACAGCAAGCTTTATAACAAGTTTTGTGCTCGCTTCTACCAGCTCTCGAACTGCATCGCTCAATTCAGCAACTTTTGGATCCTGCATTGTAGGAGTGTCTGTAATAGCGGTATCTGGTCCTATTGTCTTTGGCATATTTTTACCACCTTCCACAGTATATCTTCCTTCGCTCCAAGCGTTATATACTTTTCGACCAATGAGTCTATCGAAATGTTTCGTTTCCATGTCTTATTCTTACGGTTACCCTCATAACGTAGATACAACACCTCATTAGCAAACGAAATATAATTTAAGCGTTGTGTTCCTACAATGCCCTCTCGATCGAGAATTTGTTTTACTTTTTGAATATAACTTTGCATTATCGCTTGATGAACGCCACCTTTTAACGCTATTTCTTCTCCTTTCATTAACAATCTACGTCGTGCTGGCAAATGCGGTAATTGTTTCCCTTGATATACGACATCAACAACGCCGAGCATGTTTCTACCCATGTATAAAGTATTTAGATATTCTTCCCGAAGATCTGGGGGAATTGTAGGTAAATTTCGATCTGCTCCCCATTCAGCATAGAAATCTTCTCGTGATATCCCTACACGAGATAACCCAACATAAGCATAACCAACCACCGTATCAAACAAACCTACGTTTTCCATGAATTGATCTGGTTCGTATGTTTCAGTGTTTCTTATTACAGAAATACCTACTCCAGTTTTATCGGTTGATGGAGGTAATACCTGCGAAAAACCAACAATGGCAAAATCCACATAGCTGTTATATCGTAATTTAGCCTCAGCGACACATAACTTAGCTATCATGTAGTCTATTATCGCTTTGTAAACTCCTTCATTTAAGAGTATTGAAGTATTAGAGTTAATCGCATTTTTCATCGCTTCATCTACAAATCTAACATTGTATCCGAGACTATCAGTGAATACTTTTCTCAACTCCCGTAGAAACTTAAGTAAGTCTTCGGGTTTTATATTCGGTGGATCTATGTAGCTACGTCCGTATTTACTACTACCGAATATTGCTTTCATTCCAGAACCGATATCAAAACAACTCAAGCCGTATTTTGTTATCCCGAACTTCGCTGGAGCCATGTATTCATAATAAAAATCAAAATTATTAAAAAATTCCCAAAATGAATCACCATAAAATGAATCGAGTGTTAGATCGAAGTTAAGTGTTAAATCTATCAGAAAATTATATTCAAAATTTAATGACCAATCAAATATATATTCTGGAAATACAAACTCCCATCTGAATAGAAAATCTTCGAGAGCTCGTATATCTTTATACGTGATTTCGTAGTTATATTTTCGTGTTGCGGGATTTGATGTTTTACTAAGCTTCGGTAATTTGGCTATTTTTGTCTTACTAATCCAATCGATGTATCCTGTAGGAATTAGGAATTCGTTATATTCGTCGGTCATAGTTCACTCAAATACTTGTTTAAAGTCATACAAACTATCTACACCATACTTATACCCCGCCACATAATCGATTTCAGCTTTAACATCTGTATCAGAGTCATTCGTTATGTATAATACGAACTTAGAGAACTCCGTAGGTGTATACACAATATATTCTTTGAGATCAGTCCCCGTGAAAGCTGAAGCTATTACTACGTCCTTAAAGAAATATGCATTTGGCATTATACGTGATTTCTCCAGCTCGCTCCATATATCCCAGCCACCTAAATATTCCATTCTATCTCTATATCTAAACCACACATAAGCTACATCTACATCCCATCTTTGCGAGATTAATATTGTTAAACCACTCCAGAGCGTATTAGTATTATCCCGTAATCCAAAATGAATACTAATGTTTGCATTCGATTTCAAAGGAAATCTTAAAGGTAATCCAATACGTATAGGAATATCTGCGTTTACTGATCGTTCAAGATAAATGTAAGATTGACCATCAACTATCAACTTTCCATTTGATACATACACGTTTCCGCTATATTCTAAACGTCTATCCCAATAAGTTGACGAAGGAAAATCATCAAAGTTGTCTAATACAAAAATATCTCTTTCCCTCGGTATTAATTTATCCCAATACATGCATATCTTGTTATTACATAAGTATAGCGAGTTTTTTAATTTGTTCCATTCATCTGAAAACACTGGTGTTCCCACTTCAACGTTATGTTTTGCTACGATATTCTCGTATTTAAATCGATCAACCTTCATAACTTGATATGTCTCTGAATGATTATCGAAAAATATATAACCACAAGTATATCCTCCTGTAAATTTATCATATTCATTGCTAATATCCAGTTCAAACTTCTCTTCATTATTGATCAATAATTTAATTTTAAGAGGATGAATATATACCTCTATAGAGTAAATTTTTGATGGTGCAGTGATTTCGATGGTGTCGTGATATGCCGTCCCATCTGCATAATACTCAAGCCAAATACGTATAGAGGATTCAATTACTTCGACACACCAATAAACGTTACGATCATTTAGATTTGACATACGTATTCCTTCATTACCGACCCAGATAGAAGATTCAATCAATAGCGCCGTTGATTCATCAACATCTATATCTAAGTCAACTTTAAAGTATATGTTTGGGAATGCTAACTTTGGAACAAACATTGACAGCATATAACTGCCTGTAGGTATCATCAGTTTACTATTTTCCACCCATATTTCTCCGAGACGGTATATTTTAGAGTAGGTCTCACCTACGCTTGGCATTGTATTAAAGTCATCTACCCATAACGGCAGATATATCCAATTAGAACGATCCATAAGCAATCCATATGAATATATTGTATTGAGTAAATCGTATATCTTTGAAATTACACGAGATAATCGAAATCTCTCAAGTTGAGTAAAATCACTTAAGACACCTAATTCAGGTATCGGTTCTTCAGCGATTTTAAATAAAATTTGCGAAGTTAAATGCCGAGTATTATCACATAAGTTCAAGAAATGTTCTGGTTCGATAATGTCGCCTTCTTTTACATAAACAGGCGATTTAACGAGCTCTATACCTGTTATGTCAGACATATATTCAAAAAATTCAGAGTATTTATTTACATAATCAGGAGACACTATCGCATAACTATAAGCGGTAGGTAATTCATCAATTTTCGATTTTATTTCATCTTTGCGTTGAATATACTGATATAGGTTCATTCGATACACCTCGATACATGCTCACAATTAGAACAGCTTTCCGTCCATTCTCGATCTGGAATTTCATCGTATTCGAGACATCGTTTTAGCACTTTAGCCCGTCTTTGCACATATTGATATAGCGAATAATCTCTGTATTGCCATCTATCGAAGCAATTATTATAGAATTTTATTTTGAACGCCTTTATAAACTTTGCGTTTGATACACTCTTAGCGAAACGCTTATCGATATACACAACGTAGCCCATATCCGCATCAGCGAGATATAGATACGTGTTAACTTGCAAAACATGGTTGTAATACGGTTCTGAAGGTATCTTAGTCGCAGTTTTTAGATCGATAACGATAGAGTTAAACGTTTTTGGATCTCTTAGCAATATGTCGACTGTTCCGCTTAGTATACCATCGTTGAACGTTCTCTCGCAGTCTACAATATAATCGCACATATTTTCTTCGAAGTATCGCTCAATTAGCTCATGTAGATATTTACCGATCAGAGCACTCGTAGACCAAGACGGAACTTCATAGGGGAATTTTCGATTAAAGTAGCTTCTTCGTAAGCATTGTATCGCTTCAGTGACTGAAATATATTTCCCGAGCTCTTTGATATTAGACCGATATTCTTCTTCGATTGCTTCGAGTATGTAGTTCTCAATTTCGTTTTCAATATCTATCATACTTATTTTTTGGTCCTACTTATCGATTTCGCTAATTCTTCCATATCTTTTTTAAATCTATTAAGCGCTTCATCGAGTTGTTTTTCCATCTGAATTGAAATTTTCTTCAATTCTTCCTCCAACTTTTTAACGTCTATCATAATCGTATATCTATACAAAAGCTATTTAACTTTTTCGAAAAGTTCTGTTTGCTCTTTCAATGTAGGTTTATAACTTAGATATCTCGTTATCCATCGACGATCTCTTTCTTCAGTATACTCAAGCATCGTTCCACCAATTAAAATAGTAGTTGCATCGATTGTGTCCATTATTTTAATGGTTTGTATATTCGCATCCGCTTCGACATAGTTCTTGAGAATATCGTAAATCAGAAGTGCTATTCGATAAGGGTCATTTCGCAATCTAACCAATCGCTCAATCCTATTCAAAAATATTTGTATAGGTATCTCCGTTAGTATCATACACTCCCATTACCCAATGTATTTTCATCTATATTAACGTTTTGGCTACTATCGTTAGCCCTATTCTCATTTTGTTTGGTAGCGTCCATAAACCTCATACGCCTACCAAGAACTTCTTTAGTTAAACGATGTATCATTGCATCTGATAGGTCCGGAAACGCTCTACGTAATATTCCAAACGTGTATATATATTCGTCTTTAGGTGTTGCTTTTTCGCTATAGACTTCTATCGAAATATTTACGTTAATACGATCATCCAGATTTTCTATCATATATTTTATATTATAATCAGATAAAAATGAATGTAAATATCTCAAAATTTGCAACGTTTTTTGTAAAGCAAACTGATAACGGTTTATTTGCGGTGCTATTCGCTTTATCTTTTTCAACCGATGCATTATAGCAAATACCTTTATCGGATCGTTGAAAATCGCCTTATCTTCTTCGCTTAGCTCTATCCCGTCAAACTCCATCTTTTCCGACATATCACAATGATTAATCGATACGTATTTTTGGTTATTTTTACTATACACGCTTACGCACAATAGAATATAAACTTTACGCAACAAATTATCGACGATATAAATAAAAGGAGGTGATGCGAATGGTGAGAAGTTCCGCAGAAAGGAGAGTTACGAAATATGAGAGGACTGTAGTTCCAGACATCGTTAAGACTAAGTTCGAGGCTTTAAAAGACATAATGGTCGCAAACCAGAACGCAATGCAGAGCCTAATCGTTGACATGGAAATGAAGGTCGGTCAGGTCTTGAACGAGAACGGAATTGCTGGAGTTAACAGAATTCCGTATCTGAACTTCGCAAGAGCTATCTTCAGAGCGTCCTTGAGCTATAGCGGTCTTGCTTTGAGAACCCTCGCTGATGGCGAGAAAGCCAAATATACCGCACTTGGTCTTGATAGCAC
>Ga0209080_1001805_pt1 | contig 10290 bp, 8 predicted proteins | sample JNZ110809AmetaG_FD_184123 | JGI IMG/M metagenome (GOLD analysis project Ga0209080, IMG submission 184123) | Hot spring microbial communities from Jinze hot spring, China to study Microbial Dark Matter (Phase II) - JNZ 110809A (SPAdes) (version 3) ...
GAAAGCTACACCTAACTTTTTAGCGTCAATCATCTTACAGAATTCTATAATCTCCCTTATTCTTGGATATACTGGCATTAATGTTCCCCTAACGACCTCGTAGGCTTTTTTCTCTATTATTGATGAGACCAGATAGAGCTTCTTTACTCGTTCATCATTATACATAACCTGTGCGGATCTTATCGCCTGCTCCGCATTCCTCATTGGGCAGAAGCTTGGAAGTAGGTTTTCGTTAATCTCTTCTCTTGGAGAAGCTACGCAGTAAACTATTTTACACTTCGCACATTGGGGGTAAATATCCAAAGGTTTTTCCTCCTCCCTTTATTAGCATTAAGACCTATCGGAGTATTTATTGGCTTGGTAAATACTGTGCTAAGATCATTGCGTGGTCTTTATCATAGGGTTCTAAGTGAACCACCTGGTGTATTTGAAACCCATTCTTCTCTAGAATAGCTATTTCCCTCTTATAGACCTCGCTCGGCTCCTTTGTTACGTCTATGCTCCTAGCCTTTATTGCAAGCATTATCCACCCACCCTTCTTAAGAAAAATCTTCGCGTTATCTACCAGTATCTGGGCTTGCTCTGGCTGCGCTATATCACAGTAGATCATATCAACTTTTTCAACTAAATGCGCATATTTTTCTGGGAACCTTGCATCAGCCAGTATCGGTGACATGTTAGGTCTATATCTGCAAACATTATTTATGAGCTCCTTTAAGGGTCTTGGAGCAAACTCTATGCAGTAAACGTGCCCTTCCTCTCCAATTATGTCTGAAACATGACTTGCAGTCGTCCCTGAAGCAGCCCCTAAATATAGAACCTTATAGCCTAGCTTTATTGGGAGCATCTTTAACCCTTTAAGTATTGCCGCAGCGATCTTGCTTCTATATGGATCCCAGAGCCTATACTCTGCGTCCTTATATTTTATTAAGCGCTCTCCGTAAACATCCCTGCCAGGAGCAAGGTTCTTTGAGGCTATCCTCTTACTCCCGTCCTCGAGAGTAACTTGGTATACACCGTCAAATTTTGGCATGGGTTCAACTTTAACGCTCATAAACTGTCACCTTCAACCACTTTTACTCCTAACTTTCTTAGCAGCCTTCTTCGCGGTCTTCTTGACTTTGGGTGGTGCAGGATACTTTTCCTCGATCTCCTTAACCCTCTTCATTAAATCCTCCTTAAGTTCGTCACCTATATAATTGCCAGTAAAGGCGTCGGTCCTAGCGGCTATAGAGAGCTTCCCAGCGAGAGCCCTAGCGATCTTTCCCCTAAGCCACTTCTTAGCCTTAAATACCAAAGCGTGCTGAAAGATTACTCCATGCTTTGGCGGCTTGCCACCAGTTCTAAGAGCTCTGAAAAGTGCCTTCTCAGCCCCGAGGACCTGAACCGTGCTGGCTGGCAGCTTAGCGAGGTTCTCTAATCCTCCGGCAAGGGCTATTAGCCTAGCGCCTATTGATGGTCCAGCCAACGCCTTAAGGTTTGGGGCGACTTCCTCCATGATCTCCTCAATATATTTTTCCATGTTGGCTCTAATCTCATATAATTGCATAACTTGTTTTGAGAGCCTTCTTAATTGCTCTATATCTTTATCCTCTAAGTCTGCGCCCATTGATGATTTAGCAGCCTCGATTATCTGCATTATTTTATTTTTTGGGAAACCCTCCTTCTCAAGTCTCTCAGGCGTAAAGTTTTCTCTCCGCCCAAAAAGGTATATAAGTCTAACAAAAGTTTCATGTCTATCTATTAGGCGGCTAAGCTCTGGAAAATGTATCCCATACCACTCACGTATGCGGCTTGCAAACAAATTTAATGTTTGATCTAAGTCATCAAGGGCATGAACGGCTTGGATTACTAGGAGATCCCTTTTCTCAGTAGCCTTTTTTATCCTAAACTTTGAGAGCTCGATTGTTACCTCGCGTATCCATGTAGATATTTCAGATGGCTCCTTTAAGAAGCCAACTTCAACGCCAATCTCACCCATATTTTCCCGCATCTTCTCGGTAAAGGTGGCTAAGGATTTAACTTCAGTATTCACCTTGAGTTCCTCTCTTATCTGCTCCGCTAGCTCCTGTCTCTCAAACACCAGCGTATAATTTTTGATCTTCAATCTCTCCACGAGACTTCTTACCTCAGGTATAATTCTTCCCTGTTCTAGAGCGAATAACTTCTCGGCGATCTTAACAGCATCCTTTTCAAAAACCTCTTTATCAACTATTCCACCCTCTTCATTAACAGCCAAAATGCCCATAACGCTTGGTACAATAGCAACCTTCAAGACGCTCACCAAGTCTTCATCCCTATAAAAATTAAACTAAGCAAATATATGTATTTACTGAGCCAAAAGAAATACGATGGGAGTATGGATGGGCGGGGTAATCGACTTCATAGACATGAGCATACATATTGCCAGCCTATTTATGCCAAACCCAACTATGCTTGCTTCTGGAATACTTGGAATGTCCGCTGAGACATTGAGAAGAGCTGCCGACTCCGGCGCAGGCGCGGTTGTAACGAAGTCTATTGGATTAAAGCCTAGCAGTGGATACCCGAACCCCACAGTAATACAGGTTAAATGTGGCTTCTTAAATGCCGTTGGGCTTCCAAACCCGGGAATCCATAAGTTTGTTGAAGAAATAAGAATGCTGAGGGATCTAAGTGTTCCAGTTATAGTTAGCGTATTTGGTTTCTCCCCAGAGGAATATGCTGAAGTTGCTGGTCTGGCTGAGGATGCTGGAGCAAGCGCTATAGAGCTTAATTTGTCCTGTCCACACGTTAAGGGGACTGGTGCCGAGATTGGACAGGATCCAAGAATGGTTAAGCTAATCGTAGAGGCAGTTAAAGGGAGTGTTAAGAAGCCAGTGTTCGCTAAACTGACTCCAAACACGGCTGACATAGTGAGGCTAGCTGATGCAGCTGTTTCAGCAGGGGCTGATGCAATCACCGCCATAAATACTGTTAAGGCCATGGCAATAGATGTCGAAACCTTTAGACCAATATTATCTAACAGATTTGGCGGTCTCTCCGGGCCGGCGATAAAGCCGATAGCGATTAGATGCGTTTATGAGATTTATGAGGCTGTTGGTGTACCGATAATTGGGTGTGGCGGTATATGGAGCTGGGAGGATGCTGTTGAATTTATGCTTGCCGGAGCAAGTGCTATTCAGGTGGGCTCAGCGATAGCTGTCGAAGGACTATCAATATTTAAGAACATTTGCAGGGGCTTAGCTGAATATTTGGCGAGAAAGAACTTTAAGAGCGTGCGTGAGATAATTGGTTTGGCCCATAAGAAATAATGAGATACGCATTGTTAAGATATCAGATGTTAGGTCAGAAAATCCCCATGTTAAAACGATTTTCTTTAGAGATGAGATGTGCGCCTTATCTAAGCCGGGCCAGTTTGTTATGGTCTGGATACCCGGCGTGGACGAAATACCCCTCAGCATATCTTCCATATATCAGGATGGTTCTTCATCAATAACTGTTGCCGAAGTTGGAGAGGCAACCAGAGCCCTTACAGGCATGAAACCTGGCGACTTGATAGGTGTTAGGGGGCCGTTTGGTAATGGATTTAAAGTTATTGATGGTGAGTCCCTTATTGTTGGAGGCGGGGTCGGCATGGCCCCACTCATGCTACTTATAAATAAGCTTATTGAAAGGAACGTTAAGGTGACCGTTGTTAATGGTGCCGAAACAAGAGATAAAATAGTCTTCTTAGATAAGCTTGAGGGTCTCTCAAGATTGGGCAAAATTAACGTATACTTTACCACCGAGAATGGAAGCTATGGACTGAAGGGGCTGGCAACAGATATAGCTGAAGAAATTCTTCGTTCAAGAAGAATTGATGTGATATATGCTTGTGGGCCAGAGGGAATGATTAGAAAGCTCTATTATGTTGCTAAGGTTCATTCGATATCTTTTCAGGCAAGCCTAGAGCGGTACATGAGATGTGCCATAGGGATCTGTGGGAGCTGTGTGATAGGTAAATATAGGGTATGTAGAGATGGTCCAGTTTTCACGATGAAAGAGCTTGAAGAGGTTGAGGATTATCTTGGGCTCATTAAATATAATGAGAGGGGAGAGAAGATTCCAATCTAAAATTTTTGTCCGCAATAATTCTTCTCGGCGCTCAGTTCTTCCCTCTATCGAGCATTTTGCTGATTATGAGACCCTGCACTCTCTTCGGATTCGGCACGCCATAAAGGCTAAAATATGTTGGAGCTCTAGGTCTGCTTACACCCCTTTTCCCACCAAAAATAATTCCAAAGGAACTTCTTTTTGCCATAGTGCCCGCGGAGATTGCTGCAAATGATGCATCCTCTCCGAGGCCGAGACCTGACTCAGAGATCGGTATGATTGTGCCATAATTAAATATTCTTCCAAGCAGCCCCTGACTCATATAAATATCAGTTATCTTATCATACATGACTTCTCTAACTTCTTTTCCAATAAACTTCTTCAAGGCGATAATCCTATAAGATGTTAAGAAAAACTTGTGTCCACGCCGATAAACTTCTACCAAAATTAATCCTAGTATTGAGGAGAAGAATAGTGCCATGAGCTTTATAGAAGTTCTTGGGGATAAATAGAGTTCTAGTAAAGTCCCAAATATGCCTATGAGAACCATGTAAATTAGTGGCCTCTTACTAATCCATAATATGCCTATTAATAGTCCGCTTAACAATAGAATTGCCCAAAAGATTATTAGGGAGACAATCTCCTCCGGGCTTACTCCAGGAATCATGCCGAATAGCATATTGAGGATCCATGAGGCGCTCGGGTTCAGCCACACGTTTTGATGAAGCCATTGATAGAGTGCATTAAGAATCATTGCCAGAAATGCTAGGTAAAAGCATACGAGATAGTATTTTAGGAAAGAGAGCGGATGCGGTCTAAGAAAAATCTCTATCTTCTCGTCTCTAAAGAGCTCAAAGTCTTTGGAGCCAGCCATTACTCAGCCCACGTTGTCCACACTAAACTGATACTGCGGGAATGGAGATAAATGTTATGAGCTAACTCTCCTAAGCCATATTGTTAATGTTTCTCCAGCCAGCTGATAAGTTGCTTGATGCGCCTCCGCATTCGGCTTCCCTTCTCTTATCGCCACCGAAAGAGTTTCAGTGGCAATATACTCCCAAAAAGATTCAAATACTCTCTTCAGTGTCGGACCAGCCTCATAATAGGTCTCTATTTGATCTGCTATATTGAAGCCAGCTTCCTTCCTCTGATTCTGTATCCTCCTAACTATATCCTTGGCAAGCCCCTCAAGCCTAAGCTCTGGAGGTATAACAGTATTTATCGCGACTAGTATTCCGCCCTCCTCAGATATCTCCCACCCACTCTTAGGCTGCTCTATAATCTTGATCTCTTCTGGGGATAGCTTTATTTCTTGTCCATCAACGGTTATTGCTAAGAAACCTTCGAGCCTGATAGCCCTAATGGCTTCAAGTGGATCCAGACATGCTAGAGTCTCCTGAATCTTTTGGAATAGCCTTCCATATTTCTTGCCTAGAATTTCTGGGATGGGCTTAATAGTATAATCGATGACTTCCCTCCTATCTGTCGTGAAGGATATCTTTTTTACGTTGAGCTCCTCAAGCACTAAATACTCTAGCCTCCTTATACGGTTAAGCACTTCCTCACTAGCGATCACTTTGACCTCCATAAGAGGCTGACGTAGCTTGATCCCAGCCTTATTACGTGCCGCGCGTCCAAGACTACAAACCTTGATAACGATGTCCATATCATCCATTAACTCTCTATTAATTAAATTCTCGTTTGGTGTTGGCCAGTCATTATAGTGAACACTTTCAGGTGCGCTTGGGTCAACACTGCGCACAATGTTCTGATAAATCTCTTCAGCTAAGAAGGGTGTAAACGGTGCTAAGAGCTTTATTAATGTTGTCAGGCACGTGTAAAGCGTCGTATAGGCGGCATTTTTATCTTCATCCCGCTCGCTCTTCCAGAACCTCCTCCTAGACCTCCTAATATACCAAGTTGAGAGATCATCTATAAACTTCTCTATAGCAATAGCCGCATCATACGGGTTAAAATCTTCAAGAAATTGTGTAACATCCCTAATCAATAAATTAAGCTTAGAGAGAATCCATTTATCCAGCGGCAATAACATGTCATATGGCACGAAGTTCTTAGGAGTCCACTCATCAAGGTTTGCATATGTCACAAAGAAGTTGTATACATTCCATAGAGATAAGAAAAAGCGCTTCTTTACCTCGTCTGCTTTTTTGTAGCCGAAGAGTAGGTTTGACTCCGGCCTTGTTGTGCAGTATATCCAGCGCATAAGATCCGCGCCCATCTTCTCGACAGCCTCATCAAACCATATTACGTTCCCCCAAGACTTATGCATCTCACGCCCCTGCTCGTCTAGAACGAGCCCATGACCGAAGCAGACCTTAAAGGGCGGCTCACCCTCCATAACAGTGCTCATAGCCAACATTGCGTAGAACCAATTCCTAAATTGTCCTGGAAGTGACTCGCAGACAAACTCTGCTGGGAACCACCTTCTCCAGTATTCTCGATCATACCTATAGCGTAGTGTTGAATAAGCAACTATGCCAGCGTCTAACCAAGGGTTACCAACGTCTGGTATACGCGACATAAGTGAGCCACACTTAGGGCATTTTATCTTTACTACGTCGACCCAAGGCCTATGTGGCGTGTGTCCCTCGAATACATCCCAGCCCTCAACAGCCTTAGCTTTAAGCTCCTCTTTGCTGCCTATAACCTCAAAGTAACCGCAGTTCTTACATTCCCATATTGGCAGGGCTAGACCCCAATAGCGCTTCTTCGATATCATCCAGTCCTCCATATTCTCAAGCCAATTCAGCTCATGTTGCAATCCATATGGCGGTATCCAGCGAACCTTCTTAGCAACTTCTATAATCTGGTATCTCAGGTTTTGAGCCTTCTCTTCCTCAGTTAGCTCTTCCAAGGGCTTATTGAGTTTCTTGCCCATAGATATAAACCATTCGTCTACAAGGCGGAAGACCAGCTCGCTACCGCATCGCCAACAGACTGGGTAGCGGTGTAAATAATCCTCTACCTTAAGGAGTAGACCCCTCTCTTTCAGATCCTCAATTATTACCCTAGCTGAGTCATAGACATGCATGCCGGAATATTTACCGAAGCCATCAATAAATGTTCCAAACTCATCTAGGGGGGCTATCGTTGGGAGGTTATAGATCTTCCCAAGTTCAAAGTCCTCTTTACCACAGCCCGGCGCGATATGGACTATGCAGGTGCCCTCTTCCTCAGTCACACCATCCCATAATATCACCCTATGAGCATCCACTGCCCCAGACTCCCTCTGAGCTGGAAGCTCGTCAAACGGCCCATCATACGCCCACCCCTCCATCTCGCTCCCTCTAATCTCTTCAATCACTATGTAGCTACCCTTAGGAAGAGTTCTATCTAGAGATGGTTTACCAAGATAATAGTACTCGTCTCCACATTTGACCTTGGCATATATAATGTCCGGGTGAACAGCAGCCGCAACGTTGGATGTGAGGGTCCATGGCGTGGTTGTCCACACTAGAAGGAACTCGTTGCTCTTTCCCCTAAGGGGGAATTTAACTGTTAAGCCGGGGTGAACAATCTCCCTATAACCTTCAGTGACGATCTCGTGCTCAGAGAGAGCTGTTGAACACCTGGGACACCATGGCATAACATCCCTGCCCTTATAGATCCAGCCCCTCTCATAACACTTCTTTAAGAACGCCCATATCATGTAGTTATTCTCGTCAGAGAATGTGAAGTATGATCCACCAATCTCTGGCGAGCCTAGCTGCCCGACTATTCTCTCAACAGTATCGGTTATTAGCTGACCGTTAGCACCCCTAATTGTTATTATTTGATCAGGGTTCTCCAGCATATCTGCAAGCCAGCGTAGAAAGTCTGGGTCGTTCCAGTCCATCCAGTAACCTAAGCGAATTGACTGTTCTGTTTGTTTAGCTGCGTAACGCAGAACCCTCTGCTTACACCTCTTGACGAATTCGGCTATGCCATAGGCCTCAATATCCCTCTTCGACTTGAAGCCAAGCTCCTTCTCAACCTCAACTTCAACCCAAAGCCCCTGGCAATCAAAGCCATTCTGGTATCGCAACTCATATCCCTGCATAGCTCTGAACCTCTGAAATAGATCCTTATATGTGCGACCCCAGGCGTGGTGAACACCCATGGGATTATTAGCCGTAATAGGTCCATCTATAAAGGAGTAAGGCTTCTTCCCTCTATTCATCTCCATGCGCTTCTTAAAAGCATCAGTCTTTTTCCAGAAATCTAATATTTTATGCTCTAGTCGTGGTAGATCGGGTACCGGTGGAACCTCCATATATATTTTCACTACACCTATCCCCTCCGCAAAACAGCATTTATTAATGATTCCATAAGAGAACACTCTAACCATTTATAAGATGCTAATAAACCTACCATCAAATATCTTCCACGGAAAGGGCCCTCACCTGAGAATTTGACGCCCACCTCTCATTCAAAACACCAAAATAAATAAGGCAAATTAGGAAGAATAAAAAAGTATCGTCTATAAGTTGCAGCGATACCTTAATTTTCTGGTATGAAGTTGGTTGATATTGATGTTTAATGGATTCAATAGGATCCTATGAAGGTTGTAGGCTTGTTAAGCAGGGGTTTAAACCCGGCTCATGCCTAACTTATTGTTCTGGTGAATGGAAGCCAGCATGCAAGGTAACGTTAATGTGTAAGAATAATACCCCCTATAGACTGATATATTCTTATGCCCATAAATCGCCAGAACAGTATCTCTCAATTTATCAGTCAGGATGCAATTGGAGTTGCAAGAAATGTCATTCCTGGCGCTTTACGCGCTACGCTTCTGGAGTGTGGATGTCGCCTAAGGATATAGCAAGAGTCTCTGAAGAATATTATATGCGAAACCGAGAACATGTATAAAGAGCCTAGATCAAACGTTACGAGCTGGCATGCGCATGAGTTATGTAGAGGTTGCGGATCATGCATAATACTTGAGAGAAGGTCTAAATACTGCCCCGGAAAGCTAAGATTAGATCAATTGACTTTGCTCGATGATTTAACTTGGGGACCTGCCAGAAACATAGTATCTTTTACTGGAGAGGACCTGACGTGTCAGCCCGAATTCTATGCTGAGGCTACTAAGGAAATTAAAAGTTTAGGTTTGGATCTTTGGGTCCTCTTTGAGACAAATGGTTATGGGCTGACTCCTAGCACTCTAGATTTATTTAAGGAAGCTGGACTAGACTCGTTCTGGCTTGACATCAAAGCCTATGATGATGAAGTTCATCGCAAATTGACGGGCTTCAAATAGGTGGATCTTAAAGTTGCCTGCAGAGATAATTGAGAGAGATTTTATTCTGGAGGTTTCAACAGTCTATATACCTGGATGGGTCGAGGAAGATCAGATAGGAAAGATAGCGAACCTTCTTTCCGCAGTCGATCCATCCATACCGTATGCCATAATTGCTTTTATACCGGAGTATGAGTTGAGGGATGTTCCGCCGCCAAGCTTCCAACAAATGGTTAAGGCTTATGAAGCTGCGAGAGACGCTGGACTAAAGAATATCAGGCTTGGAAATATAGGTATTTTTGTAAAAACTGAAGAGGAATATGAGGAACTGATTCGTATAGGCGCTATATAACAACCCAAAAGACTGGTGGAGGGGAAGGGATTTGAGTCCATCCCAACGCGGCGATATCTCCCGCAAAACCCCCTCTCTTTTTGTTTAAGGGTAGGCTCTTTCTCTTCATCAACCAGTAATACGTGAACTTTATTAAGGTTCCATAATATTTCGTAGATCACTCGAATGCCGCTCTTGGAAAATGACGTCCTCTTCGCCATACTGGGATGGATAGGCTACACGCTGGCTACAACGCCTTCACCTAAGCTCATCTAGGAGATAGAAAAAGAATCTGGGAAGACCAAGGAGCAGGAGAAAGAAAAACCCGGGAAATTGAGGCTCTCCATGGCTAAAGCAGGAAGATTCTTGCTTCTAAGGTTTTCATTGGTTCTTTGGTTCTGTTGTTCATCACCTTTTTAAGCCGAAAGATTGGTCAGGGATCTTCCAAATGCGCAAAGAAAATTAAAAATTAACCTAGAATGCTTAAGCTCTGCGTGAAAATGCTTAATTGGCCGCGCCTCCCAATATTACTGGGTGTTATTGGATGCGCGCCTTAAAGGATGTGGAGCTTAAGTTTATGGGTGAGAGGGCTAGATGCACTGCGTTATTTGATACTGGCTCCGGGGTTACAGTGATTCAGAGAGCC